>OBLW0100002577.1_pt1 | contig 14627 bp, 16 predicted proteins | sample 1520161 | NCBI WGS metagenome assembly OBLW01 (sample SAMEA3539309, study PRJEB22396) | soil metagenome | biome: tundra; feature: field; material: soil | place: USA | collected 2010-05 | depth 0.15 m
AGGATCGAGAGGCGCTCGCTTCGCTAGCCGATATCATTGCGGTGGATCGGATCGACTGTCTATTCATCGGGACCATGGATCTGACGGTATCGCTAGGCGCTATATCTCCAAAGACCCCGGAGGTTGTGGAGGCAGTCGAGGAAATTTGCGCACGCGAGAGAGGCCGGGCGTCGCTTGGTACCATCCGTCGAGGAACTTATACGGGGTTTCGCCAATCGTATAGTGTCCGCACGGCAGCACCTTGGCGATGTAGTCGATCCTGAGAGCGTCGAAGTTCTCCAGCAGGTCTCGAGTCAGCTCCAGTCGGAATGTGAGGTCGTAGGGCGCGTACACCAGCAGCGAGCGCTTTGGATGCGTGGCGAACTCGTCCAAGTACACCATTGGGCTAAGAGCCAGCAGGATGACCCTGACCTGGTCCTGCGTCAAGCCTTCGCGCTCGAGGGCCGCGCGGATGTGACGCGTGCTTTGGCCAGTCCAGACCACGTCGCCGAACCAGGTGGACCCATGATTGAACGCGCACACACGGAGGCGCGGATCCATGGCAGCGGCAGTGAATGCATAGCAACTGCCAAGGCTAGTGCCGAGCACGCCGAACTGCTCGTAGCCTTGCGATTGGAGCCAGTCCAGACAATTGACCGTAATCAAGCATGGCAGTAGCTAGACTAAAACCCGCAACCTGGAGTTTGACGACGTGGCTTCACAGTTACTGGAATGGGACCATGCGGGACTGCAGGAAGTTACCGCTCTGAAGGCCAGACTTGAAGCTGAGGTCAGATTGTGGAAAGCAGCGGCCCAAAATAGGCTCTTCGTGCGTTTATTCCCGAGCCTTGCTGAGTTCTTCGACGGTGGCATCGCGGTATTTTCGCAGACGCGTTCGAATACGCACCGCCGCAGGGTGGCTACCGCCTTTGTGGATGTCCTCGACGAAAGACAAAATCGTACGGATCATGACAATCATGTCTAGTTCTTTCAGTTGTTTGCTCTCCTATGTGTGCAGTTCGATTGGCTGAACACGCTTCAGCTTTTCGCGCAGAACATTCGCGCATTCAAGTGCTTTCCGGAGTGCCGCAAGAATCTTTGCCTCACGATTCTGCTTGGCAGCGCGATCTTCTGTATTCCAGAACTCCCTTACGTCGAAATCGATCGAGCGCAATTCAATACCCAGCGGAATCGCACGGTCTGCGGTTGACGGTAACCTCTTGAATAGAGCGATTGTCGTGTCCGGCCAGTGCGGTGGATAAAGCGCATGAGTACGGACGGTCCCGAAGGTATTCTCGCCTAGGCGAGCAGGCGCAAGTGGACTGAGGGCATCTCGGCAGTTTGTCGGAAGGCGACCGGGAACGGAGGTTGTGGGGCTTCACCATGACACTCGGCTATCCGCGAGAAAAGTCATCTTGAGTCCTTAGGTGAGTCCGTAATGGCCGCCACCACCGCCGGTAGCAGGTTTTGTTCGCCCCAGTTTTGCGGAGCGTATCCCAACCTCGCCACGACCAGGTCCAGCGAGGGTACGATATAAAGGCGGCTCGCTGTAAAACCTCTGAAAGCGAAAGCATCCCGCGGCGCAGTTGGCCAGAGCACACCATCCGTATTCACCCAAAAAGTGTACCCGTAGCTGGGATTCAGTTTCTGAGAACTCTTTGTGGCCATTTCGATCCACCACTGCGGAACGATTTGCTTGTCTCCCCATTTCCCGTTATGCGCCATCAGGTAGCCCAGCCGCGCAAAATCGCGGGCCGAGAAACGCAAGCCACTATGTGGATTGGTATGGGGCCCTATGTTTCCACTTACTCCTCCTTGCCAGTCCCAGCCTTCATTTTGGATGCCAATCGGATCGAAAACTCGTTCCTTCATGAAGTCTGCTAGCTCGCGTCCAGTCGCGTGGTAGAAGAAAAGGGATAAATGAGCGAAGCCAGTGTCGGAGTACTCCCAGGCCGTCCCTGGCTCTCCGTTCAATATGGCAGCCGATCTTCCAAAGCGATTCGGCTGCTTTCCCAGTGCGATTTCGAAATCGCCGCCGCCGGGCGCCGAGCTGAGGCCAATCACCCCATGGTCTTCGCCGGGGATTCCCGAGGTCATGGAGAGTATATGCCGCAATTTGATCTCCTTTTTCCGGGGATCGGTAAGTGGAAAACCCTCCGGTACATAGTCATAAATCGGCGTATCGAGATCGATCTGCGCATCGTGCGGAAGCTTGTGATGGCGGCTATCATCCATTAGAAGACCGAAGGCTATTCCAGTCGACGACTTAGTGCAAGACCAACCGTCAAAAGTGGTGGTCGGCATGGTCGGAACGCCGTACCACTCAGCAACAAGATAGCCCTTCCGGATAATTACGATTTGCCACGGCCCCTGGAACATCTGTAACTGCTTTTCCTTGATCAGGTCCAGCTTTTCAGGATCCATGCCAGCCAGAGATCGCACATCTTCGGCGGTTTTGCACCATCGCCAGCCGCCAGCCGACTCGGGAGGAGGAACATAATTCCCAGTCTCAGCCGCAGCGAGACTCGTGATAACAAGAACGGTAAAGACGGCCGTGAATGCCAATTTCGGCGTCATATCTTTCTCCTATCTCCAGTACCCGGTTACGTAGAACTTTCTACTCTCCACGTAAGGCGATGAACAAACTAACTTACTCTTTGAGATCGAATATTAGCCCTGCCGCGGAAAACCCGCCGTCCACGTTCAGCGTCTGGCCGTTGATGAAATCCGCTTCAGAGGATGCGAGGAAAAGTGCAGCGTCGGCAATCTCGTTCCGCTCCGCATAGCGGCCCATGGGAATCAGGCGACAATAAGCGTCGCGGGTAGCTTCATCGTGCGTCACCGCGGTCATTTCAGTGTTGACTGGACCCGGCGCGATTTCATTTACGGTAATACAGTATCTCGCCAGTTCGACAGCCATAACTTTCGTCAGCATGGTGACACCGGCTTTCGAGGCGCCGTAAGCGGCCCGGCCCGTTCCTCCGCGCTGACCTGAAAGCGAAGCTATGTTGATGATCTTTCCACGTTTCTGCGCCGACATGACACGAGCAACGGCTTGCGAGCAAAGAAAGCAGCCGGTCAGGTTGACGCGCAGTACTTTTTCCCATTGCTCCAGAGTAGTAGTCAAAAACGATTTGGTCAGCCCAACCCCGGCCACATTTACGAGCAGATCGATTCCACCCGAATTCCGCACGGTCGAAGCAACCAGTTCCTCCACCTGCGCCTGGACGGCGACGTCAACGCATTGAGCTCGAGCTTTGCACCCCGACGCAATGATCTCCGCGGCTGTTGCTTCGGCGCGTTTCGCGTCCAGGTCGGCAGCGACTACGAAAGCGCCCTCACGAGCGAATCGGGTTGCGATGGAGCGCCCGATATCGCCACCGGCGCCCGTCACAATTGCGATTTTGTTTTCTAACCGACGCATCATCTACCTAATCGGAAATCGACCCCACGCGCTGAGCGGCAACTACTGCTGGCCCGCGCAGCCCAATTTCATCCGCATCTGAGTAATCGTTTACAACCTGATCGTAAGGTCGGGGGAATCGCCTGTCAAGAGTTTTTTCGCGGAGATACTCAGAAAAAGGCTAGAGTTCGCAAATCATCAACAAATCAAAATCTCCACTTGACAGCGGCTCGAGCAAAGCGTATCAAGATCATGGGTGTAATGGATTGCATTCCTTTACCGAAGGAAGTGCGCAGAAGGATTCTACAGATCATCTCATCCCGCATATGAACCTCCTTTCACTCATGGAATCCACTTGATGCGGGGTCGAATTCTCAATGGTGGGTTCGGCCTGGAGAAAACAAAGCGAGCCGGGCAGTTTATTCTTACCGTGCTTAATCTGCGATTAGAGCGATTTTTCGATGCGTGAGAGAAAAAATACGATTAGAACAAAGTCTTCGGCGCCTACCGTCAAGGAAGTCGCAAAGCACGCCGGCGTTTCCACCGCCACCGTTTCCCGCGCTCTTTCCGGGTCAGCCGGCGTTCGAGAGCCGCTTCGTTCGCGAATCTTCGATGCAGCTCAATTACTCTCCTATCGCCCCAACCGCGCCGCGCGCGATCTGCGTGTGCGTTCCAGCCGCGCAGTGGGAGTCCTGATTCCTGACATCGAGAATCCCTTCTTCACAAGTTTGGTTTGCGGCATTGAGGACGTTCTAAGTAAGACCGATTACTCACTTCTTCTCGCGAGTTACAACGAGGATCCCGGCCAGGAAGCGCGCCGCCTTGAGGTCTTTCGCGCCGAGGGCGTACGTGGCCTGGTCTTCGCCGCCAGCCGCGCCCCGTCCCGCCTCTATGCGGAGCTTGAGAAAGCAGGGATGGCATTGGTTGCAGTATCTCGCGACCTTCCCCGTTTGCGCATAGATCAAGTTACAGTTGCCAATCGGGACGGCGCCCACGCCGCGACCTCGCATTTAATCCAACTCGGCCATCAGCGCATCGCCATCATTAACGGACCCCTGGTATTTACCACCGCAAGCGATCGCCAGGCTGGTTACGAAGACGCGCTTCGCGAGGCGGGGATGACCGTCGACGAAAATCTCGTGGTCCACTGTGAATTCAAGCAGTCCGCGGGCCATGGGGCCATGTGCCAACTGCTGGAGTTACCAAATCCCCCCACCGCGATTTTTGCCGCAAGCAACCTGATGACGCTCGGCGCCTTGCAGGCTATTCATGAGCACCACCTCGCCATCCCCGGTCAAATCGCGATTGTGGGTTTCGATGAAATGCCCTGGGCAATGTCCTTGCGTCCGCCTCTAACAACCGTCGCCCAACCGGCCTTTGAAGCGGGCCGGACCGCTGCCGAATTATTGCTCGCCCGCTTTCGTGAGCCCACCCTGCCGCGCCGCCAGGTGGTGCTTGAGACCCGGCTCATCGTTCGATCTTCTTGCGGATTCGAAAGCGTCGAAGATGCCCCACTGCTAAAATGAGCCACACCATCACATCTTTTTCATCTTTGTAGATGCCCGCGTTTTTCGCCGAATTGCACATAACGGTACTCATGAGTTCGTCCAACATGATTCCAACAGCTAGCCATCACCCCGCCGAAATGTGCATCCCGCCGCCCGTTGGCCCCGCCGTGGCCGCTGCATCCAGCCGCCAACGTTGGGGAGTTGTGAGTGCGGTGGTTGTTGTATCCTTCCTCACGATACTGGCCCGCGTCGGCATCTCTGGCGCCAAAGTTGAAATGGCCCACGACATCGGGATCAGTGACATCACGTTTGGTCTCGTCTTCGGAGCTTTCGCCGTCGGCTACGCCGTCTTCATGCTCCCTTGCGGTTTGCTGGCGGATCGATGGGGCCCCAGAAAATCTCTCGCTCTTAGCGTTTTCTTCTGGGCCTTGTTCACTTTATTCACTGGGCTGGCTTCAGGAATAGCTGTACTTCTCAGCATCCGATTCCTGTTTGGAATGGCTGAGGCCGGCGTCTTCCCGCAGGCCACCAGGGCACTGTACAACTGGACCCTTCCACGTCAGCGCGGCCTGGCTCTCGGACTACTAAATATGGGATCGAGATTGGGCGCTGCTTTCGGATTGGCGATCATGCCGCTGTGCGTAACGTGGCTGGGCTGGCGAAAGAGCTTCGTTCTTTTGGGAATCCTTGGCGCAATATGGGCATTGATCTGGTTTGGTTGGTTTCGTGACGGCCCAGGAATAGAGCCGAAGAGGCATAAGTCCGAGATTCAGTTAGCCAGTGCCAATATAATCCGCGTTGCTCCAAAGGACGATTTCCCCTGGCGTGCCTTTCTTTCGTCGCGAAACGTCTATCTGATTACCTACCAGTACTTCGCGTCTCAGTTCACATTCTTCATTTGCTTGAGCTGGCTGTTGCCGTTTTTGAGATCCCGGTTTGGCGTCACCAACGGCGGTGCGGGTCTCTATTCAAGCGTTCCCCTCTATTGTGGAGCACTCGCAATGTGGGGCGGCGGTACTGCCGTCGATTGGATCTACAAAGCCGGCAAATGGAAATTGTCTCGCGCACTGCCAGCCATGGTGGGGTTCGGGCTGGCAGCAGTCACCTTGATCCCCGCTCCTTTCATGCGCTCCCCGGCAGGTTTCATCGCCTGTTTCGCCTTGACGACAATTGGCGTGGACCTCACCGTGAGTTCCAGTTGGACCGTCTGCTGCGACGTGGGCGGAAAGTACTCCGGCACGCTATCTGCAGCCATGAATACTCTCGGAGCATTGGGCTCATTTGCAAGTTCGATGCTCTTCCCTCTCATCATCGGTTGGACAGGAAACATAAGGACATATTTCTACCTCGCTGCCTTCCTGAATGCTATTGCGCTGGTTTGTTGGAAATATATCGATCCAGCCAAAAGCCTTCTTCAGGAGGAGAAGCCACCTATTCCATCTTGAACTTTATAGGACGTTCCAGGAAGAAATGGCGGAGGGAGAGGGATTCGAAGTTATCCGGGTATCCCAATATCCATTGAATATTTGGGGAGACTCACGAGTCTGATACCCCGATAATACCCCGCTGCATTCGATCCATCTCGAAAAACCTCGAGATCACTCATTATTAGCGGAAAAGAACATTGTCACGTATAGCCACCCGCACTAAGGCGCCCGCCTGCAAGGCCTGCCCGGAGAAGTCAACTCTGCCATCACCACATCCGAAACACCGCTCGTCCAATTCGGGTTCAAGGGGATTTCATCATCCTATTTTCCGGCTGTGTTCGCATCGTCGATCCGGCCTAGGGTGCGCGCGAATCATTTTGGGATGCGCAGCCGCGACATCAGGTCTGTCGACCCAGTCGCCGAAAACTAGACGATCGCGACATCACCTTCCGCTGGCGTGATTCCGCGCACGGCAACAAGAAGAGGCTCATGACTCCGGATGTCGAGGAGTTCCTGCGCCGCTTCCTGCTTCATCTGCTGCCGCCCGGCTTCGTCCGCATTCGCAACTTCGGCTTCCTCGCTAACCGCAACCGCGCTACGCTGTTGCCGCTGTGCTTCCAACTGCTCGGCGGGTCACAAGAACACCCATCTACTCCGGCATCGCCGTCCATCGATGAGACCCCACTTCAATTTGGCATTACCAAGACTTGCACTCCGCTGGCGGCGTCCTTCTGTCGGAAGACCTGTTCAGTGGCCTTCTGGAACTGCTCCGGGCGGGCGCTTGGAATGTCGGTGAAGGTTTGCGGGTTGCGATCGGTCAGCGGGAACCAGGAACTCTCGACCTGAACCATGATACGGTGGCCGCGGCGGAAAGTGTGGAAAATATCAGACATAGTAAAGTCGATTTCGGTTTGCTTGCCCGGCTCGAGCGGCTCCGGCTTCTCCCAACTTGAACGAAATTTGGCGCGGAAAGGCTCTCCGCGCAGCAGTTCCTGGTAGCCGCCCATGTGCACTGGCGGCGCGCCGATCATGTGGTTGTTGCCGTGCAGGCCGGGGTCGGGGTCCGGGTAGTCATCGGGATAGACGTCGATCAGTTTCACATCGAAATCGGAATCCGTGGCGGAGCTGGAGATTTTGAGCCGGGGTGATATTGGTCCGGCAATGGTCACATCCTCTTCGAGCGGCTCGGTCTGGTAGACGAGCACGTCGGGCCGGTAGCTGGCAAAGCGCTGGTCGTCAACCATATAGCGCGGAGACACGGTGTCAGTGATATAGCCGACGAACGGCACCGGACGGTTGGGGTCGCTCACGTACTCGTCAACGCCGGCCTCTTCGGTGGGCGGATCGAAGCTCAGCTTGCCTCCGGCGCGGAAGTAGAGCGTCTTGGGCAGCACTGCCGAGGGCGGCCAGGCATCAAAGCTTTGCCAGACGTTGGCGCCGGTTTCGAAGACCACCGCCTTTGGTTGCGCCTCGCCCTTGCCCTTGAGGTAATGCTCGAAGAAGGGAAATTGAATGTGAACGCGGAAGTATTCGGCGGTTTTGGAGTTGAAATTGATGTCGCCGAGGGTGTCGCCATCAGTGAAGTCCCATCCGCCATGGATCCACGGCCCCTCGACCAACGTGGTGGGCGTTTGCGGGTTGAATTTGTTGATGGCGTAGAAGGTCTTGTAGGGGCCGCTCAAATCTTCCGCGTCATACCAGCCGCCCACCACCAGTACCGCGCAGTGCACGTTCTTCATGTGGCGCGACAGGTCGCGGGCATTCCAGTAGGCGTCGTATGTGTCGTGCTTCGCCTGGTCGTTGAAGAGCCAGCTGGAGCCTTTCAGATAAAGCTTGTCGAGGTTGTCGATGTTTCCGGCCTGAAGGTAGAACTTATAGCTGTCGTGCGTTCCGAAGTCGAAGCGGACGGTTGGCTTGGGGGTCTGCGGCCCGTGCTGGATAGGGAAGTGCGAGTAGAAGCCAAAGTTGGCGCTCAGCATAAATGCACCGCCGTGATAGGCGTCGTCGCCCAGGAAGAGGTCGGTCATGGGCGCCTGCGGGCTGGCTGCAACCAGGGCCGGGTGGGAATCGATGATGGACGCCGAGGTATAGAAGCCCATGTACGATCCTCCCCAGATACCAACCTTGCCGTTGTTGTTGGGGACGTGCTTTAGCAGGAAGTCGATGGTGTCGTGCGTATCGGAGGAGTCGTCCACGTCCTGGGGCGACTTCTTGTCGTCGATGTGCGGATGCATCTCGATAAAGTCGCCCTCGCTCATCCAGCGGCCGCGCGCGTCCTGATAAACAAAGATGTATCCGCTCTTTTCAAACTCCTCAGAGGGACCGAGGTGCTGCGGATACTGATCTTCGCCGTAAGGGCCGACGTTATAGGGGGTGCGGTCCATGAGAAACGGGTAAGGGCCGGCGACGGCATCCTTGGGCACATAGACGGCGGTGAACAGCCGCTTGCCGTCGCGCATGGGAATGCGGAACTCGTACTTAGTGTAGTGGGCGCGGATGTAGTCTTCTTTGGGCGCGTCGGGCGCAGGTTGCCGTGCTTGGAGCAGGATGGTGAAAAAGGCAAAAACCGCCAGTACGGCAAGCGGAAAACGGTTAGACTTCGACATCTTTCGAGGACTCCTCGACAACCAGAGTATTTCAGGACGGAGGATGCAAACGCAGAGGCATTTCTGTACAAGCGAGTTATTTGAATTGGAGTGCTTCATTTACGGCCTCCTTACGCAAGTAAAGTTTGTGACTTGAAAACGGAAAGAGTTCAGGCTTCTGCACAAGTGACATCGCAATCGATCCCCTACGTGCAGCCACATGAGCGAAGGTATTGCACTCCTTGTTCGGCCCATTCCTGTTCCATAGAAACTGTGGCCTCAACCGATTCTTTGAATGGTGGCCATTGCTCAAGGATGGCGGACACGTTGTTCCCCGGGGGCATTTCCCGCAGCAGCCACGGAATATCCAACATGCCCGCCCCCGCAGGTGCACCGCGAATGACGAAGCCCATCATCTGCGGCACTCGTTCAATCATGAAGTCCTTTACATGAAGGTTGACTGTGAGAGAAGCTAGTGTTTCGACGACGCATTCCGGGGTCTCCAACGCTCCGAGGGAGTTTACTGTATCCAGGCAGACGCCGACGCTGCGGCTTTCGAGTCTGCGCACCAGGGCAGCGAGCTCGCGGCAGGAATGTTTTTCGTAGTTCTCCAATCCCAGCGTCACCCCTTGGGATTCAAACTCCGGCAATACTTCGTGAATCCATTTCTCCGCCTGTTGCAATGACGGTTGCGAATCGGCGCTATGAGTGAGAGTCCGAAGTAAGACCGCCTTCAGCTCGACTGCAATGCTCAAGTAACGACGCAGGTGCTCCGGCTCGACGCCGCGTGTTCCGACTTCGATCGTTAGACCAAGACTGGAGGCCTGATCACGAGCATCGCGGAGTTCGGCCGGGTCTAACTCGTGGAGTGGCAAGTTGTCTGCGATTTGCACGACACCAACTTCAAGTGCAGAGGCTCTCTCTAACAGGCCGGCCAACCTGAGTGGCTGGGCGGGGCGAGTGAATCCGCTCGCCCCGATCGCCCAGGGATACGTCCAAGAACTGATGCCGATGCGCATGTTATTTCTTATCGGCCTCTGCTGCAGCCGCATCCAGGCAACGGCGGTAGTTATCGCTGGCTTTGAAGGCCGGAATAAAGACAGTGGCGAGTTTCAGGGGCACGTCACCGGAGTTGATCATCTGATGTTGCTCGCCGGCGGAAACCCAAAGTGCGACATCCTCTTGTATCGGCGTTTCCTGGCCATCGTGCCTGCAAATTCCCTTGCCGGAGACGATATAAATCAGTTCTGGCCGATCGTGAGAATGGTAATCAGTGCGGCCGTCGGGTGGAAGAATAGCATGGCTGAACGTGAGTTCCTCGACGCCTTCCTTGTCTGGAGCGAAAATTACTTTGATCTGACGGCGAAAGGGGGAGGGAATCTCGACCCCTTTTTCTTCCCAAGCCTTAACAACTTTCAAGTGATTCTCCTTTCATGCGGTCTATCCTCAAGCGGCAACGCCGAAGCGGCGCCGTTTGGGAATATGTAATCGATTACTAATCCGAATCCAAGAATATACATATGAATTACCCGTGTCAAGGGAATTATCGAGAGAGCGCCAGAGGTTCATCCCTGCTTGAGAGATGGTCATTTGGTTCATCTCTGCTTGGTTAAGCCGTCTCTACCCTCCGTTTGCGGAATTCAATGCAAACGATTACCCATTACATCCCTGAAATTCGCCACCTCTCCATGTACCGGTGCGCAGATCACGCAACGGACGAGACATGACAATGTGCTGGTCCGTGAACAGACCAACGCTCCGGTGATGCATCTCCTACGGATCATCGAGTTGTTCGAACAGCCTTTTCAGCGGTGGATTGTCCCAGCACGGTTGCAAAATAGAAACGGAAGAACTGGTCTGGTTCCGATCGCAAGCAAACATGGGCGTTCGGTTTGCCTTCTGTCTGACGCGTAAAGCCCTTGTCATCAATTTCGACGCGCATTGGCTGCGTGGGACAGAGACTCGGGTCGATGGTTGCAGCAACCGCCATTGCGTCAAACAATGTTGGCGTTTCACGCAGTTTAGAAGCCGACCACTGCGCATAGAGCAGCGCGAGTGCGTCGGTAGCCGCCGTACCTTGACTGAACAAAATGGTGCGCTTGATTTCGTCCAGCTTAAGTTGTGTGGAGTCGAGCGGCATTACATAGAGCGGGACTCCGGAGGCAAAAAGCTTTCTTGCGGATGGAATGTCGGAGAGAATGTTGTACTCCGCATCGGGTCCACGACTCGGCGTGTAGCCTAGGTCACCATCTCCGCGGCGAAACGAACCGCCCATGATCACAACCTGCTTGAGCAAACGGAACGTTGCGGGATCTTTGTCGATCAACGCGCCAACATTGCTGAGCGGAGAGACAGAGATCAGAGTGATCTGGCCAGGGTTGTGCCGAATTATGTCGAGGATAAAATCGACGCCGTTAGGCCAGCCATTTTCAGGCTGCGGGAACTTTTCCGCCCAGCGTCGCTGCGTGAAGGACGCTTTGGACTCTGTCCTTGGGCCGGCCGCAACAGAGATATCGCCATGTCCGGTTTGTTGAAGAAAGCGTGCGGCTAGACGGGCACGCAGGTCCGTGTCGCCCCACGCCGCGGTAACGCCGGCAACCTGCAGTTTCGGAGTCGACACCGCCAACGCCAACGCAAATGCATCGTCGAGATCGTCCCCGATGTCGGTGTCGAAGATAACTTTGTTTGCCCCGTTTAAAGTTGTCGAGGCCTGCGGCCACCCGCTGCTTGAAGACACGGTGAGAGCGATAATAATGATTGCGTTTTGAAGAATGAATCCGGTTTTCCATCGCTCGGATTTCATAGGGCTAACTCCTGTTGCACTGAGAGAAACGATTCGACTTCTACCTGTGTCGGCATCGACGGTAGCGCACCGTGGCGAGTGACTGAGATTGCCGCCGCAGCGGTCGCAAATTGAATCGCATCAAGTGGTGCCGCCCCTCGGGCCAGCGCAAAGTTCAGCACTGCGCCGGTGCACGAGATTGCTCCACCAAGAATGCCCCAAAGATGCCATCTCCGAGGGGAGGGTGCAGTGGTAAATTTGGCCATGGATAGCCGTGGGCCACCATCGAGCGGCTCTTGCATGAGCAGATAGTTCATCGGCGGAGAGCATGCAATGACTCCCAGGGCGAAGATCAGGGAGATCGCATAGGGTCCCGGCGCATTCTCCCCCGCCATCGATTTCGCCACAAGGGGATGAAAGGTCCCCATCAGGATGCCGGCTCCGAGGCTGAGCACCACGCCTCTCATGCTGGCGGAGCGCCTTTCCTTTTCCCGCAGATGACAGGCCATCGGATCAAAAGCAATGGCTCCAAGAACCAAGGCGACGACTCCAAACAGCATCCATGAATTTCCCGCCGGAGTAATGGCATAACTGCTTACCTCACCAACCACCAGCGCAATACCGATCCCAACCGGGAAAGCTACGGCTAAGCCGGCTATGTCGATGGCCGTCACAAGCAGCAGGGTGGCGACGTTGAAGATGATTCCGCCGGCAAACGCGGGCAGAAGCTGATTGGCAGGGGCGTGCAACAGATCATCGAGAAATGTGCGCCCACTCCCTCCCAGGGTACCCAGCGTCATTCCCCAGGCAATGGAAGCCAAAAACAGGCCGCGAGTATTGTCCCAATAGAAGAGCTGAAACCGGTAGCCAGGACGAAGCTTGGCGGTGTTTGCCCATGATCCCCAACAGAGCATCCTGAGGATAATGCAAATGAGTACGACCAAGTACGATTCCGGCTGAATCACGTTCCGCCTCCCTAAACAAAGCCGGCATGCGAATCAATTCTCGCGAAAAACCGGGCGAATTCGCTACTATTTGCGAAAATGAAAGCTTTCATCTCATGACGACAACGCTACCCTGCTGCACCATCCTTGTCGACGTAGAAGAGTCACCTATCTTTAGCCCACATTCAGCTGAAAGATTCCTTGCGCGGATACCGGCCTAGCCGTCAAATTGCCAAACTCGCTATGGTCTCGATCTTCTCATCAACGCGCTTGCGCAGCAACGCGCGCTGTGAACTCATCACCTGTTCAACCAGATACACCTTGTCTGCGACAGTTCTTGTAGCTTCCAGCCCGCTGTCGTGAACACCCCTCATGCCGACCTCGGAGAAGAGGATTTATAGTTTGATGAATATTTTTCTGCGGTAAAGGCCCAGCACAGGCAGATAGCAGACGAGCACAAAAAGGATGGAATAGATAAGGGAGACAGCCGGGGCGGATCCCAGCCATCGTGGCAGCAGGCCAAAGAGACTTTGCTGCAGAGTGGCTCCGCCGGACAGTTTGATCGTGCCTAGAGCGATCGCCAGAACCTCCGAGAGCACATAAGCGGTCAGCGCATTGGTGCCAAAGGCCAGCCAAGGAGTCAATCCGCGGCGCAAGTGCGCCAAACCATCCACAAGCCCGTAAATCAGCGCCATAAGAGCCATCGAGATGCCCGCCGTGAAGAGGACGAAGGAACTTGTCCACAGGCGCTTGTTCAGCGGAAAGGTCTGCGACCAAATCAGCCCGCAATTCAGCAGGAGGATACCTCCGAAAAATAGCGCGAAAACCTTTTTCCGTTCCGAATGCGCGCTTTGAAGCCATGCAGCGGTCATTACGCCCAACAGCGTCGAAGCCACGGCGGGCAATGTGCTCAATAAGCCTTCGGGGTCATAGAAGCTGTGATGGTATAAGTGAGCAGATGGCACCAGAAGCCGGTCGAGCCAAGCCGTCAAATTGCCAAACTGATCGAGAACGCCGACAGCGACTCCCGGTAATCCCACGCCGGGGACGGGCACATGTACAAGCAGCCACCAATAGCCGACCAATGCCAGAGCCGAAATCGCGACGCTGGCTGCGACCCGGCCCGCAAGAAAGATCACGCTGGCCAGCGCATAACACAGAGCGATGCGCTGCATCACGCCAAAGTAGCGCAAATTGCCGAGATCAAAGAAGGGTAACGCGTTGAGCAGGAGGCCGATCAGAGCAATCATCGCCGAGCGGCTGCCCACCTGCAAGAGTATCGCGCGCCGCGATGCGCCACGATCGATGCGCGCACCGAAAGCCAGCGTAATGGATGCGCCGACGATAAACAGAAAGAGGGGAAAAACAACATCGGTGACCGTGCAGCCGTTCCAAATCGAATGACGAAGCTGCGCGTAGGAAACATTTCCATCTCCAGCGTTGTTGACAAGGATCATGAGGGAGACGGTAAGTCCGCGGAGCACGTCGAGTGAAAGCAGACGGCGGCTGGTATGTCGCGGGTGCTGCAAAGCTGGAACCGGTCTCCGATTGAGTAACTGGCTGAGATTCACAAGCGCTCCAATGAAAGCAATGCTAGCTACCCAAGCAAAAAAGCCAAATGCGCAGAACGCAATCTTCACGACCTACGCATCCGGCGGTGAAATGAGTTACTCCGTCTCTAACTGGTTAGAAGTTGAACTTGGCACCGAATTCGATGGTGCGCGGCTCGTAAGCCGGCGGACTCGACCGGTCGGGCGTAGCAGTAATGGTTCCGGCTCCCGGCGCGGTGATGTCCGCGTTGGGAACGCTGAAGCTTGGGTGGTTGAAGACGTTAAAGGCATCGGCGCGGAGTTGCACGTCGTAGTGCTCCCACTTGGTGTCCTTCCGCAAGCTCATGTCCCAATCCTGGTAAGCTGGTCCACGCAACATGTCGTAGCCGGAGGTCCCGTTGCCGAAGCAATAGGAGTTGCCGTTGGATGGATCAGTGGCAAGCGGGCAG
>OBLW0100002584.1_pt1 | contig 14605 bp, 12 predicted proteins | sample 1520161 | NCBI WGS metagenome assembly OBLW01 (sample SAMEA3539309, study PRJEB22396) | soil metagenome | biome: tundra; feature: field; material: soil | place: USA | collected 2010-05 | depth 0.15 m
CAGGCGGGAGTTCGACGTGCACGGTGACCGTGTCGAAGACGGGCGGGGCGACGGTCAGTCTGTCGAGCAATGCCGCGGCGTTGGCCGTGCCGGCCTCGGTGACAGTGGGAGCCGGGGGCACTACGGGGACGTTTACGGCCACGGCGGGGACGATCGCCGCCGATCAGACCGCAACCCTCACGGCGACACTCAACGGTACTTCCCAGACCGCGACGATCTCGCTGGGGGCGGCGACGGGGACGAGCGCCATATCTTCGCTGGCCTGCAGCCCGGATCCGAACAGTGCGGGCACTCTGCTCTGCACAGTTTACCTGACCCAAGCAGCGCCGCTTAACGGGACTACGGTCTCTCTCCAGTCGAATAGTGCACGGGTGCAGGTGCCTAGCTCACTCGTGGTCCCGGCAGGTAGCCAATCCGCCACGTTTACAGCGCCGGTGTCAGCTTCCGACCAGGATGAGCAGCCCCAACTCACCGCATCGGTTCAGGGAGCCGTCCGCACAACGTCGCCCACGATCATCGGCATTCGGCCAACAGCCCTCGCGTGTTCGACCAGTGCGATTCAAGCGGGGAATTGGCTGGACTGCGTGATTCAATTGAACTCTCCTAATATTCCCGAGGTGGCCCGCCTGGCTGTTTCAAGCGCCAACCCGGCCCTCAAGACTCCTGACACCATTGTGAGCCGTCCCGGACAAACGCGGCTCAGGTTCCTGTTGTACGCGGATCCCTACGCGACAGAAAAGAGCTCGAATATAGCGGTTCAATTCGGGGAGACCCTGGTGAATTACCCCGTATACGTGACCCCATCGAGCGCGCCTGTTCTGAGCATTCCTGAGAACGTGAACACGGTGTTCGGGAAGCAGGTGAGCTTTACTTTTGCGGCCGTAGATCCGAGAGGTCTAACGGTCGTTTTGTCGGCCTCTGGTCTTCCCGACGGCGCAAGCTTCGATCCTGGAACAGGCGCGTTCTCCTGGACACCGACGCAAGCTCAGCAAGGTGTCTATTCCATCGCCCTTACGGCGACCAACTCCGCAACTGCCTCTTCGACGGGCGATATAGGGATTACGGTTGATTCGGGGAAGCCGATCATCACCGATGTTTTCAACGCAGCCAGTTGGAGGGGACCGGCCTGTAGTCCAGGATCGGTCGCCAGTTTGGCTGGCCGGTGGCTCGCGTCGGTCAACACCCCGGCGTCGAACCCTTCCGGCACCCTTACCGAACTGGCCGGAACGCGCGTGCGGGTGAACGGCGAGTACGTTTCTGTGTTGTACGCCTCCCCGACGAGGGTCGATTTCGTGTGCCCTGACACGGCTTCCGGGACGCGCCTGACGATTGCTGTAGAAGACGAAGCCGGCATTGCCGATCCCGTGTTGACGATCATGAATCAGACCACCCCCGGGCTCTACTCCTTCGACGGTACTGGAGGCGGCCAAGGGCTGATTACTCTTGCAGGTACATCTGTCCTGGCGGCCAGCCGCGACTATCGGGCGTTGGGGCAGCCGGCAGAACCGGGCGATTCCATCGCGATTCGGACCACCGGCATCACGACTTTGGATGGTGCGCTGCCGATGGTGAGTATCGGGGATGTCTATGCTGACGTTCAGTCGGTGCAGGCCGTACCCGGAATGGCTGGCGTTTACGAGATCACAGCGGTGGTGCCTTTGGGTCTCCAAGACGGGGATGCAGTTCCGGTTGTGGTCACCTTACCGCTGGATCGGTTGCATCCGTGGCGTGGGCCTCTGGACGCGGGCAACATCCGCCGCTTCGGCGTACAGAGCAATCAGACGACGATTGCGGTCGAGCGGTCGCGCCCTTGAAGTAACAAGCGACGGCATAGCGCTATTGCGAAAGCAATGCGCTTCGGTTCATGGTAGGGAGGGCCGCAATCGTGCCGTAGGCGTCATTGCAACGAAGGCCGGTGACGGAAAACCGGTCGATGTCCGCTTCCACCAGCACGGATCCGCTCTTGTTCGCCAGATCAGGGTATGTGTCCGGCAGAACCAGCGTCATCTGTTGCTGTGGCTGCAATGTCAGTGAATCGATCAGCAGCACCTGCCCCTGGGGATCCCGATAAGTTAACTGAACCTGGGCCGACAGATTCACTGCGGGGTTCACGAGCGTTACCTGGCTCCTGAATCCGAGAGTGTTGTCAAAGGGCGTGTATACGGAATAGTCTCGCATGCTGCTGAAGGCCACCGTTATCTCAGAGTCGAGACCTGGGCTTAATCCCTTGCGACGGATGATCGCATACCCGTCGACGGCTCCTGGCCCGTCATCGTAGGTCAGCAGGGACCACCCTTCTCGAATCGCGCCGGTCGTATCCGAGAGAACCAAACTGAGACTTGAACTCGGAGCGAGAACTCCCTGTACGGCCGACGCCGTGATCTCTTCGGAAGTGGCCTGTGCGTGAATCGTATACGAATTGGGCTTCCCATCGGCTGCGAAGAAGAATTGTTGGAATGCCACCGACGCGGACCCCGTGTTGAACAAAACGACAGTGGTTTCCCAGTTGCTGTCGGAGAGGATTCGCGGGAGGACCTTGCTCTGGACGACGGCCGATGTGGTGGAAGCGGCGGTCCGTCTGTTGGATAGACTTGGCAGGCGACTGGCCTTGATCGCGCTGGCGAGGTCATGCGCATGCGTTTGGGCATGCATGAAGACCAAAGGCAGCAACAACAGGATGAGTTTGCTCAGAGTCAATTCTCCCTTCGAGACTATCGTTACTTCCCACAAACGATAATAAAGGAAGATTGACCGAAGTTACCATTGAATCTGAGGAGCCAGGTACTAGTTCGGTACTGAAGGTGCAGTCCTGAGGACTTCGCGTTATGATGCCCACGACCTCCGCTCCGGAGTTTCACCAAGAGCAGTCAGCCGTCCAGAATAGGAAGGCCATCCAGGCGAGCCAGGCCGGTAAGGTGGGAGATCCGAGTCGCCACAGGAGGGTTTGCACCGAATGCTTCGGGGCCCGAACTCCGTCCCATCGGCTTTGGGCAGCGGCACCAGGCGCGACCTCGGCACTGTACAACACTGGCGGCCGTGCCAACCAGTCAGAATTGGAACGTTCTACATTGCCTGCATTGCCCGAATGAGGAATTGTCCGACTTGGCGGGGCGAATTTTGGACTCCACACAAGTGCTGTCCGCCAGCGCGTCGCTCGCTGTGGGCGTGATCGGCAGACGCAAGACCCTGGTCAGATTCGCCGCTCAAACCAGTAGTGCCGCTGGCTCCGCACAGGTGTGGCACACTTGTTGGAGACGGAACGTCTTCAACGCCCCCAGTTCGATGGTCTGGACAGTTGCCCCTTGCGCATCGTACAGCAGAAGCCCCCCGTGGCCATCCACTTTAATCCGCGCAGCACCCTTCACGTGAAGCCGGCCATCTCCGGCCAGCATGAATTTCACTACCAGGTTTAGATTGTCCATTTTCTTCAGTCCGCCAGCCGTCAAGGAAGTAGTGATCCAAGGATCGACCGAATCTCACTTTCTTCCGCTCAAAAGAAAAAGATTAGGCTTCCCGCCAGAAAGGTTCAATACTGCCAATCGTTAACAGGTCGGCAGGGGACGTTGCCACCGCATAACGGAGCAACTGGCTCCGCCGGCAATCGCGCCGCACTCCAGGCGCAACCACGGCCAGATATGCCTGACGGCGACGGGGTTCGCTCTCGTGTCATCAGTAGACATCGATACCGCTTATTCGAACTGCGGTGGGTACGAATTCATCCTCGAAGCAGCCGCCGGTCGCGGCGTTCGGGTTGAATAACCTGACGTTAACCGCGGTGGCGCCGGGCTCGTTCTTCGCCAACATTGCCCGAGAGCGATGCCGCGGCGTCTACCGATCCGGCTCAGCGGGCCATGCGCTCACCAGCCCTGTTCCTTGGTTGGCAGCTGGGGGTCCTGCTGCAGCGCCTTTTGCATCAACTTCTCCCCCAGTTCCTTGTTGCCGCTCTTCAAATAGCCCACAGCCAGATGGAACTCGCGTCTGGGTGTTGGTTCCTTGGCAACCGCCGCCTTCAGGTACGTCAAGGCCATGTTGTAGTTTCCCTTTCGGTAGTACACCCATCCCAGCGTATCCTGCACCGCCGCATTGTCCGGCGCCAACTCCGTTGCACGCTGTGCCAACTTCAACGCTTCGTCCGGATCGGTCGTCGCCAGAGAGTAAGCCAAGTTGTTCAACGCAAACAGGTTCGACCCATCCACCTCGAGCACTGCCCGATACCGGATGGCTGCACCCGTGTGGTCTCCGGCGTTTTCTTCCAGGCTCGCCAGACCCATTAGGGCCGGGACATTCTTAGGGTCCGACTGAGTGATCGCAGTCAGCCGCTGTTTCGCAGGGTCGGTCCGGTTTTCACGGATATCGAGTTCCGCGAGGGCGAAGTCAGCCTGCAAAAACTTGGGGTTTGCCGCCTTCGCCGCCTCAAAGGCTTTACGCGCCTCAGCCGTTTTGCCTGTACCCAACTGCCATTGCCCCAGCAGAAACTGCAATGGGGCCGAGTTCGGCCGAGCCGCCACAATCTGAACCAGTCTTTCGCCGGCCTTGGCTAGCTGCTTTTGCGCCGCGTAGCTGTCGACAATCAGCCGTGCCGCCCGCACTTCTTCCGGATTCTTCGACAGCACCTCATTCGCCGCTTTGCGTGCGCCGTCGTAGTCCTTCTCGATCATTTTGAGAACCCCGTCCTGGAGCACCAACTCCGGGACCCTGCCCAATCGCAGGGCTTCATCCAGGTTGGTACGGGCTTCTTTCGTGTTTTGCATCCCCATCAACGCCCAGTTTCGTTCGATGATGACCGCCAGAATCTGTTTCTGCTGTTTCGGCGCTTCGTCCAGAACCTGCAGAGCGCTCCTCGGTTCCGTGGTAACGTAACTTTTCGCTAGCTCCACTCGGGCTGCCAAAAGAGTGCTGTCCCGGCGCAACGCCTCACTCAGTTCCTGCCGGGCGCTCAGTGTCATGCCCTGAAGTTTGTAGACTTCGGCTAAGGCGAGGTGGGCAGGGGCGGAATCCGGCGCGATGTGCAGGACCATCTGAAGAGCGCCCTGTGCTTCCGTGGTTTTGCCCTGGAGCAAGTACATCTGACTCTGCTGCAACAGGGCGTCGGTGTCTTTGGGGTTCTTTTTGAGTACTCCCGCCAGGAGGCTTTCCGCTTGCGGAAACTTACCCAGCTGAAAATAGAGGGAAATCACACGCGTACGTGCGGCCCGGTCCTCCGGATCGGCTTTGGCCAGCGCTTCAAACTCCTTGAGTGCCTCCTCCCGTTTGCCGCTTCGATAGAGGAACACCGCGTGCTGCGGTTTGTACCCCTTGCCTGGCAGGTCCGATACCTGCCGCAGCGTCTTTTCTGCCTCGTCCATGCGCTTGCCGGCGATCTGGATGGCCGCAAGGCCCATGAGAGCAACACCGCTCTTGGCGTCCAGAGCCAGCGCTCTGCGAAACTCCGGCTCCGCTTGATCCGGTTGGTTGGCCAGCAGATACAACTCACCAAGGGCGATCGCCGCATCCGGAGACTTGGGTGCGGCGGCTGTGGCCTTCTTCAGCACTTCTTCCGCCGCGCTCAGATCATTCTGGCTCAGCTTCAGCCTGGCCAGTTGGATGGAAGAGTGGAGGCTCGCCGGGAATCGCTGCAGTGCTTCCTCCAGGCGCTTGGCGGCGTCATCGATCTTGCCGAGGCGCCATTCCGCCAATGCCAAAGCATCCGTGGCATCGATGTTGTCTGGCGATGCCGTCAGAATGGACTCCAGCCTTCCTGCCGCATCGCGCAGATCGTCCTGCTTCTGGCTGGTGGTCATGAGCTCCGCGAGCTTCAATTGAGCCCCCGCGTGTTTCGGATTCAGTTCCGTCGCGCGGCGGAGCGCGGATATGCCATTCCCTGCATTGCCGGTTGCCAGGTACGCGAGGCCGAGTTGATAGTACGGCTCGGCGTCCTTAGGCATCACCTTGATCGCGTTGCGGAATTCCAGAGCGGCCCGCCCGTAGTCCTTCTTGGCGACTAAGGCCGCTCCCCGCTTCAGGTATTGGGCTTCCTTGGCCTGGGGCGACCGGTTGCAGCCAACGGTCAGAATCCCCGAACTCAGCGCAACGGCCGCGCAAAGACAAACGTTTAATCTCCCCGTCATGACGGCATTCTCCCAAGCACGCAACGGGCCAGAATGGGGCTTTTGCGCCTACTTCACGGTAATAGCGGCCTGCGCGACTTCGATCTCCACCATTTTCAGGTCCGCAGTCGCTCCAATGGCATTTCCGACCCGGACTCTCTCCGCGATCTGGCGAACATCCATAGGCACCCGGTAACGGATTGTGGCCACCGTACCATTCGGAATCGGCTTCTGCCCACCAGCAAGGATGCATCGATACACCGAGCCTTGGCCGCCGTCTTTCGCGCTCTCAACGGCCCTGCAAGTGAGCGCCTTTTGCGCCGACCCCGCCGCGCTGCCAGCAGCCATGTCCGCCAGGTCAACCACCACATTCTTGGGGAAAGTGAATTCCCATTGCAGCGCCAGCGGCGCCTTTCCCTGCGGCGACTCGATCGTCAGCAGCAGAGATCCCGACGCACCCCGCGTCACCGTCGAAGGCGGCATCGATAAGGATTGTGCGCACAGGCCGCAGGCAGAAGCCAGAACCAATAAGGCGTCTTGGGCTGTGTGTTTCCGCTTCATTCCAGTTGGCCTCAGCTTAACACGCAGACCGTGCCACCGCAGTCGCCGCCCCGGAACAGCAATCCAAATGAAAACGGCCGCCCCGGTTATGAAAACCGGGGCGGCCATTTTGGGGGAATCACCAGCCAATCCAGGAGTTACGCCTGACGCCTGCGGCGGAACTTCGTCAAACCCAAATATCCGATAACGGTGCCCAATAAGATCACGGCGCTCGGTTCCGGCGTGGAGTAGACCAGAAACTCCTGCATACCCGTCCCATTGATGGTCTGGCCAGCGGTGCCGGCGAAATAACTGGTGTCGGGTGTGATGACGGACCAACCGGAGGCATTCCAATTGGGGGCGTTGGTTTGCGCTGCCTGCAAATATGTGAAAACTGCGTCCGCATAGTTCGAACCGTTAATGGCGCCGATCAGGTTGTCAAGATGGTAGGTGGGGGCATTATCATTGGCGAATAAAAGCCACACTGCTGCGGCCAGTTCGATCTCAGTGTCTTGACTGGTACCATAGGCCCCCGTCCGCCATTGGTTATCGAGCCAAGCCGCCTCCAGATATCTATTGAGCGGACTCGGATTGTTGCTTTGACCGTTAGTTTCCAGCATGGTTCCATTTAACTTCACGTTCCAGTTTGGCGTAGTGCTGCCGTACTTGAGATTACTCAAGAGGGTGTTATTGGCCTGTACATCAGTCAATGCGGTAACCGAGGCGTACCAATAAGGATTCCCCGAGAAGTCGGTATTCCAGTCGTCGCAGTAGATCGTCAAGTCCGGCCCATTGACCTCAGACTTGTCGACCGCTGTATAGGGGTTCACGTAAATGCCGTTCCAAGCGACATCATTACCGGCATTTTTGAAATAGAAAAAGTCATCGGCGAACGCAGTGCCGCTCATCACGATCAAGCCGGCCAGCGATATTCCCAAAAATGATTTCGACATCACTCTAAACCTCTCCGTTCCCGGCATGGACTCGACGCCGGCACAGTACTACTTGCAAGATATATGCCAAATGTTAAGCGGTTTATTATGAAATGAGTAGGCAGATATTGCCGCCAGTAGACGTGCTCGCGTTTCGGATAAATGTCCCGAAACACCTGTTTTTGTAGGAAAATTTCGAACCGCGTGGCAGCTATTTTGGGGCTTGCGTCCCGGGTGAGCACTGCTCCCGCCGATCACCGAATCGGTACTGCGGCAATGCCTGCTCCTAAGTACCGCCGTCACCTGAATCGGTGCTGGTGTAGGCCATCAATGGCAATATGCAGCGCCGCGGGTAGATACCCTCAGCTACCTGCCGCTGAAGGCTTAGCCGCTGGCCGCCGTCAAAAACGGAACTCTTGTTCAACGCTCATCCCCGCAACTCCGGATTGCGTCGTCCGCCGCCCCAAACAGTAGGACCTCCAGTGGCAGGCGACAAATCTCCGCAGCCGTGACTGGGCGACCCTTCGCTTCCTCTAAAGCGGTTTGCAGCACCTCCTTTCGTTGGGGCAATGCGGCCAGCAGGCCTTCGTGAACGTCTGCTCTTGCGTGTTTTTCGAACTGAAGATGGAGCAAAATGAGTTCTACTGGCCGGCCGTTTTCGAGGAGGGGAAAGACGAATATTGGGGTCTTGTCACGGACGCCCAGACCCAGCATAGGCTGGCGACGATGCACCGCTATGGCTTTTGTGCCAGAAACCGGAGCTCCCGCATCGAACCGGGACGCACGATCCGCGGAGAATCCGACTTTATTCGTCACGCGCAGATTCAGGCGTTCTATGTCAGTCACCAGTCCGGCTGCCCTCGATTCGGTATCGCACGCCGCCGGGCACCGTCCCCACTATTTCGTCCAAAAGGCCGAGGAGATGTTGTACACGAATGGGGACGTCATCGAGGGCAATTCCCATCCTCCGCAGAGCTTGCGCGGTAACAGAAGTCTCCGAGTAACCAGCGCGTGTGGTTCCGACGGTAACCGTTTTCGCTTGATGGCGAACCGAGTCAATCGGGCGAGTTGTCTCTCCAATCGTTGCGTCGATGACCGACATTGCCCATTGCAGGGGAGTTAACGCAGAGCCTGCCGCATCGCCCAACATACTCGTCGGCAAGGCCGTAAGTGACTCATCTCGATAGTCCCCCGCCAGCCAAGCGAGAGCTATGGACAGCCGACTTGCCACGGCTGCAGACCACACTGCATCGAGTCTCCCAGTCGCCAGTTCCAACAGCAGATCTCGGACTTCCGAGCCGTCGATTCCAATTGGTGAGTCGCCCACGGGCACTGCGGAATCGGCATGGGTTAGAACGAGACGACGTCGCAGTGCCCGAAGGCGCTCCGCTATTTCCTCGATCGCCATGGCCGTATGATAGGCGAACAGATGTCCCACCAGCGCGCTGCTGACCACGCCCAATGAGAACCCGATTGGTGGAACCTGAATAACATTTGGCGTGAGTTCCCGATAGCGCTCACTACCTCGATCGCAGAAGACTACTGGCGCAGCATTGTGAGCGGAAAAGATCGCGACCTCTTTTGCTACGTCTTCAACCAGATCATCACGAAGATCGAAGACCGGCACCACGATTAGTGGCTCGGCAGACAAGTCGATGTGCTTCTTGTCTTCAAGATAATCAACCGATGCGGTCTTGTAGCACAACTCGGACATCTTGATCCGGATTTCCTGGGCTGCAATTCGCGATGTGCCGGAACCCAGGACCGACCAATGACGGCGCCGAATGGCCGTCGAGCGCGCGAGCTCGCGGATCTCCTCCTCTTGGCGGAAACACTCTCGCATCACGGCGGGTAATCGCTCGACCTCTGCCAGCGCGGCGCACACCTGTGCAGGAATCAGGGCCCCGGCAGTCAGTCCACAGTGTTGGGCGAGGAGAAAACACGCCACCACCTGCGAGTAGAAAGCCTTGGTACTGGCCACTGCCATTTCGACGTCACGTCCATCTGACGTGTAAATGACGAGATGGCTGATTTCAGCCAGGGTCGAGTCACGGCGATTCACAATTCCCAGAACGGTTGCACCCCGGGCGCGCGCCAACTTTGCGGCTCGATTCGTATCAGTCGTCGTTCCCGATTGACTGCTGGCTACGATACAGGTGCCACTTAGGTCCCCACGTAGCCAGTGGGCACTGAATTCGCCGGCTGTGACTGCATCGGCCCGAATACCGGCCGGTGAACCGTGCTCATTAATGAAGTGGGCACCCGCCAAGCCGGCTATGTGTGCGGAACCCTGTCCGATAAAGACGAAATGACGGATTGCCGACGATGCAAGCTTTTGAATGAATTCCTCGGCATCGCCAGTGTAGAGTGTAGAGAATTCCGCCGCCGCATGTTCCGATGAGGACGGTGTTCGCGAGTAACGGCCGACAATCGTTTGTGTGACAGATTCTATTGCTTCTTCCAGTTCTTTGCGGAAGTAATGCCGGTAGCCTCTCCGGTCTACATCCCGCGTCGTGATCTCGGCAATTCTTGGCCGTGGCTCCAGGTTGACGGCTGGGACAGTCGAGATATCAGTGAACTGGGGTGCCGGCGCGGCGAACTGCACTCGGCAAACCATAGAATGCCCTTGGCTCCCGCTAGTCTCGCCGGCGAACGGGAAATAGTTGCGAACAAGCTCAAGACAGCCGTAGACCTCGGACGCGAGTATGCAGGTATCCCCCGCGACGCCTGCGTACAAGCTTTGCCCGGAACCCTTCGTAAAGCTCCAGAAGCTTCCGGGGGCATCCATCCGAACGAGCACGCAGGTGAGTGAACCCTGGATACGTCCTGTTGCCTCGCGAAGTTTGTCTTCAATGGCATCGCACGCCGACAATTCGACGAGAACAGGGACGATTTTGGAGTCAGTTGTCACCCTGGGCGGCAACTCAAACACTGAGTCGTCAAAGAGATCACGTACAAGGGCCTGGTAGTTATCAACGTCGCCGTTTACTACCGCGAGGGTTCGGTCAACGGGAACGAGAGCGGACGCGTGGGCTTTCCCCGCCTTCAAAGCGATCGAGCCGTCCACCGGATGTGCATTCGCGGTGCTGATTTCGCCCGTCGAGGCCCATCGAGTGTGTCCCACCACCAGCAGGCAGCCTGGATTAGCCGCCGCGATCTTGCGAAATACTGTATCCCCAGCAATGAGCATGCGTAGCACAACGAGATCCGCGGTGCTGTGGGCCTTTCGATTCGTGACCCCAAGCTATTGGGGTCTGCTGAAACAACCGGATAAGCACGTGTTCTCTAGCCGATTTCACCCGTTCCAAGTCTCTGAAGTTGTGGAGTGTTGTGGGTCGCTTTCCGATAACCTTTCGCCGAACAGTGCCCGGGCTGTCCGGCAGACACTGCGACGTTTTACGAGGTCGATCCGGTTGTTGAACGGAATTGTGTCAAGAACCGTCGGGAGGCGCGGTGCTGGACGAAAGATGAAGGTCCTTCGGAGCCGCCTGGTGGGAGGAAGCTTTGGTTGGGCTAGGCCTCGGCAAAACTCACCCCATCGCGGCCCCGATTGTACGAAGCCGTACGGAAATGGAGTTTTGTCTGATGGAGTTTTGTCTTGCTCACGCGCTCTTATTAGGTTACACTCCCTGGAAGAGGTGCAGGGCAGATGGCTCCAAATCAGGAGAACCAGAACCAAGAGATTCTCGACCGGCAGACCGATGGTTCAGTAACACGGCGGGATCTCACAAGGAAAGTGGCTTACGTGGCGCCAGCAGTGCTCGCCGTCATCGCTGCCGCAAACCGGCCGCTGATTGCAGCGAGCGGAGGACCAACCTAGCCTTCTGGGGCCGCGAATACCTGGCTCCTCGAAGCGGTGAATATGGATTTCCTGGTTCGCCAGCCGGACGTTGAGGCGCATCAACTCCCGGACCAAAGCGTTCTGCTGTTTGCACAAAGTACGGGCACCGCCGTGCCTGTGAATGAGTGTGGCGCGAGGATTTGGGCTTTGTGTGACGGCACGCGCACGGTCAATGAGATTGTCGATGAGCTTGATTCGTACTACGAAGCGCCCAGGAGCCAATTGAATCGGGATGCGCGTGAATTCCTGGCGGCGCTGGCCAGTCATGGTTTGCTGACCCGGCAACCTATCTCCTCGTGAATCTCCTCCCCCCTGAGGAACGCTGGACGGAAGACTTCTTCTGCGTCTACGGGTTCGCTTTTCGATTCCGCACCAATCACCCGGATGCCCGGCACTGTTGGGTTCGCCTCTATCGGCAATTTCCAGACTCAAGGACCACGGAACCCGCTGGCGCGGCGGTTCTGGAGGAAACTCCCGCTGAGGGGTATCACTGGATGCTGGCCGACAAGGCGGGCACAACGTCTGACTTGTGCGGGGCGCTTTTGAACCTGGAGGCGTCCCTATGCGAAGCCATCATTCGCGCCCAGCAGTGCTCCATCGCCGTCCACGCGGCTACGCTTCTGTCGGGAGATTCCGCAGTTCTGATTGCCGGACGGTCCGGCGCAGGCAAGAGTACGCTCAGTATGGCTTTGGCACGACGGGGTTTGGCCGTCGTTAGCGACGATGTGACGCTGGTGGAGCCCGACACGTTAAAGGTTCTCCCCATTCCCAGATGCTTCCACTTGGATGAGCGGAGTATCGCCCTTTTGAAATCCGATGGGCTCCAGTTTCCGACGGCGCCGTTAGGCCCTGCTTTTCTGGCCCCGAGCGACTTCGGCGTGACGGCCATGCCGTCGTGCCATGCTCGCCTGCTGGTTTTTATCTCAGGCCCGCGCGAAGAACACCCCCAACTGACCCCGGTTTCCCAGGCGGAGATGGCCGCCCGGCTTTTGCAGGAAACGGGACAGGGCCCGCTCAACAACAGTGAAACCGTCGGCGTTCTCAGCCGGTTGGCCGCCGGCGCATCCTGTTACAATCTGATCCCGGGTCCTCTGGCTCCGACGGCTGATGCCCTCGCCGAGTTGATTCAGAGGCGAGATCGACCCCAGGAGGAGCGCACGGCACGGCAAATCGCCGTGATGCCCTGACAGGATATGCCCCCAACGCTCGCGAAACGCTCCAGCGTCGAGACGCACCTTCTTCTTCGAGTGCTCAGCCAGACGGAGAAAGCCGATGCCGGCTGGTGTGCAGGGCTGCAGACCGCGAGGAATTGGAATCCTTGCGTCGGTCTCGTAGGCGTTGACGTGATTCGGAGTCCCATGGAACAGTGAAGGCGTCGGAGCAAACGTAACACAGAGGAACCATTTATCGGTGGAGAGCCGGCAATCGGTGGCAAACGGCAAGCATAAATGATTGCTGCGTATGGCGTTATAAACTCGTGGACTTTGCGGGTCTTTGTGCAAGAATATCTTCGAAGTCGTTCGAGGAAGTAATCGGGTAAAAAAGCCCGGAATAGCAGCCTCAAATAGAGATGCCATTGCTAATTTGAGTAATTTGAGTAGTAGACTGGAGAAAAAGGCGAGGGAGACATCCGCGAAAGAGAAATAATAGAAATATACGAATCTGTTTATCCTTTTCTCCGCCTGTTTTTCACTTGGGCAAGGAGCTAGCCGGTTCTGTCGCTGCCCATTGTCTCTAGACGAGCCGTCCGACAGGTTGGGAAGGGAAGTTGCAGGCAGTGAGTTCCTGGCAGGTGTTTCCACGATGGTCAGTTTATGCGCGTCGGCCCCGTTTCGGCCTGAACTCGACCTTCTGCTCTGTGCATGCCGGACGGAGATCGACGTGAAAGTCGCCCGGAGTATTCTGGAGAGGGAGATCGATTGGAGTTATCTTGTCAATACTTCCATTAAACAATCGGTCACGGCGCTGCTGTTTCGCGGCTTGAAGACCGTCGGGAGCGACGTACTGCCTCCGTGGACCACTCTTTTGGCCCGGCTATTCGTTGAAAAGCAGCGTGGCTTCAATCTTTTTCTGGCTGCGGAACTGGTCCGCATCCTGGATGCATTGAAAGGGCGCGGGATTGAGGCATTGCCGTTCAAAGGTCCCGTGCTGGCCGCCACGGTTTACGGAGATCTGGGTCTGAGGCGCTTTCTGGATCTGGATTTTATGATTCACGAGAGAGATATCCTGCCTTGCTGGGATGTGCTGAGGAAATTGGACTACGTAGTTGACACGGGGAGGCGAGAAACGATTGAAGCGGCTATTCGAAAGTACTCCGGCCAGGATGAATTCTGCCGTCGGGACGGACGCGTCATGGTGGAGCCGCACTGGGCATTAGGACCCTCGACACTGGCCCTGAGTATCGATTATGACGGTCTGTGGAAGCGGGCGCGCCCAGTCGATTTCGCTGGGCTCAAAACACCCTCTTTTGCACCAGAGGATGTGGTAATCATGCTGTGCGTCCACGGGTGCAAAGAGCAGTGGAGGAAGTTGCAGTGCATTTGCGACGTCGCGGAGGTGATACACGCATACCCTTCGCTGGACTGGCCTGCGGTTGTAGCGCTCGCTCGCTCGCAAAAGTGTTTGCGCATGGTCCTGTTGGGATTGGCGCTGGCCAGTCGTCTCATGGGAGCGGGGCTTCCGGCGGAACTGCGAGCGCTGCTGGATGCCGATCCGATTACCGTAGATCTTGCGAAAGAAGTGGAACGGTCCATCTTCGATCCTCAAAGTGTGGCGCGCTCAGTATACGAGATCTGCCGTTTTCGGCTGCGCATGCGCGATAGCCTCGGCGATAAGGTTCGTTACGTAGTCCGAACAGTGACCACACCCAGGGCGTCGCACTTTGCGGTGGCGAACCTGCCGGAGCCGTTATTCATCGGCTATTATCCTTTGAAGCTTATCCACGATTACCTCTTGCTCCCAGCCTGGCAAGCGAAGAAGCGGTTCCGGCGCGGGGTGAAATGGAACGTTAGCGAATGAGCAAACCATCTGTTTGTGCGGCGGAATCGGTGCTGCACTGTAAGGTGTCAGTGCCGGGATAAAACATCCGCAATTTTGCCGACTTTGCCCGGCACGATCAGACTGCCAGTGACCAGATATCGCTTCAGGGTCCGTACGGTCACTGCACCGCACGGATAGCTCTTCGCAAGAGCCTTCCAGCATTGGTG
>OBLW0100002587.1_pt1 | contig 14599 bp, 11 predicted proteins | sample 1520161 | NCBI WGS metagenome assembly OBLW01 (sample SAMEA3539309, study PRJEB22396) | soil metagenome | biome: tundra; feature: field; material: soil | place: USA | collected 2010-05 | depth 0.15 m
GCATCCGGCTGTTAACCGGAGGGTTGTAGGTTCGAGTCCTACCTGAGGAGCCATTTTTTTGTTGGACTTGTAGTGGTCTTGCGACGTTGGCGATTCTTAGAAATCTCCCATTGCTACCCGATTGCTACCCGCGGCAAGAGGAGAACCCACAGTCGAGCGCAGCCCCGTGCTTTCCTCGTGTGACGCGGGATCGCTGAAGCGCAGTCATCAAAAACGAAACGAAACGTCCTTTTTTTTCGTGTCTCCCTGGTTGGGTGTCGGGCTAGCCGTCACCCGCGAAGCGGTCGGCGGCCCCACAGGACCCGGCAGCCATTGAAGTGGATCTAGTGTGCTCTCAGAACCCGGCTTGCCGCTAGGCAACGGAATGAACATGAGATGTCGCTCGTTTTCTTAGATGCCTCAGGGAGGTGCGTTATCTAGATCATTGACTGGCGCTTAACCTTCAGTAGATAATCGGCTGCGTTTAACCATCTCCTCATCGAAGAACAGTTCCCAGCCCGTCTTTTAAGCGGTGTGAAGCGCGTTCCGATTCTCGCAATATGGACGTGTCTTTGATGATGCAGTCTGCGCGAGCCGCGCAACGCACTTAACTTTCGCACCGGATCACAGCCGGATAGGAGGCAATGTGGGGAAACTTAGCTTATCTAAAATGATCTGGACCGTCTTTGTGTTTTCTATCGCGGGAGCGACCGCCTCGTCCGCCCAAACTTTCAACATTCTGGCAAATTTCGGCCCCAATGGTTTTAGTCCACGAACGCCCCTCGTTCAGGGTTTCGATGGAAACTTCTATGGGACAGACTCGGGCGGCTGCATTGCCTGTGGCATGGTCTTCAAAATGGCGCCAAACGGTACGCTGACGACACTGCACGGCTTCGAACAGACGGGCGCTACTCCCGAAGGGTTGATTCTAGGTACCGACGGAAACCTCTATAGCACAACCTACGGAGGCGGGACTAACTCCGATGGCACGGTATTCAAAATCACCCCAAGTGGAACGGTGACTTTACTGCACAGCTTCGACACCAATGACGGCTATTTACCACAGGCAGGGGTGATTCAAGGAACCGACGGAAACTTTTACGGCACCACGCTTGGAGGCGGAGCTAACGTCGATGGCACGGTCTTCAAAATCACACCAAGTGGGACGCTGACGACGCTTTACAGTTTTTGCGGCCAAACGAACTGTACTGATGGTGAATACGCGGTCGCGGGGCTGGTGCAAGGAACCGACGGGAACTTCTATAGCGCAGCGGAGGCGGGCGGAGCCAACGGCTACGGCACAGTATTCAAAATGACTCCAAGTGGGACGCTAACGACGCTTTACAGCTTTTGCAGCCAAACGAACTGTGCTGACGGTAAATACCCCTCGGTAGCTTTGATTCAAGCAACCGACGGAAACTTCTATGGCACAACTCCCCAAGGCGGGACCGAGGGCTACGGCACAATCTTCAAAATCACCGCTGAGGGCGCCCTGACGACGCTTTATAGCTTTTGCAGCCAAACGAACTGTACCGACGGTGAATCCCCGGTCGCTGGGCTGGTACAAGCAACCGACGGTAACTTCTATGGCACTACTCCCCAAGGCGGGACCAAGGGCTACGGCACAATCTTCAAAATCACCGCTGAGGGCACCCTGACGACGCTCTATAGTTTTTGTGTCCGAACAGGCTGCGCTGACGGCGGAAGTCCTGGCGGCGGCCTGATGCAAGCTACCAATGGAAAGTTCTATGGTACGACCTCTGTTGGCGGAGCGACTCACAATAACATTTGCAGCCATGGATGCGGCACGGCGTTCAGCGTCGGTGTTGGACTGGCTCCCTTTGTGGAAACGAATCCCACTTCAGGCAAGGTGGGATCGAAGGTCATCGTTCTCGGAAACAATCTGAACGGCGCTACCGGCGTCACCTTCAACGGCACTGCAGCGACTTTGCTTAGGGTGACTAGTTCCGCCATCCAAACCAGCGTTCCCATCGGCGCGACCTCCGGAACTCTTGTAGTGACGACACCTAACGGCACACTGAATAGCAACGTGGCCTTCCGAGTTCCGTAAGGTTGTCCCCAAAACAAAGTAGGGCACTAATCGCAAGAGCGAAGTGAATCCTCAGACGCCAAGGTTGACCGGTTAATCCGAATGTGTGGGGAAATCTCAATTTAGCCCTACGTTTTCTTTCTCCATGCCGCCTTGTTCCCCACTAGTTTTCCCGGAACGGGTTCCAGCAAGCCACGGTTTCTCAGTCGATAAAAAACGTCCTTCATGGAATTTTCCGACCTGATACCGGTCAGGTCACGAGCGATGAGATTTGTAATTTCTTCGTGGGTCTCGACGTACTCTAAAACCAGTTGCTCCGGCGACGCGAGTTTTTCATGGCGAAGGGTAACCAGAATCGAGTTATCCCGCTCCTCGATAATTGGGGCTTTGAGCCGCAACTTCGCCATCGCCTCAAACGCGGTGTTCAGTCCTTCTCCAACATCCTTATTAGGAGCGTTGGGGAATTTATTAATCAACCGGACAACTTTAGGATTCCGCGCAAATTGCTCGCTCAGAACGTTTTGCGTTGTAACGTGCCCGGGGAATCTCCCGGGGCTTTCAATTTCAACCCGGTCGTCAAAGATGCGTATCTGAACGTCTGCGGCGATGCTGTAATCTCGGTGCAGTACCGCGTTGGTGACGATTTCGTGAAGGGCCTCCTCCGGATACGAAATGGATTCCAATCCGGAGGGTCCCAGCTTTTGTATTGACTCAATAATCTGCTTGCACTCATCCACTGCTTTGTAGATCAACCCGTAAACTGGTCCCTCGATTGTCATGGGGGCAAAAGCAAGTGTGTCGCGTTCACCCTCTGACTTCGTTTGATACCGAAAGACTTTTATGGCCGATCGTTTGGGAAGAATGGCCTGAGGCTCATCGGTGAAAAGCAGGATTCCCGCAACCGCCGGACGACCTTTCACCACAACCCTCTGCTTTTCCAAGAATGCCTCTGGCTCTGCGGTAGGAACTACGCTCAACATGAACTCTATCGTCGTTACCGAATTTGCGAGTGCATCGACTGAGACATCAATCAACTCATCTTCGAATGAACTGATTCCCTTATCATATTTCAACCGTTGCAGGGCTTCTTCACCTTCTACAGGAAGTTTCTGAGCGCCTCGCCTAACATAGATCTTGCCGCTGGTGGCTGCGAGAATCTCACGCCCTTTGAAGACGTTGATGTGTGCGACGACCCCGTGCTGGTTGTCGTTTGTTAGGAAATCTACAGTGTAGTGATTGCCTAACGGCGACATAGCTTCGAGAGTCTGTATGAGGCCATTCGCATCTTCTTGACTAGTGAAGCCCCGCCAAGCTCGCTCACGGCCCCCGTTGCCGATGCGTTCGTCAATACCAATGAAGAGTTCACCACCCGATGTATTTGCGAACGCGCTCACGCCGTCACTGACCCGCGCCGGAGAAACTTCAATCGCTTTCAGATCGACGAAGTGTCCTTCCTCGATTGAAAGGAGGGCCTCAACTTCCTCATCCGTCATTTTTGTGACACTGATTGGCATTAATTCTCCCCACATCCTGCGGCATAAATCTATCACTTCCTACCTGCGCGGACATCGAGACACACTTGTCTTCTGGCGACGCGTCTCCTCTAGGATTCCTGGAAAGTGCGGCCCGATTGCGGCGGTTGTCCATTGGCGAGGCCAAATAAGCGCCCAATTGCCTAGGGTCGAGGCCACCGTCACCCGCAGTCAGACGAGAGTCGATATGGCCCCCGCCCGCTTCGATGGTTGCGCCCTAGGTGCTCTCGGAACCCGTCCAATCGCGTAGAGGAAGTCACTGTGACGTGAGAGTCAGTCCTTTGCAGACTTCACATCTAGCGGTAAGATTCTTCGCGATAGTTCGCATGTACGACTTCAAGTGGATACCAGGTGGGCTTGCTCGCTCCGAGTTGATCGAAGAGATGGCAGAGTTGTATTCACAGCACTATGGCGTCTGGGGCCCAAACGGTATTCGTCCCGGTGAAAAAATAAAGCTTTCAGCGTCGAGGCTTAGAAGTTGGTTGCAACCACGCGACTCGAGGATCGCTTGGGCAACGGCATTCGGAAGTCTGGTGGGTTATGCAATCGCGGTGCAAACCAGAATTCCTCGCCATGGAGTAGTGTCTTGGGTGACGCAACTTGTGGTCCATGAGGCACATCGCCGAAACAATGTAGGAAAGACGCTTCTGTTTACGATCTGGCACTTTACCAATCATTTTGCTTGGGGCCTGATTACTGCCAACCCTTACGCCGTTCGTGCTCTTGAAAAAGCAACCCGAAGAAGGTGTTTACCAGCGGAGATTCGCAAGAACACCGAACTGCTCATGTCGATGGGAACCGAAGTTGTCCCTTACGTTCTTACTTCCACGGAGACTAACATTACCTCATACGAGTCGCGCATCAACACAGAATTTGATTTGGATCATTCGAAATTGCAGGAGATGCTTCTGGACGTGTGCGGAGACCGTAACACTTGGGAATTGGGAGCTTTGCCGGAGCGTTGGGAATGGTTTGCTTTTACATTTCAAGATCAAGCTCAGATCGGCTTGAGCAGGAGCGAACTCGAACAGATGTTGTTGGCGTCTGATACAGCTACAAAAGAAGCCTACTCAAGAATGTTGGTTGGTGGGGGCGAGCACTCGTGGGCCAAATACACTGGCTCCGAAGCGGGCTTTATTCAGAGCGTTTGCCTACTCCGACCCGGAACTCGTGTGCTCGATTTTGGTTGTGGTGCAGGTAGACACTCAATTGATTTGGCCAAAGCCGGAATGGAGGTAGTCGGCGTCGATTACATCGAATCACTCATTTCTTCGGCAGAAGCAACCGCGGTTGCAAGCTCAGTGAGCGTGAGATTTGAGGTTGCCGACTGTCGGCATGTCAGAGTCGACGGGTCGTTTGATATTGGACTTTGCCTCTACGACGTCATCGGAAGCTATGCAGACGACCAAGAAAATGAAAGGCTGCTAAGAAACCTGACGCGTCATGTTAAGCCGCTCGGATACGTTCTGCTATCTGTCATGAACATGGAGATGACCGAGCGTCGTGCCTTAAATTGGTTTTCTATAGACTTGGAGCCTGACAAACTGCTGGCGCTTCCCGCAAGCAACATCATGGAGAAAACCGGAAACGTTTTTGATCCCGCGTACTATCTCATTGATCGGGACACGCGAATTGTCTATCGGAAAGAGCAATTCCTTGCTGGAGAAAACTTGCCTCAAGAACTTCTCGTCCGTGACCGACGCTACACGCGTGAGGAGATTGAAAAGCTCTGCAAGAAGACGGGCCTCGAAGTCATCTGGTCGCGATTCGTGAGGGCCGGGAAATGGGATGAACCCTTACCCCGAGAGGATGATCGCGCTAAAGAAATTTTGGTTCTGTGTCGAAAGCCCGCAGCGGAGATGGAAATGCTTTTTCCCGAAAAGTCGGAGATTCAGAATTGAGTTACGAACGCGTTTTGCACAGGGACCATTTTGCCCGTCCACAGGTTTCTATGATAGAAACAGGCATTCCCAGCCGAAGTTGTTTTACCCAGCAAAGCTTGGTAACGGGCTACGTAGACTGAGGTGTTCGTGTGCATTTTTCATCATTAGAGTTGTGTGCCGGAGGCGGAGGCCAGGCCCTTGGTCTGGAGCAAGCCGGATTTCAGCATGTGGCTCTTGTCGAAATCGACGCCCACGCCTGTGAAACCCTGAGATTGAACCGCCCCGCTTGGAACGTGATCGAACAAGATTTGAAAGACTTCGATGCTGCTCCCTACCAGGGAGTGGATCTGGTCGCGGCCGGCCTCCCTTGTCCGCCGTTCTCAGTTGCCGGGCGACAGCTAGGAAAAGACGACGAACGGAATCTCTTTCCCGCAGCTCTGAAAATCATTAAGAAAACGGAGCCTAAGGCCATCGTGATTGAGAATGTTCGGGGATTCTTAGATGCCGTTTTTGAGGACTACCGGCAAAGTCTGAAACGCAAATTTTCGGAAATGGGTTATCAATCCGCGTGGAAGCTCTTGAATGCGTCTGATTTTGGCGTCCCGCAATTACGGCCAAGAGTCGTGATCGTGGCAGTGAGAAAGGACCTCTGGCCGTATTTCGATTGGCCCAGTGTGTCTGAATCAAAGCCGAAGACAGTGGGGGATACTCTGTTTCAGATGATGGCTTCACGCGGATGGAGCGGAGCCCGGCTTTGGAAAGACCGCGCCAATGAGATTGCTCCTACTGTCGTGGGCGGGTCCAAGAAGCACGGGGGGCCTGACCTCGGTCCAACCCGAGCAAAAATGGCGTGGAAGACGCTCTGTGTTGACGGTCATGGCGTCGCTGACGAGCCACCCGCTCAGAGCTTTGTCGGTCTGCCGAAGCTAACCGTGCCTATGGTTGCGCTCCTGCAAGGCTTTCCTCCTGATTGGAAGTTCTCAGGCCGCAAGACCAATGCTTATCGACAGGTGGGAAACGCCTTTCCGCCGCCCGTTGCTCGACAGGTTGGTGAGCGGATCGCTCGCTGTTTGAATGCCTACAGCCGTGCCCGCACGGTAGTAATTGCGTAAGGCCCTATGCCGCGTTCGCCCAATGCTCAGACGGCAGTTGAACTCTATAACGGTTTGTCCGATACCCATAAATGGGACGCAAAGACGGCATGGCATGGGATCGCGAGGCTCCTGCTTTCCTGCGAAGTCTGGAGTCGTGGTTGGCAGCCATTTAAAGGCGTCGTAGTCTACCGCGAGGTGAACGATTTCAAAACCGATAGCGCAGGAAACCCGAACGCTGTTTTGAGGCGTGCGACTGCGCTATCAGACTACCTGGCTGGCGAATTAGGCATCGAGCGAGCAGACCTGTGCCAAGAACTAGCAATCTATTGGAGACAGCCGACGATTAGCCACTTCCAACCTCATAACCTCGTGGGCCATGCGTTTCGCTCTCTGACTGTGAATATTCTTCAACGTTTCGGAAGTCCCGGGATTCTCTACGAGGAGGAGGTTGATCCACATCTGGAGTTCCCGGGTTTCGATTTCCGAACGCGCAGTAAGAAACCCAGCATAGACATTGTCGCCAGAAAGGGAGGTAAGACTGTTGCCCTAATGTCTACTCGCTGGCGTTTTCGTCATGATCGTGTCGACGTAGTCGAGGAAGCTCTTGCCTACTCGGGTGCCGCTCATCGGCATAACCCGAATTGCGACCTTCTGGCCGTCGTCGGAGAATTCGCACCCAACCGATTGGAGAAAATCTTGAGCAACTGTCCTCCCGCCCATGCTCATCCGCCGCTTTCAGCCGCCGTTCACTTCGCTCCAGAACTTATTTCCAAAGGATTAGGTGAAAATGGTCGATTGGCAGCACTCCGGGGACTCGATTGGCTTATTGCACGAACGTTCGAGTGGTGAATGGATAAACTCACTCCAGAACGTAGAAGTGCGAATATGAGCCGCATTCGCAGCAAAAACTCGAAACCGGAGCTGGCTGTTCGTCGGCTTCTTCACAGGATGGGCTATAGGTATCGGCTGCATGTTTCATCTATGCCGGGACACCCTGACATCGTTTTCCCTAAGCGTCGCAAAGTCTTATTTGTTCACGGTTGCTTTTGGCATTGCCATAAGAATTGCTCGGACTCCCATATTCCGAAGAGCGGAATCAGCTACTGGGCAACCAAACTGGCCCGCAATGTCGCTCGCGATTACGAACACGAGAAAGAACTAATTGCAGATGGCTGGCGCGTTCTGGTCCTTTGGGAATGCGAGGTCGCAGATGTTGACCATCAAATCCCTCGACTTCGAGCGTTCTTGGACAGTGCAACCTGGCCGAACATTAGCAGAGTGAGTCGTTGATGATTTGCGCCTTCAAGGGCAGTCTTTTTCAAATGCAAGACACACGATTCATTCCTAGCGCGACGGGGCAGATTTGAAGATTTGAATCTTCTAATCTGTTCCCTCGCGCTTGCCTGTTCGTAGGCTTCGATTCGCGGTGGAATCGGCGGCGTTTGGTCGAGCTTCCCTTTTTCCCGAATCGATAGTCGGGCACCCCGCACTCGCGCAAGGGGTCAGTAGCAAACTTCGACGCCAGATCCGGGTCCTCTTTGCACGTCGCCCGCGTCGAATATTCTTAATTCGAGTCAAGGTCTGGAAGCACGCAGATAAACGCCTGTCTGGTTTTAGTCGCTTTTATCGCCAGCGGTGGAACTTGGAACCTGAAACCCGGGAGGAAACTCAACATTCAGGTGTCCGAAACCCTGCGGGACAGGTCAGAACCTTCGAGTCACAACTCGCTGGCTGAGATTCGCCGACCCTCTACCGTTACCCAACCCGACGGTTCCTGCGCAAAACAATCGGGGTGCACGGCAGTCTGAAGCTCGTTGTTTCCCTCAAAACGAAAACGCAAATCGTGTTTTTCTCGTGTCTCGCTGGTTAGGTGTCAGGACCGCCGTCACTCGCGAGCCGCTGCATCCCCGGAAGGACCCGCCCATCAAGTCTGACCGTCCGCTTTTGACGGGGTTGGCAGTAATGGGATGGATTCCCAGTGTGGCACTTGGTTCCTCATCTTTTGTTTACACCAAGGATGTGGGGCCTTAGCAGAACCGTCACGATATACTTCTGTCGGTATGGCCAGCATTGGTTGGGAGCGAAAGGAGCATCCCCTTGCGAAGGCGAAGGTCGGAACAACGTAGCGAACGCTCACAACAGGGTGGCATCTCTCCGACGTGGCGAAATACCGAGCTTTGGAAAGAACTCAGAAGGAGACGCTCCCCCGAGAGCGCCAAGGTGAAGACTGCCATCGAGAGGTGGCTTCCCGACATAGAGACAGTGTTGCGTGCCGGAGGCACGTCTGCCTTAGATTTTACGTTGCATGATTCGGAACACGCCTATAGGGTCGCAAGGCGGATGGCACAATTGATGCCCGCCGATGTCATGCGCAACCTGACAGCCTACGAACTGGCATTCTTATTACTCTCCGCCTATCTGCATGATGTCGGGATGACGCCCGAACGAAAGAAAGTGACGTCACACTATCAGTTTCTACTTACCGGAAATGTAGCCTCTCTATCATCATCTGAAACTACCGATTTCCAAGCCTTCTTGGACGACCACTTCGGGGGGGTAGTTCCACCAGTTTCGAGCAATCTGTTGAAGTCTGAGGATCTGGCCCGCGCAAACACAATCGTTGCCTACTATTCCAGGGCGAAGCATAACGATTGGAGCGCCGAATGGATCATCAAATACCTGTCTCACGATCGACTCACATTCTATTCCGGGTGGGTAAATGATCTTGTGACGATATGCCGTAGTCACCATGAAGGGTATAGCGACCTTCTTGAACCCCGTTTTAATCCGAGAATCGTCGCGTCCCCCGGCATGGTGGTTCACCTGCGATACCTTGCAGTCGTTCTTCGCGTCGCAGACATTCTCGAATTCGACCCCGAACGAACCCCCGATGTAATACTGTCTCATCGCGATATTGCTCCCAGTAGCTTGATTTATTGGCACAAAGATCATCAAGTGTCGATCGCTATAGATGAAACACGCATTGTGCTGGCCGCCCGACCTACCACTGCAAGATTTCATCGCGCTATCGAGGCGATGGCCGACGACATAGATCGTGAGCTTTCAAGCGCTCGGTCACTAGCTGACGAGACTCATTTCGAACTCTGCCCCGGACTAACCAAAAAGCTCAAGCACCGCTGGATCTTCATGCCGGCAGTGCATCGCCAAATCGAGCCGCAAGAGAGACGATATGAATATATCGATGGGGCGTTTCGACCCGATACCAAAAAGCTATTGCAGCTTTTGTCCGGAGTGCAACTCTACGGTTCAGTGTTCGATGCAGTTCGGGAACTGGTAAGTAACGCATTCGACGCGGTCCAAATGCAAATTGCTCATCAACGCCTCGCGTTGTATGGGGGGGAGCATCCAGAGAAACAGAATCTGCTAGGCAACCTTCATAGCGTCGAACTGACCTTAGAAAATGGAACGGAGGCACCATGCCTAGTATGCCGCGATAGTGGAATCGGAATGAACAAATCCATAATCCGCGACCGGGTATTGGTCAGCGGAACCGGCGCAAAGCATGAAGTATTGGCTTTGGAGAGAAGGTGTAGAGAGAAAGGCTTTCAGCTTGGCACGACAGGACAGTTCGGTATTGGGGTCCTTAGTTACTTCATGATTGCCAATCGTCTTATGTTGAAAACTCGGAGGTCCGTAGATGCAGGGGACTCGGAGGAAACAGGATGGAGTTTTGAAACCGAGGGAGTCGGGTCGTTTGGCGAGTTACGACGAGACCCCTCGATCGCTCACGGAACTTCCGTGCGCCTTTACCTGCGGCCCGAAATCATCGCTAAAGGACTAGGTAGGTTTTATAACAGCGTTCGCACTTATCTTGCGCAACTACTGCACCACGCTCCATGTCAGTTTACACTCAGCTCCACAGTCCCGGGATGTGGGACAGAGCTTCGTCTAAAAGCCGGATGGGTGGTCGATCAGAAGGAATACGCGAAGAAGGCTTTGTCGCAACTGGCGCCAAGAATCAGAGACGAGAGACTGGACAATCTTCTTCCGCCATCGAAAAGAGAGAGAGTTCAGACGGAAGCATCATACTGGAAAATAGTGCGAGGAGAGGCTAAGGCGTGTCTTCGTTGGATGGTCGAGGAGGGCGAACTGCCGCACTATCTTGGCAAGTATAGGATTTCGATGCCTTATTTTGAACTGGCTGGTGAGAGGGTGTTGGCTTTCCTGAGAGTCCGCGAGACTGTTTCCGAAGATATACGCTTGGAAAGAATTGGCAAAGGCCATGTTTACATTCCTGAGGGAAGTTTCGCCATGAGCTGGCGAGGCCTGATGTTCGACGAGTGGAGCAGAAGGATGATGTTCCGATCGAGACCGAACTTGGATCAAGATGTTTACGAGGAAGAGGTATCGTATGTAGAGTCTCATGAGGAGGTCGTGCGATTCGAGCGGGAGATAGCACGGTTCGCGTTCTGTGATGTGAACTGGGAATCCGGCGAGGCTGGCGATGTCACCGTTGATCGCCATGGCCTCGTTCTGTCGGACAAGGCCCGATCGGGCCTCAAATGGGTTGTCGATCGTGTGTCTAACATGAGGCGCGATATTCTCAGGAATTCTGAGAGCAAATGTTTTTTCGCACTCAACTCTCGGTTGGTTGACAATGACACCCTCCCACATTCTTTCGAACTGCGCTGGATAAGGTGGAGGGAGAAACAAGAGAATACTCGTTGGATCCGCTACGAGTTTCCAGTGTCACTAGGTTCTCTCAGCGGGCAGGATCAGATCGAACTGTTCTGGAATAAAAGGCGAGTTGAGTTCGTAGACTCACTCAGGCGTGAGGAGGAGGAGCATCACTATGACGGACTGGACTGGAATCCAGAATGTCTGGCGCCCGATCGAATTGTGGTGTGTCCTAAAGTCATTGCAATCTACCCGGCAGAATTTACAGAGCAATTGAGACCGTCCGAGAGAAACCTCGATTGGAACATTGTTGGCGTTCCGGGTCAGGTGTGCGATGTCGATCTAGCGAACGCTATGGGCCGCATCGAATTCGGAATTGCGCCTTTATGGGAAACCAATCCGCGAGACCGAGGAGCGACATTATCAATAGTTGATTCAACGTGCCAGTTCCCTCCCAATTGGAAATCCCTGTGCGGCGTCAAATTCGAGACGTATTCGGGTATGACAACATACTTGTGGAATCCGAAACACGCTCTTTTCAAGTATCTCGATCGGGACGGATGGGCTTGGAGTCAAGAAAAGAGTAATGGTCATCTTATGTTTGGACAAAAGACTTTTGATCCTCTTGGGCATAAAGATGAAGTTCTAAATAGTCGTTCACGCGCTGCGGCGTGGGTCGTTCGGATGATTCGGGACGGCAAAGGGGAACAATGGGACCTTCTAAAGGAGCGTGATTCGTCGTTCCTGCCGCAGCTCTGGGCGCTGCTCTTCGGTCCTGAGGAGGCCGAAAAAAGGGCCTCGGTTTGTCACTGGATGGAGAACCGAGGCCATTGTGGACTTCGGGTACTGAATCCCGACGGGTGGCTCACGTTAACAAATTGGCGGGACGAGAGTTCACGATTTGCCCAATTCTTGCCCCGTCCAAGCGTTGAATGGTCTCTTCGACCTCGCGAAGATGTTCCGCTTGCCTTGCGATAATCGACAAGGAGCGAACTGCCCAGACAGTCTTTTGGTGCCCTGCACGAGGCAATGAGCGGAGATGGACTTCTGCGTTCAGCGCATAAACCTCACAACGGAGGCGCGCCTAATCTCCTCACCTGCCCACGAGCATTCGCCTTTTCGTACGCAAGGAACGCCGCATAGTTGTCATGGAATTCCGTTCGCAGCGCCGGGTCCAAAGCCCACCTCTGGCGGCACCGCTCCTCCAGTGGCAACCGTGCGTCCACGGTTGATTGAGGGGCGACGGTATCTTTATTGTCGTTTGCCGGACGTTGCGCGTTTGCCGTCGCGTGGACTGAGCCACTGCCGAACGTCCGCTCGTATGCCGCATCGATTCGTTTTCGTTCCGCTCGTTTCTCTTCGTCAGTTAACTGGTTCATGGTGAATCCTCCTAAGTTGTGAAAATCCGAACATTCGTAAAATCAAAATGGTGGGTATAACGGTCGATGCTCCGGGGTCGGGACGGCTCGCTCAAGACAGATGAACGTGCAATTCCTATTGCAGAATTTCTCTGGCAGTTCGATCAGGACGCCGGATTTCCGAATGAGTTTTGCGTTAGGCGGGGCTTTGAGCCAAGTGACAAGTTGATCTGCGTTTTTCGGTAAGCCCTCTGTTCCAACCGCCTTTTTCATTCGCTTCAACAAGTCCTCTGCCGGACCCATGAACGTATATTCGACATTTGGGAATCTCGCTGTCTTTCGAGAATCGAGCAGCTTTCTGAAACTCGCGACGATGGCGTCGGCCTCAATTCCGGTGATGACATCTTTCACGGACTCGATGATTCTTGTCATTTTGTTTTGTTCTCCTTCCACTTCGTTTGCTGAATTTGCAAAATCTGACGTTTGTGTTTTCCGAAACGCGGAACCTAATCCCGCTCATCCATCCACGAACGCGGTCCGGTGTCGCGCCCGGTTGCAAAGCTTCGCGGCTTGAAAATCAGGGTTCGCGTATCAAAGACGACAGGCACAGTGCCGAGTGGCCCTGAGCGTTGCTTGCCGATAATGATTTCGTCTTGACCGGTGGGCCGTGCGTCCTCGCCCAGCGGTTGGTAAAGCAACAAAACAGTGTGCGCGTGCGCCTCGATGTCGCCGGATTCTTTCAGGTGCAACATGCTGGGCGCGTCATTCAAATTCGCGGGCCGCCGCAACTGCGACAACGCGAGCACGGGCACTTGCGTGTCTTTGGCAAGTTGCCTGAGCACGTTGGCGGCGTTGCCCACTCGCTCGCGAATCTCGCGCTCTGGCCCGCGCAGCAATTGCAGGTAGTCCACGACGATGAGCTTGATGCCGCGCTCACGCACAGCGGTTCGGCCTCGTGCTGAAAGCTGAGAGGGCGTCAAGTCTGCGGCGGCATCGACGTACAAGGGCAGGGTCGCTACGTCCGCCGCCTTGCTCAGAATTTCGCGCCACGTCCCCTGCGAGATGTCCCGCAAGGTCCGCATTGACCAACTCCCAAACTGGTGGGCAAGAATGCGCCGTGACAACTCGTCGCCGGTCATCTCCAGACTGAAAACCAGCACGGGCAAGCCACGGCTCACCGCGCCCACCGCAACCTGTAAGCCCCACGCCGATTTCCCGCGCCCCGGCAACGCACCCCCGACCCAAAATTCTCCGGGCCGAATCCCGGTTGTCATGTCATCCAGCACGGGCACCCCCGTTGAAATTCCCGCGAGGTCGCTGTCATGCTCCCGCTCGACCATGGCCTGATTCAAAAACGCCGGTACGAAGTCACGAGCCGCGACAGGTCTGCTCTCAGGGCAAGCCGATTGCATTGCGCAAAGCTCATCCTGTAACTGCCCCAAAACTTCGTCGGCGTCAGCGCCACTCTGGGCGCGGGCAAGTGCGGTCTCGGCCATGTGCAACAAGCGCCGCTTTCGGAATCTCTTTTGGAAGAGGGCGATGTAATGCCGAATGTCGGCGACCGCAGGTTGCCCATCCATCAGCCGCGCAAGCAATTCGCTGGCCCGGGTCGCGCTGTATCCCCGTTCCAACAAGCGGTCGAAAACGTGAGCCACGTCGATCGGCTTGCCGCCCTGAGCCAGTTCGAGCATCGCTGAGAATGTATGGCGGTGCTCCTCCTCGGGGAAATCCTCTGGCCGGACCGAGGACGCCGTTTGGTCGATGGCCCGCGGGTCGAGCAAAAGGGCAGTGAAGAACGTGACGACGGGGTCGGTAGTCATTCGGCCCCCGCTTCGTCTCGCATTTGGGAGTCGCGCTCACGCTGTCGCCGCTTGAAGTCTTCGCCATCTGTCACGAGGGGCGGGCCTGTGCGAGGGGGCGGCGGCGCCGGTTTGCGCCATTTTTCATCCTCGAACCAAAATCGATTGACGAGCATCCCGCGGTCCCGAGCCGCCCGCCCTCGGAGTTCCATTAAGTCGGTTGCATCGGCCTCGGTGATGCCTTCGTCTTTCGCCAAGAGTCCGAT
>OBLW0100002588.1_pt1 | contig 14592 bp, 12 predicted proteins | sample 1520161 | NCBI WGS metagenome assembly OBLW01 (sample SAMEA3539309, study PRJEB22396) | soil metagenome | biome: tundra; feature: field; material: soil | place: USA | collected 2010-05 | depth 0.15 m
TCCTCCTCGCCGATATCGAAGTCGCGCGCGTGCAGAACCGCAACTTCGTGCTGGCTGAGGGGTTTCAACACAGCGCCGCCAAATCCAACGCCTTGTCCCTGTGCTTGCGCTATGCGGCCCAGGCGGAGCGCCAGTACCGCCGGGCGCTGGACGAATTCGACCGTCTGAAGCTCCTGCGCCCGGACCCCGGTGGCGCGGACCTCCCGGTCTGCGTTCTTCCCGAACCCCTCCTTGACGAAACGAACCCAATTCCCCCCGAAGTCCCACAAAATGAAGGACCTGCCGTTCCCCCGGCCACCCAGCCCGAGCTGATTTCCGCCACTCCCGATGTCGCTTCCGGCGCGCCCGCCGCGCCCGCCGCGCCCGCCGCAACTTTCTCCCTCGAAAACCCAGGCTCTGGGTCCCCAATTTGCCACGACGGGGAGGCCTTTCCCAGCTCATAGCGGACAGATGTAATGAGATCGAGAGCGCATTCGGGCGGCCTTATCATTCGGGATGCTACAGTATTCCTGTTTACGGAAGGGGACTTCATGGGCGACCTATCGATCCGGCCGGTGGCCGTGGTCACGGGCGGCAGCCGCGGCATCGGGCGGGCCGTCGCCGCGGAATTGGCGCGCACGCATCAGGTGGTGGCCACCTATCGCAGCCGGCGGGATTGCGCCGAGCGGCTGCGGGAAGAGACCGGCGCTCTGATCTTCCCATGCGATATCTCGTCGGCCGCCGACAGGGCCGCGCTGGTGTCCTTCACGCGGGAAAAACTGGGCCAGATCGACCTGCTGGTGAACAATGCGGGCATAGCTCCCCTCGAGCGGCGCGACATCCTGGAGGCGGGCGAGGAAAGTTTCGACGCGCTGCTGGCCACCAATCTGAAGGGCCCTTATTTCCTCACGCAGCTTGTGGCGCGTTGGATGCTGGAGCGGGGCGCGGGGCGCATCGTGTTCGTCACGTCGGTTTCGGCCTACGCCGCATCGGTGAACCGCGGAGAGTATTGCGTGTCCAAAGCGGGGCTGAGCATGGCCGCGGCGCTCTACGCGGCCCGCCTGGCGCCGCACGGCATCCCGGTGTTCGAGATCCGGCCGGGCGTGATTCGCACGGATATGATTGCCAAAGTGGAGAAGGCTTACGACGAGCGAATCGCGGCCGGGTTGCTGCCCCAGGCCCGCATGGGCGAACCGGAGGACGTGGCGCGGGCGGTGCGCGCCGTCGCCGACGGTCTGCTCGATTACTGCGCCGGACAGGTCCTCGACGTGGACGGCGGTTTCCACCTGCGCATTTTATGAGAGATTGGAAGCATTCAATGTCCAAACCCGGTTCGACCAGAAGAGAGTGGTTGGCAATGGCGGGCACTGCCGCCGGACTGGCCGGCGCTGGAGTCGCCGCCGGCAGCGACATATCCATAAGAGCCTTCCTTCCCGATGGCTCTCCAGCGCCCGATTACCTGCTGAAAACACTCTTATTCACGGCTTCGGATGGGCGCCCTTTTGCTTTGCTGCCGCGCATCGACGGAAAAGGGACAGCCGCGATCGGAGTCCCGGCGCAGAAATTCGAAATCATGATGGTGCTGCCCGTGCGCGATTTCGGCGAGGTCTATCTCTACGCCGACGACGCAGGCGCCTTGTATAACGGGGGCGGACGCGAACTGCTGCTGAATTACGAGTTTGCCGCAAGCCGTGCGGCTTTTGTGCGCCGGTACGTGCAAAACGCCGGCAAGGAGAACATTGCGTTCAGCCGCGAGGTCACCGAACGGCTGGAACGGGGAGAAGCCGCGGTGCGCCAGGACTCCGCCGCGAAAGAGACGGCTGAGCGCGTCCGCCTGGCGAACGATTCGCTTGCCGACACCATGTGGGCCGGCGAAAAGGCGGCGGTGGAAAGGGCCCGGCAGCGCATCGGGCGCCAGGGTCCACGGCCGGGCTTCCTGTTTGGGTGCAACGCTTTCAAGTTCGCCAGGTCCCCTGAGTACGCCCGCCTGTTCGCCGGATTGCTGAACTATGCGACCGTGCCGTTTTATCGCGCGTCCACCGAGAGGACCGAAGGCCAGCCGAATTACTCGCAGGTGGACGGCATTCTGAGCAAGCTTCCGGGAACCAACATCTTGCCCAAGGGGCATCCCCTGGTTTGGTTCCACTCCGCGGGGATTCCAGACTTCCTTCGGGACCGCCCGTGGCCGGCCGTCAGAGAAAGCGCGCGCCAGTATGCGTTCCGTAGCGTGCTGGCTTACCGCGACCGGATACACGCCTGGGACATCATCAACGAGGCGCACGATTGGGCCAACGAACTGGGTTTCAACCACGAGCAACTCCTCGACCTGACACGGATGGCGTCGGAAACAGTGCGCGCCGCGGACCCAACTGCGTTTCGTGTCGTGAATTCGTGCTGTACCTGGGGCGAATACGCCGCGACGGGCGAGAACTACAAAGGCAAGATGCCCCAGCCCGTCCGCACGCCTCTCGAGTATCTGCACGTGCTCGAAGACGCGCGCGTGGACTACGAAGCCATCGGGCTGCAACTCTACGACCCGGTACGGGACATGCTCGAAATCGAGCGGCAGCTCCAACGCTACTTCGTTTTCGGGAAACCGGTGCACATCACGGAACTAGGAGTGCCGTCTTCCGACCAGCCGGATAAAGCGCCTCAGACGAACGATCCCGCGGCGACCGATCCGGCCAAGAAGCGGCACGTATGGCATGCGCCCGGCTGGAATGAAACGACCCAAGCGGACTGGGCAGAGCAGTTCTACACCCTCTGTTACAGCATGCCGCAGGTACAGGCCATCACCTGGTGGGATTTTTCGGATCCGGCTTTCATTCCATGGGGAGGGTTCGTAGACAAGGACAACCGCCCGAAGGAAAGCTACAACCGGCTGAGCAAGCTGCTGACAAGTTGGCGGTCCGCATGATGCGCGAGGCCTTGGATTTCGCGGGGCGCCAGGTGCGCGCGCTGATCTTGCGCGACCCGGATTTCTCGCCCGGGTACACGCACCAGGGGCGCTGGCGGCACACCCTTCCGGCGTGGACGCACTGGTGCGACGGATTCCTGCCCGGCATCATGTGGATTCTGTGCGCTCGCGGCGACGGCTCGTGGCGTGAACCCGCCGAACGCTACACCAGGCGCCTGGAACCGCGCCAGTTTGACCGCGAGGTTCACGACCTGGGCTTCCTGTTCCTCTCCACGTACGGGCGATGGCACGCGTTGACCGGCGATCTCGCTCTCCAGGCTGTGCTGATTCAGGCGGGCCGCACCCTGGCTTTGCGATTCCGCGAAAAGGGCGCCTACCTGCGCTCCTTCGTCTCCGAGGACTCGCTGTTCATCGACATCATGATGAACGTCGGAATCGTCTTCCACGCAGCCAAAGCAACCAGAGACGAAGGGCTGCTCGACATCGCCATGCGGCACTGCCTGACGACGCGGCGCGTGCTGGTGCGCGGCGACGGATCGACCGCGCACGAGGGCATCTTCGACCTGGAAACCGGGGAATTTCTGCGGCAGTCCACGCAACAGGGATTTCGGGGAGATTCGTGCTGGTCGCGCGGCCTGGCGTGGGCGCTCTATGGTTTCGGCACGGCATACCGCCATGCGCGCGATGCGCGCTTCCTGCTTACGGCGGAAGCCTGCGCGGATTTCTATATTGCCGCCTGTCCGGCCGATGGGGTCCCGCCGTGGGATTTCGATGCGCCCCCCGAAAACCGGGGACTGGTGGACACGTCGGCGGCCGCCATCGCGGCCTCGGGCCTGCTGCAGTTGGCGGACCTCGCCGGGGATGCCGTGAAGGCCAAGGGCTACGGAGATGCCGCGCGGCGCATCCTGGCTACGCTGTGCGAGCGATACCTGGCGGCGGGCGATCCGGAGTGGGAGGGAATTCTCAAAGGCGGCGTCTACCATTTGCATAAGGGACTGGGCGTAAACGAGTCGGTCATGTGGGGAGAGTATTTCTTCGTGGAGGCGTTGGATCGGGCGCTGAGGGATGCGTAGCGGGTTGCCACATTTCAGCTCCACCGAGCGCGCGGTTTTCCGCCGCCTGACCACGCCTGAGAAGATCCAGCGGTACCTCGATTGCGACATCGCTTATAACATCGAGCCGGACGGCCCCACCTGCCGGTCGCCGCGGCGGGTGATGCGGGACCGCACCGCGCATTGCATGGAGGGCGCCCTGTTCGGCGCGGCGGCCCTGCGCATGTTAGGCTATCCGCCGCTGCTGCTCGATTTGGAAGCGGACCACGACGACGATCACGTGCTGGCCATCTTCCGGCTGCGTGGGCACTGGGGGGCTGTCGCCTCGTCCAACTACGCGGGCCTGCGCTACCGCGAGCCGGTTTACCGTACGCTGCGGGAACTGGCGATGTCCTACTTCGAGGACTATTTCAATCTCCAACAGGAGAAGACGCTAAGACGCTACTCGCGCCCGGTCAACTTGCGCCGCTTCGATTCCATCGAGTGGATGACGGCGGAGGAAGACGTCTGGCCGATACCCGAGTATCTGTGCGGCATCCCGCACCGGCCGCTGCTGGCGCCGCGGATGGCTGCGCGGTTGGGGCGCGTGGACAGCCGGCTATTCGCGGCCGGGCTAGTCGGACATGTAGGCTGACCGGCTCCACCGGGCCTTGACGAATTCGGTGAAAGCCGGGATCAGGGAGATGACGATGACCGCCAGAATCGCGTAGTCGAAGTTGCGCCTGACGACGGGGATGGAGCCCAACTCATAACCCAACATGGTCATCGCGAAGACCCACCCGATCCCTCCGCATACGCTGTAAGGCAGGAAGCGCAGGTACGGCATTTCCATCACGCCGGCCACAAAGGCGGCGAACGTGCGAACTATGGGAATGAAGCGCGCGTAAACAATGGTCTTGCCGCCATAGCGCTGGTAGAATTTCTTGGTGCGGATGACGTACTCGCGCTTGAAGAGCCGCGAATCCGGCCGGCTGAAAATGCGCACGCCGGTCTTGCGGCCCAGCAGGAACCCGGTGGAATCGCCCAGCAGCGCCGCCGACATCAGCACCAGGTTGACAACAACGATGTTCAAGTGCGCGGCGCCCGTCTCTCCGGCGCCGGCCACGGCTCCCACCGTGAACAGAAGGGAATCGCCGGGAAAGAAGAAGCCCGCCAGCAGTCCGGTCTCCGAGTACACCACGCCAAACAACATCGCGTAGCCCAGCCAACCGGAAAGGAACGTGTTCAGCAGTTGAGCAAGGCGCACCGGGTCTGTCAGCGACCGGACAAAACCGACGATGGCGTGGATCATCCGGTTAGCTCTGCGCGGTGTAGTTGGAAATGAGCCGCTTGATCACCGGCTGATGAATCTTGATCTTTCCCTGTTTGATCAAGGCGTCGCGCACGCCGTCCGCGAAAAGGGCCTCCCGATCGCGCGCTTTTTGGTTTTTCACCTCGTCGCGGATGGACGCAGCCTGTTCCGGAAGCTTCGACATGTCCGCCGGAATGTGTTGGATCACGCGCGCCACCACCATGCCGTCGGGCACGCTGATCGGCCCGAGCACGGTTCCGTCGGGACGCGAGAACGCCTCCTGCAGATAGGTGGCGGAGCCAAGGCCTTCCACCGACCCGCTGCGCGCGAATTCGTCGGAAGTTTTGACTTCCAAACCCGCCGCCTTGGCCGGCTTAGCCAGGTCGCCGGCGGACTTGGCGGCGCCGAACAGATCCTGCGAATGCTTCTGCAATGCGGCCGCGCTGCGGTTCTGGACCAGGGTCTGGAGCACCTGGCCCTGCACTTCCTCCAGCCTGGCGGGACGGGCGGGCGTAACGGCCGTCACAATGGCCAGCGCAATCCGGTTCTCGCTGAGCGCGATGGGCTGCGACACCTCGCCCGCCTTCAGGTCGGAGACGGCCTGCGCGAAATCCTGATTCATTCCGATTTCCGGCAGCGGCTGGTCGGGCTGATAGCCGGAGACGCGGCTCGTCTGCATCGAGTACTTGGCGGCCACGGCCTCCGGATGCAGGGGGTCCTTCTGTAACTCGGCCTGGGCCTTGTCGGCGACGTTCTGCATGATGTCGTCGACGCGCTGCTTCTTCCATTGCGCCGCCAGGTCGCTCTTGGCCTCTTCGAAGGTGCGCAGGTGGCCGTCTTCGTGCGCCAGCACTTTGATGATGTGGTAGCCGTACTGGGTTTTCACGACGTCGCTTATCTGGCCAGGCTTTAGGGCGAAGGCCGCGTCTTCGAACTCCTTCACGGTCTGCCCGCGGGTCACCCAATCCTGCAGCTCGCCGGGATTCTTGGCGTTCTTGGCGGAGGATTCGTCCTCGGAGTACTTCTTGGCCAGATCCGCAAAACTCGCGCCCGCGCGGACTTGCTTGAGCAGGTCTTCGGCCTGGGCCTTGATCTTAGCCTCATCGGCCGGCGGCTTGCCCGTGGTCTTCAGCAGGATATGCTGCACCCTTATGCGCTCGGGCACGCGGAACGACTCTTTGTTCTGGTTGTAGAGGGCCAGCAGATCCGCGTCGGACGGGTTCAAGCTCTGGTCCATCTTGGCCGGATCGGCCAGCAGGGCAATCAAGTCTTTCTTCTCGGGGATCTGGTAGCGCGCCGAGTTGACTTTGAAGTAGGCTTGCACTTCCTCCGCGGACGGCTGCGACTCGCTCTTATACTTGTCGGCCGTAAGCTTGACCCACTCGACCTTCACTTTGTCGTTCTTCTTCCGATACTCCTCCTGGATCTCGGCGGGGGTGACGACGATTCCCTCCAGAGCCACGGCGCGCAAGCGCCCCACCAGCAACTGGCGTCTCAGATCGTCCTCGAACTGGGCGATCGAGAGGTTCTGCTGCGCGAGCATGGCGGCGTAAGCGTCCCTCCCCACGAACTTGCCCTCCGGAAAGAGGCTGGGGATCTCCTGGCGGATCGCGTCGGTCACTTGCGAGTCGGTCACCTGAAAACCGAGCGTTTGCGCCTCATAGGCCAGCGCACGCTGCAGGATCATTTCGTCCACCATCTGAGGGACATAGTTGGGCAGAATGGATGCCGGGATCTGGCGTCCGCGCATGGTCTGCTGAATCATGGTCTGCACTTCCGGCAGGGTCAGCGCGTCTTTCCCGATCTCCGCGACCACCATGTCCCCCGGGTTGCTCGCCCCGGTGTTGAAATTGGGGATCAGGTAGGTGAGCATGGAAAACGACACGACCACCAAAATTCCGCCCAAAAGGATGCGGACGGCCTTATCTCGGCTTCGGAACAGATCGAACATTGTGTGAGAAAACTCCTGGCTGTGGGGACGCTTTCAGTATATCAATAAGCCGGGAGCAGGCTAGGTAGCGGCTATGGCGCACTGGCGGCGCTGCGGACGCGAACAGGCGTAGCTCAGGATGCGGCGCACCTCCGGTTCGTAAAAGGGCTGCGCCAGCAGATCGTAGGCCCCCAGGTTCAGGGCCTGGGACCAGAAACGGGCGTCCGCCTGCGGGTCGGTTACAATCAGTACGGGGTCGCGGGGGCCTTCACGGGCCAGATGTAGAGCGTCCAGCCAGCTTCCATCGGGTAGGGCTCTTTCCGTAAGAACCACGTCGTATTCTCCCCGTCGAAGCCGGGTGCGCGCTTGCCGCAGATTCTCCGCATGATCCACAACCAGTGGGAGAGACTGCAGCATTTGCGAGAGCAGATGAGCGTCGTCCGGATGCCCGGAGAGGAACAGAATTCGCGAGCTCATATTCACACCCTCCAAACTAATTGTTAATCTTTATTAATTTTACTCCGCTTTCAAACAATGGGCAATGACAGCTCCGTGAATATTGCGATAAAAAACTCATTTGAGCGGCGCCAGGCGTAATCCGGCGCACCGTCGCTATAATCGAACTTTCGGAAGAGCATGGCAATCGAGACCAGGGAAACGAAACCGCGCGCGGGCGCGCTGTCGCGGCGGAACGTGTCGCTGGGGATCGTCTGCCCGATGGCCAACGAGAGTGGCTCCGCGGCGCGCTTCGTGCGCGAGGCGCTGGCGGCCTGCGGCGATTTGCGCTCGGCCGCGTTTTATGCGGTTGTCGACAATGCCAGCCACGACGGCACTCGCGGGGTGCTGGCCGACTTCGCGCGAACCGAGCCTCGCCTGCGCGTCGTGTGGGCCCCTGAAAACCGGTCGGTGGCCGGCGCCTACCTTCGCGGTTATCGCGAGGCGCTCGGGGCCGGTCACGATTTCATTCTGGAAATCGACGCGGGCTTCTCCCACCTGCCCGCCGATATCCCCCAATTTCTGGATGCCATGGAGCAAGGCTACGATTGCGTGTTCGGCAGCCGCTTCATGCCCGGCGGCAGAATTGTCGACAGCCCCGCATGGCGCAGGTTCCTCAGTTACGGAGGCACGCTATTGACCAATTTCCTAGTGGGAACGCGGCTGCGCGACATGACCAGCGGTTTCGAACTCTTTTCCCGCGAGGCCCTGCAGTTGGCGTTGGCGCGCGGCATCCACTCGCGCGCCCATTTTTTCCAGACGGAAATCAAGTTTCACTGCCGCCATCTCAACGTGGCGGAGGTTCCCATCACTTATTCGGCCGCCACTCCCGGCGTGGGCGGCGGCGCGCTGGCGGATGCCTTCCTGAACCTGTACCGGCTCTGGAAGGCGCGCTGGCGCGATGAACCAATTCGTTAGTTTGGAGGCTCTCATGATCCGCCATTCGTTCGCGTCCGCGGCCGCGCTGCTCGTGCTGGCGGCCGCAACCGCTCCAGGCCAGCCCAAGCGCGCGGTTTTTCAAGGGACTCAGTCCAGCCACACGTGGGCGCTCAAGGAGTTCGATCCGGCCCTGCCCTCCGATTGGAGCGGGTTCGATTTCCTGGTGGTCGAGTTGCGGCTCTCCTCTCCGCAGCGGTTCGACCTCAAGATCCACGATGCCGGCGGCGTCCGCGCCGTACGCCTCTCGCCGGTGCCCGGCGCATGGGTGCGCTCCGCCGTGCCGCTGACCTTCTTTACCCAGGAGGCGAGCCAGGGAGGAGACCTGGCCGCCGTTCATAACAAGTCCCGACCCATGATGTTCCTAAACCTTTCGGGATCGCCGGGGCCGCTCACCGCGGTGCGCGAAATCGAGGTGTCCATTCCGAGTCCGGTGGGGGCCCCGGAACTGGAGATCCGTTCCTTCCGCCTCGCCAAGGAAGACCCCGGGGACGCGCTTATCGACGCCAAGCCCCTGGTGGACGAGTTCGGCCAGTGGATGGCCGACGATTGGCCCGGCAAAGCCAAGACCCTGGACGAATTGAAAGCCGCGTGGGCCACCGAGGAAAAAGCCCTGGGACCCGGCGATTTTAACTACTGCCGCTACGGCGGATACCAGGGTACGCGGGCCAAGGCCACCGGATTCTTCCGCGTCGAAAAAGTGGACGGCAAATGGTGGATCGTCGATCCGGACGGCCACTACTTCTACTCCGCGGGCGTGGACTGCGTCACCGCTTCGTCGGGCACGTCCCCCAACGGGCGCCAAGGGCTGTTTGCCGCGCTACCTCCCGCCGCCGCTTCGTCCGGCGGACGCGCCGGGGCCTCCTTCTACACCTGGAACCTGGTGCGCCGGTACGGGGCCGATTGGAGCGCGCCGTGGACGGACCTGGCGGTACGCCGCATGCTCACCTGGGGCTTCAACACGGTGGGCAACTGGTCGGACGTGCGCGTCGCCAACGTGCGCCGCGTGCCCTATACCCTGACGTTGGGCGTGCGCGCCAACGGCGGGCCCATGGGCGTCCCCGATGTCTACGCGCCCGATTTCGAACAGTCGGCCGAGCGCGCCGCCGTGCAGGCCGAGGCTCGTAAGGACGATCCCTACCTGCTGGGCTACTTCCTGGGGAACGAACTTCCCTGGCCGGGCAGGGAGAGCGTGGCGGCCGACGCGATCCTGGCCGCTTCCGACACCCCGCTGCAGCGCGAACTGAAGAAGTACCTGGCCGCGGGCGACACGCCGGACCGCCGCCGCGCGTTCCTGTACCAGACCTACGGGAAGTTTGTCGACACCGTCATTGCCGCCTTCCGCAAGCACGACCCCAACCACATGATCATCGGGCTGCGTTTCGGCGGCGGAGTTGCGCCGGAGCTGGTGCGCGCTTCCAAGTCCTTCGACATTTACAGCCTCAATAACTACGCCTACACGGTCAACCAGCAGGAGATCGAGAAGATCCGCACGCTGATCGACCGGCCCGTGCTCATCGGCGAATTCCATTTCGGCACGCCCGGCAGGGGCATGACTCCGGGCCTCAGGCAGGCCGCCAACCAGGAGGAACGCGGCGTGGCCTATCGCTACTACGTGGAGAACGCGGCGGCCGACGCTTCCATCGTGGGGACGCACTGGTTCCAGTGGCTCGACGAGCCCAACACAGGCCGCTCCGACGGCGAGAACTATAACATCGGATTCGTCGACGTCGCCGACCGTCCGTACCCGGAAATTGTGGCCGCCGCGCAGGCCACGCACCGCCGATTGCTGGAGGTGCATTCCGGCAAGACGCCGCCAGTCACGCGGCAGGCTAAGACGCAGTAAGCGGGACGCCGGCGGGAATCAACCCGCGCCCTGGCTGAGAACCGCCGCTGGAGGCGCCCAGGGGGCGAAGCCGCGCTGTTTGAGCCGGTGCGTGAAAACCTGTGTGCCGTCGGTAACGTACGTCAAAATGCTCGCCGGCAAAGCGCCGGCTGCGCACTGGCCCGTTACAGCCTGTTGGCCCGTGGTGGGGCGGACCCCAATACGCGTTAACCTAAGCGCACACACGTAAGAGGCGAATAAAGCGATTACCGGGCACAAGCCGACCTCTCAGTCGCCATTTCCGTGACGGGCGTTTACCAGGATCTATCAGGTCGCTGGACGGAAGGGCTGTTAGCGCCAGCAATCTGGCGGGCGCTGAGGTCGGCGCAATTCGGGCTGCGACTCCACGCCAAGGTGGATCGTCGGAGCCTGGCGCGTTTCCGGTTCTTAATCCTGTCTGGCTTCCCACAAGCGGACTTCGCGGGCCTTTGGGCTTCCACTTCCGCGCGGAATGGGCGCTAGTCCCCAAAAGGATGAGTCTTGCACCCGCTTGCTAAAGTGGGGTCATGGCGCAAGAGAAGCGACCCTATCACGTTCAGGCCATTTACGATTTGGAGGCTGACTATAGCCCTGAACATTTTCGGCTCGCTATAGGTGAGTGCCGCAGTGTCATTGCCCAAGTGATCGCGGAGGATGACAGCTCAGATCAACAGGTCGCGAGGGTGCGCATTCTGCGGTATCTGGATCTTCAACTTTCGCGTGCTGTTAGTTGGGCTGCAGCTGAAGCTGACCTGATGGCGGTTGTTTTACGTAGCCAAATCGAACTGCGGGGATGGGCCGAGTTTGTGTCTAAAGGCCCGCAGGAGGCGGCGGCCTTTTTGCATGAGGTTAACACCGATATTCAGGAGCTCCACGTGAAGATGGACAGGGCGTTTCCGGGCACCCTCCAACCCCCGCCCACACAGGCGGTCGGTAAACGAATTGAGTTGAAGCGCAGCGGCGACGAGGAGGAATACGATTTTAAGCTGTGTTCGAAGCTCATTCACCCGACCGCCCTCATGCTAAATCACCCAGAAGCGACGATTAGCAACCCGGAAAATAAAAAGTACTTGGCCGTTGAAGTTCTGCTCTACGCGTGGCTGGTCGTTAATCGGTTTCATAATCTTGTGTGGCATGACTGAGAGCGGGGCGTCTCGCAAGAGGCTAATTCGGGGACGTTCACACCGTTTTCCGGCCTGCACCTCAGGATCGCGAGGTTTTGCGGCGTGGGAACGTGGCCGCAAAGATCCGGTGATCAGGGGGCCGCGCTTCGCTGCGCGCAGTTTGGCCGGGCAGCGTCGCGTTCTCACTCACCGAGAACACTGGCGTCAGAGCGACCGTTTGCCGGCTAACGCACTTTTGGGCTTGCGTTTCAGGGTCCCCAAGGCGATCAGCGCTCCACCAATCAGCGTCGCGGTCATCGGTTCCGGGGTGGCGAGGCCGCTTCCATCGGAGGGGTTCGCACTGGAGATCTTGTCGGGGGATGTGTTTTCGCCGGACAGATCGTCAGCCGTCAGCGGCGTCCAGCCCTGGTAAACGCCATTGGTGAAGTGAACTGCGTAGGCGTCGGTGAGGTCCGCAAGGGGGCAGGCGGCGACGGGTTCGAGGCTGGAGCATCCCGTAAAGCCATAGAAATCGGCGACAAACGTCGTGTTGCCGATGACATCCAGGTCCTCCGTCAGAGCGGTGCTCGCTGGCCCATATTCCGTGGAATAGTCCCGGTTTACATCGATATATGCCCACCCGGGGTCCAGGTTGATAAATCCGGGAGAACCGAACGATGTCCCAGGGGGTTCCATGAACGCTTCCAGGGTATCCACACCAGCGGCTGAAGGGTTGATCAGATAGGGCTGTTCTTCCGGCGGTATCAAAACCAAGTCGTCCGCTCTTGCGGGAATCGCAGGACCGACCAACGCCAGAACTAGAGCGAGCGCCACTGCCGCACCACCGAAGCAATAGGTCCCTCCAATCTCCTCTGCGATCTGTGCCTCGGTTGCCATTGTCTCGGTTTTCATCCTGTTCTCTTTCCGGCGCTCTCGCCTTGTTGATCCCAGTATTCCGGGTATCCGGGCCGGGAAGCTAGGTCCAGGACTACCAAGGCAGTAATCAGGTATGCAGTAAGTTACTGACCTTAGATGACCTCGGCAGAGGCTCGGCTGAGCCTACTTGGGAAGCCTTCCGGTTGCCAGAGTGTCCTCTTGATCAAGTTCGCATCGATCTGGTATGCCCTGCCGCCCCGGCAGGGAAGCTGCCTGAGCAGGCTGGAGTGCTAACGGATGTCCTTGCGCTCCCCGGGCTGCGAGGCGGGAGCGGAACTGGTATGACGGGTCGCGCTCTTGACCAGCGCGCGCTATAACCCGCTCCATAATGCCCTGGCAACACATGGCGCCACCGTCAACCAGGGTGTGCCGGTGCGCGTGGACTACCGATACGCCATCCTACATGATAAGTTCATCGTGGCAGACGGCGCCACAGTGGAAACCGGCAGCTTCAACTTCACGAGCCGTGCTGGCTGGAAGCGATTAGCGGAAGCCGATCCGGGAACGCTGGGGCCGGCCGCTGGGAGCGAACGGAACCGTCCTCTCGAGGCCCTGTGGCCCGATGATGAGCAAACGGACGCCGCCCCGGGACGGGTCCGCGGCGATCCGGGTTTCGTACGGCTGGGCGAGGCGCTGGGCAGATCAGCCGGTCGTGCGTTGGACGGCCACGTTCACGAGGTGCGGACCTCAACACCGGCTAAACTCTCTGTCTTATGGCGGAATGCTGGGCAGCGTGCTTGGGGGATTGCGGCACGAAGCTGTCCCGCGAACACGTGATTGCCCGAATCACGCTGCTTCTGGCCCAGTCGAAACAAAAAGGGACACCGCCCGCCAGTGCCCCGATTGGCGCCTTGCGCCCGGCCTCAGGATCGTCAATCGACGGGTCCGGTCCGAGAAGCCCTCACCGTTCAGACATGGATGCAAAGGTGGGAGACTGAAGCTATGAGTCCACTCGACAAAAAGCTCAAGAAGGAAGCAATAGAGGGGAAGATTCCCGAGCCGATCGAAGACCTTCCCTCCGAATGGGCGAAAGAGGATCGCGAGATCGAGGGCGGCAAGCCGGACCTGGGGGAAGTGGACGAAGATCCGTCGGAGCGTTGACAATTCCGCCGGAGACCTCCAAGGCCAACCGCCTTCCGCGGCGCGACCGCCGGCTTTGATTTCTTGGCCGCGATGGTTTGGGCAGCGCGCTTCAGCCCCGGTTTGGGCGCGAGGACGTCGTAGACGCCGCCGGCGTCGCTTTCTTCGCCGCTTTCGCTCCGGCCTTCCTCAGCGCCGCCAATGCATCTTCGTGGCCGCAACGATCCGCGCGCGCCCCTCGGGGCTGAGGCGGCGTTTCTTCCTGGCAGCCTTCGCCGGCACCGGCGTCGCCGCCGCCACCTTGGGTTTCCGAGCAGCCGCCCAGCGTTTCGTCTGCGCGGCGGCACTCACGATGCGCTTGGACGCTTCGTCGCGCGCGAACGCGACCGTCCTCTCGAAGCCCTGCGGCCCGGTAATCAGTACCCGGACCCGCCTCGGATAGGGTCCGCGGCGATCCAGGCTTCATGCGGCTGCGCGAGGCGCTGGGCGGCGGCAGCGACGGCCGCCTCGATGCGCTCCCGGCGGGCGGCGGAATACACTGAGCGACCCGTGCCTGGTTCTCGTGCCGCACCGCGGCGCATTTGAAAAATCGCCTTGAGGTCCCCCAACTTCCCTCATCTTCTTCGGGGTGCTGACTAGAGGGCTGGATTGTGGCCGTTCAGCCACGAAATGTAGGACTTTTCTGTGCCCATAAGTTGTTGATCCTACGTTCGGCGGTTTTTGGCTTTTCCGCCCTTCGAAGCCAGGGCACGATCACGGTCGGCTATAGGGCTTTCCAGGCTCGCCGGTACAATTCCGCCGCGTTGCCAATCGTTATCGTTACGTCGTCGGCGAAGGACGATTCCACCTTGGGTTCCAGTTTTCGCATATCCCGCAGACGTTCGGGAGACCTCCGCAAAGTTTTGATTCCAGGTTTCGGGAGGTTTTCGGTTTATGTCTGTATTGTCCGATAATCTTAGATCCGGCAGTCTGAGCGCGGCCTGAACGGTCCAAGGGATTGCTACCTTGA
>OBLW0100002589.1_pt1 | contig 14592 bp, 15 predicted proteins | sample 1520161 | NCBI WGS metagenome assembly OBLW01 (sample SAMEA3539309, study PRJEB22396) | soil metagenome | biome: tundra; feature: field; material: soil | place: USA | collected 2010-05 | depth 0.15 m
GATGCCTAAGTGACTGGAGTTCAGACGTGTGCTCTTCCGATCTGGGCGCTCCGGGTGGCCGTGGTGGACTTCCGGGCGGTCCGGACGCCGCACAACGCGCTCCCGGCAACGGGACGGTGTTTGTCGGTTCCAAAGGTTATATGGCCACTTCTGCCCGCGGCGAAGGCGTCTGGCTGCTCCCCGCTTCCCGCTGGGCCGAATACAAACTGCCGCCGCAGTTACTGCCGCGCGGGGTCAACCATCAACAGGACTGGATTCGCGCCTGCAAGGGAGGCTCGCCGGGAGTTTCCGAATTCGCCGTTGCCACGAAGTACATTGAGTGGCTGGTGCTGGGCGCCATCGCGACGCGCGTCCCCGGCAAGCTGATGTGGGACGCCAAGAACATGCGCTTCTCGAACAACGAAGAAGCCAACAAGTACATCAAGCCGTACCTGCGCAAGGGCTGGGAATTGAAGGTTTAGCTGTAAGCCTTGGGACTTACGCTGCTTCCCGCCAATTCTCGGTGGTCAGTCTAATCCCTGTCTCTTGAATTGCCCGGAAATCGTCGGTGTTGCCGGTCACGAGCGGCATCTGAAGTCGAACCGCAACGGCGGCAATGAGGCAATCTGGCAGTTCGAGAATAGAGCCTTGCTTCCGCGCCGTCGCCTTGATTGTGGCGGCTGCTAGGTAGTCGGCGCCGGTCGGCGTGATCTGCTCGTTTTGGTTAAGCCACGCCAAGGCCTTTTTCAATTGGTTGGTTGCCGCTTTCAGTTCGAGGCCGTAGACAATCTCGTAGACCGTCACGCTGGTGAAGGTGAATACCCCGTGCTGCAGAGCATAGCTGGCGGCATGATTCGCTACGGCCTTGTTGTGTCCTTTGAGGTACTCGGAAAGAATGTCTGTATCCAGCAGGGCTTTGACCATCGCCTAGAGCACATCCGGCGGGATGGCCGGGCGGCGTCTATCCTCATATGCGATGGCAACAACCTCATCCAGTAAGGCGGCGTCTTCCGGACTGCCAAAGAGGCCTAACCCTTGTTCGAAGACCGTTGCGGTGGCGGGGAGAGCCGGCTGCGCAGCGATAAGGACTTCGCGCATCAGCTCGCCGAGCGGCACACCTTTAGCGCGCGCCTCGGCGAGGTAGGCCTTTTCGACCTGGGATGGAAGATCGAGCGTAACAGTCATCATCAACCCCTACGTTCTAGCTTAACCGATCAGTGTATGCCCTGAGTTTGATCCGGGCCGACTCCCAACCACCGACGGGACCAACGAGCACGGAATTCTCTTGACACCAATCGGTTGGTAATGCAAACTAGTAGGCGTCAAGAGAAAACACGGTGACGGAACCAATCTCCGGCGCAACGAAAGATCAGGTCAGCGACTACCTGATGCGCCACAAACGGTACGACAACATCGATGGAACCTCGGAGATGTTCTTTGGCCTGATGTACCTGGCGTTCGCCAGTATCAGGTATGTTTCAGCCGTTATGCCGAGGAATTCCTTCTTCGAGCATAGTTTCGCCGGCATGATGCTCGTCATGTATGGCACTGTCCTGCCGGTGCTGTGTCTCGGGCTCTGGGGCGGCATGGCAATCAAGAAGCGCGTCACCTGGCCGCGGACCGGATACATGGCGCCGCGTAAGGTTACACGGTCCTCCATCCCGGCGCTTGTCTTTGCGTTTGGGACTGCCGTCGTGGTGGCCGCCGGCCTATTCCTGGTAGTCCGCTTTGGAAAACTGCACAACGCTGTCATGATCCCTCGAACGCTGGGGCTTACCCTCGTCGTAGCCACCTATGCCTTTCTTGTCTTCCGACTGAGCAAGGAGCACCCGTGGAAACGGTTCGTCGTGCTCCTTTTGGCCGCCAGCCTTGCCGGCTATGCCATCGCCATACCCGGGGGCTCCAACACGGAGTTCTTTCAGCCCGTGATGGTCTTCACGGGGATCGTGTGGCTGGCGTCCGGCGGTATCACGCTCTATTTGTACATCCGGCGCACGCAACCGCCCGCTCCGGAGAGCGAATGAACGAGCAACTTCGAACCTTCTCCGAGGTGGACCGGGTGATTCATGAACCGGGACGGCTGATGATCGTCGCCTTGCTCTTTGCGGTCGAACGGGTAGACTTCCTCTACCTTCTGCACGAAACCGAAATGAACAAAGGTACGCTATCGAGCCACCTTTCCCGCCTGGAGGAAGCGGGCTATGTCGAGATCGCCAAGACCTTTCGCGGCAAGATCCCGCAAACGTTCCTGAGCCTGACCGATTCCGGCCGCCGGGCCCTTGAGGAATACCGCCGAAAACTGAAGGGCGCGTTATGAGGCCAGGATCGACGACATCTTCATCTGGCGGGGCGCGTGGGTTTGTAAGGCGCCTGCGGGGGCTTTATGGGGTCACAACCGCGAGTTCGGGAAATACCTCAAAGTCATCGCTGTTGAAGGTGTAGATTCGCTGAATCCCGTTGGCCTGCATGGTCGCCACGATTTGCAAATCGAATACGTCGGCGCCGGTGACGGGGTGACGCTGCAACAGTTGCATCCATCCCGCAACGGCGCGGGCCGGGGTCGGCAGCACGTGCAGACCAGGAAGAGCCAGCATGGCTGAAAGTACGCTCAACGCCTCTGTTGGAGAAGCAACCACGGCGACCCGGCGCGGGTTGGTGATGAGCGAATAAAACTCGCACAATATCTGCGACGTGACGTAAAGTGTTATCGAAGGATCGCTGGCTGCTTCAAGTAAATCGCGTGAGGCCGTATGTTGCGGGGCGTCTGCGTTCGCGGCATAGGCCAGGACGTTCGCATCGAGTACCCCCGGCTCAACGGACATCGTCGTAGATGTCCCGCCTGTGGAGAGGTCCCATCGCTCCCAGATGCAGAACCGGCAACCTAGGAGTCGAGACAGCGCCGTAGTCTGTTGCGCGGCGTTCGTTCATGAGCCGTTCCAGCAGCACGTCCACGGAAATGCCGTGCCTGCGAGCTTCGTCATTGAGGCAGGTCTCGGTTTCGCGCGAAATCTCGATACTCATATAGACCTCTCCTGCCTTTAGGTTAGCGCGACCGCTGATTCTTGCGCCAGTCGCTAGCCCGGCTTGCGCCGCTATCCCCCTACCTTTCCGCCCGCTGCTGCTTCTCGTAGGGATTCTTAATGTACTTCGTGGCTTCCGCCTGGGCGCCTTGCGTGTCGTCTTTGGTGCGGACGGCCTGGTTGTACTCGCTGACGGCGCGCTCCCTCTGTCCGGAGATGTCGTAGATCTTACCCAGGTTGATGTGCGCCCACACTTCGGTCCATTTGGGGTCCAGGTCGCCGTTCAGCACTTCGTGGAACTCGTTGGCGGCCGATTGCCAGGTCGCCTGCAGGAAGTAAACCTCCGCTTTCCGATAATGCGCCAGCGAGCTGAGGCGGTTGGTGTCCAACGCCTTGTTGTATTCCTTCAGGGCTTCGGTGTACTCGTTCAATTCCGCGAACTGCTCGCCGCGGCGGATGGCCACGCCGACCCGTATGTCCGGGCTGTAGCGGAGCACGTGGTTGTCCGGGTCGATAATTACGTTCTTCGGCTTGCCGAATGTATCCACCGAAAACTCCGAGGAAGTGCCCTCCACCTGCACGGTCTTCTGCTCGGGCTTGGTATCGGTATCGATCTTCAGGGTCACGGGCATGTTGAACGTATCCATGTCCTGGTTGATCTTGCCCATCACGCGGTAGCCTTTGGTTCCGACCCGGAAAATGGTGTACTCCAGCTTGAACTCGGGCGCCTGGCTCGATTCGATCCACTGGGTGAAGAAGTACTCCAGCTTTTGGCCCGCGGCGCTCTCCATCGCCTTTTGGAAGTCCGCGGTGGTCACCGCTTTCCAAAGGTCGTCCTTGGCGTACGTCTTCAGCCCCAGAAAGAACTTGTCGTCGCCGATCACCGTCCGCAGCATGTTCAACACGGCCGCGCCCTTGCTGCCCGTCAGCGCCCACAATTCCGGCGAATAGTCCTCTTCGCGCGCCGATTGGACGACCGGTACGTCGTCGATGGTCAGCGCCTCCAGCATGACGTCGCGCAGGGCCGCCTCCATAGCGGCCGTACTCTCCTCGTGCTCGATCCAAAGCAACTCGGAGTACGCCGCCAGTCCGTTGGTCAGCCACAAGTGGTTGCGGGTGGCCGCGGAGACCTCTTCCTCCCACCACTGCCGTGAAATCTGGTTGGCCAGCAGCCGGGCGTTGAGGTGGTTGCCGATGCCGCGCGGCGCCAGGAAAATCAAGCCCGGAGCGGCGTAACCGTTGGGCGCGCCCTCCTCGGTTTCGATAACTGTCAGGTTGGCGGATAACGGGAGACCGAACGTTCCGGTGAACCAGGACATCTGCTTGCCGATCTCATCGCCGTAGGACTGCGCCATCTCCGCCTCCGGGCCGCGGAAATAGAGAGACGTGGTGGCGCCCTCCGACTGAACTTTGACCGGATCGCCTTTCACCACGGCGATGCTGCCGGGAAACGAAGGGTGCTCGAATTTGAATTCGACCGTGGTCTTTCCGTCGGCGCTCTGGCGCGTGTCGAAACCGCTGCCGAGCACGTTGTATCCCGCCGGCACGGCGATGCGCAAATCGGCCGCGAAGCGGTCGGTGGAATAGCCCGCCACCGGAAACCAGCGCGCGGGATACATCAGGTAGGCGAAATCCGGGTGGATGGCCGCGAACTTGACGCCGTACACGGGCGACTCCTCCTGTCCGGTCAGCTTGCCGTCGTAATAGAAGGTGACGTTGAAAGGCTGGCCCTTGGGGAGCGGCGGCTCGAAGCTCAGCCGCACGGTGGAATCGGCCTGGTTGCGCGAGGCCGGGATCTGGTTGCCCTTGTCGTCCACCACGCGCGAGACGTTGAGGGCGTTATTCAGGTCGAAGGAGCCGGAGGAAACGTTGTCGTCGAGCGGCATGAGCCGCAGGGCCGCCTTCGCCGAGAGCGTCTGGGCGGAGGGCGAAATTTCCGCGTCGATGGTCACCAGATCCACGTCGATGCGCGAGCGGCGGTCCTGGGCGGGCGCGCCCGGCGCCACGGCGAACAACAGCAGGCCGGCCGCCAGGGGCGCGGCGGCGCGAATCGAAAGTTCACGATACATGGGCAACTTGTCCTTCCAGAATCTCTTGCACGATGGCGGCGGCGCGCCGCGGGGCGCCCTCGCCTCCCGAAAGCCGGGCGCGGACCTCCGCCAAGCCAGCCTTCATCCGGTCCCGCGCGGAAGCGTCCGCCAGCAGTCGTAGGGCCTCGCCGGCGATGCTCTCTCCGGTCATACGGCTTTGCATCAGCTCGGGAACCACGGCTCGTCCGGCGATCAGGTTCACCATGGAATAAAACGGAACGTCCACCAGAAACTTGCCGGCCAGCCAGCTTGCGGCCGTCACTTTGTAAAAAGTCACCATGGGCGTCCCCAACAGGGCCGCTTCCACGGTAACGGTTCCGCTAGCGGCCAGCGCGAGATCGGCGTGCGCCATGGCGTCCCAGCTTTCTCCTTCAATCGCCTGTATGGGTGAACCCCGCAGGCGCTCCCGAAAAAAGTCCGCTCCGGCGGTCGCGGATGCCGGCAGCACCCAATTCGCGGCCCGCACCCGGTCCATACGGCCCGCGGCGTCCATGAGCGCGGGCAAATGGCGACCGGCTTCTCCGCGGCGGCTGCCCGGCAGTACTGCTATTGTTGGACGGTCTCCGGTCAGACCGTGTTTCCGGAAAAATTCGTCGCGGCTTAGGCTGGGACGCACCAACCCGGCCAACGGATGACCGATGTAGTCGGCCCTCACGCCCTCCCTCCGAAAAAACTCCTCCTCGAATGGGAAAATGCATAGCACACGCTCCAAGGTTCGGCGCATCTGCTTCAGCCGCCCTCTGCGCCACGCCCACACCTGCGGCGCCACCAGGTAAACCACGGGGATGCCCTGGCGGTGTAAGCGGCGCGCTACGCGCAGGTGAAAGTCCGGAGAATCCGTCAGGATAGCCAGGGCCGGCTTCTCGGCGCGCGCGGCCGCCAGGAGCTTCCGGTATTCACCGTAGACACGGGGAATGTCGGAGACCACTTCCCACAACCCCACCACCGCCAGGCTGGCTGAATCCACCACCGTGCGCACGCCGGAAGCCCGCAAATGGGGACCCGTGCAGCCGAAGAAATCGGTGTCCGGCGCGAGGAGGCGCACTTGGTCGGCCACCAGCGAAGCGTACAGGTCTCCGGATGCTTCGCCCGCCGAGATCAGGATCTTACGGCGCATGCCACTTAAAGTGTAGCGTGCGCGCCCTGATACAATCGGATGGCAATGACCACAGGAGCAGAGCAGCCCAAGTCGACGGTGGCAGAGCTGGCCGCGCGATTCCGCGGGGAGATGATTCCCATTACCAGCAGGTTCTCCTACTTCTCCACCCTGCCGATCGCGGAAGACGATTTGAAGCAATACCTCAACGACCCGATCGCCGCCCTTCCGCCAGCCGCCGTCGCCGCGCTGCCGCCCATCGGCATCATTCTTGCGCCCTTCATCGAGAAGGGCAACGGCAAGGGGGGCGACTCGGTAACGTTTGAGGCTCCGGCGGAGGCCCGCCGAAGCCCCTGTTCGCGGCTGGAGCTGAGTGGCATGACCGTTCTCGCGATGGCTGTCAAGGACATGGAGATGGCGGATTACCACTACCAGTTCTACAACGCCCTCGCGGCGCTGCTGGCGGACCATTGGTCCAACGAAGTCCAGGAAAGCTTCTTCCGCACGATCCGCGAGGAATTGAGCGCGGAGGTCCACGGCGAAGTCGATGAAAAGAGCTGGCACCTCAAGCAAGCGCTGATGCGCCGGCAGACCAACGTCCGCAAGGAAACCAAGCTCTTCCGTGAATACGCCCGCCAGGCCTTCGAAGACACGCTGACGCTCTACCTGCACGGCGCCTGCTGCGACATCGACGTGGAAACCGGCCCGCGCCAGATGCCCAGCCGTTACTTGCGCCGCCGCCTGGAGCTGCTGATCTCGCTGTTCCCTCCGCCGGAAGGCTACGCGGTATTGCCCGAGCAGTTGAAGCGGTAAGGAGTGAACGGTCCTTGTACTCACCCGACGAGCGCCGTTACGAAAGAATGGTCTACCGCCGCTGCGGCAGAAGCGGCCTGCGACTGCCCGCGATTTCCCTGGGACTCTGGCGCAACTTCGGCGGCGTCGACGCGTTCGAGAACATGCGCGCCATGCTGCGCCGCGCGTTCGATCTCGGCATCGTGCATTTCGATCTCGCCAATAATTACGGTACGCCGTACGGTTCGGCCGAGGAGAACTTCGGCCGGGTTCTCCGCGCCGATCTCGACGCATGGCGCGACGAGATGATTATCTCGACCAAAGCGGGCTACGATATGTGGCCCGGCCCGTACGGGAATTGGGGCTCCCGCAAGTACCTTCTGGCCAGCCTCGACCAGAGCCTGCGGCGCATGGGCTTGGAGTACGTGGACATCTTCTACTCGCACCGCCCCGACCCCGAAACGCCGGTCGAGGAAACCATGTCCGCTCTCGATCGCGCGGTCCGTTCGGGTAAGGCGATCTATGCCGGCATTTCCAACTACAACCCCGCGCAGACGGCCTTGGCCGTGGCCGAGTTGCGCAGCCTCGGCACCCCCTGCGTGATCCACCAGATGAAGTACTCCATGTTCGTGCGCACGCCGGAGGAAGGCTTGTTTGAGAGGCTCGAAGCGGAGGGCATCGGCGGCATCGCCCACTCTCCGCTGGCGCGGGGCAAGCTCACGGATCGCTATTTCAACGGCATTCCCGCCGATTCCCGCGCCGCGAAACCCAACCGGTTCCTCACCCCGGCCGAAGTCACCGGCGAGCGCCTCGGCCAGGTTCGCGCACTGGCGGAAGTTGCCCAACAACGCGGCCAGAGCATGGCGCAAATGGCGCTCGCCTGGGTGCTGCGCCGGCGCGCCATCGCCAGCGCGATCGTCGGCGCCAGCCGCCCGGCGCAGATCGAAGACTGCGTCGCCGCGGCCAACAGCGCGGAGTTCTCCGCCGCGGAACTGAGCCGCATCGACGAAATCCTGCTTCATGCGCCGGGCCAGGACCGGTAGCGGAATGAATGGGCGTTCGCTCTACATCCTGAGGAGCCGGATGCTGCCGTTTGAAGTGCCGAGGTCGATGAGTCCTCCGCCGCTGCCGAGCGTGCCTTCCACTTGATTCTTGCTGGCGCCGCCCTGCGTCCGAATCTCGTAGTCCGTGGTGATTGAGGAGTTGCTGGTGTGCGCAATCAGGCGGGCGTTAGGCTGATCCGGCATGTGCAGCGTGATGGGGGCGTTGTTGGAGCTGACGTGGACGTCGCTCGCAAAGTGGGGCGGCAGGGTCAGATCGACGCTGCCGTTGGAGGTCTCCAGCCGCACCGGCCGGTTGGATTCGCCGATGCTCGCGGTGATGCTGGCGTTGGAAGTGCTGGCTTCGAGCGATCCGCCCAGACGTTCGGCGCGAATGTGCCCATTCGAGCTGTGGACGCTGGCGTCGCCATCCACGTTCACCAGCTCGACGCTGGCGTTGCTGGTAGTGGCCTCCACATTGCCTGCCAGGTCCTGGACGCGGATCATGCCGTTGGAAGTCCTCATCCGCGCCGGCCCTTTGCCGTCCAGGGTCCGTATGGCGCCGTTAGAGGTCGTGATACGCTCCAGGACCGCCGTACGCGGGATTTTGATGGTGAACCGCGCGCCTTGGTTGTTGCGGCGGTCGGAGGGGCGGACGGCCCGAATGGAAACCTCGTCGGGGCTGTTTTGTACGTCGATTTTCAGCGCATCGGCGGCTTCCTGGGTGGGTCCGTACTTGATTCCGCTGACATCCACGGAGTCCTGATCCCACCCGGAAATCTCCACGGATCCGTTAAAGCCCTCCACCGAGACGCGGCCGCCGCGCTTCAAGGGATAGCTGTAATGGAAATCGCGTTGATACCGCTGAAAACTGCCAAAATCCTCGATATCGCAGGCTGTCAGGCCGAGCAGGGCCACGGCCAGAGGCATGAGAAGGAGTTTCGCGCGCATATGTTCCTCGAAGGGAGGAATACGAGAACCGAGACTGGTTTGTTCCGAATCCAGCGACTATAGATGGATGATGCCGCGCTGGATCGCGGCGGTCGCGGCTTGGGTGCGATCTTGCACGCCGAGCTTGCTCAGAATGTTCTTCACGTGGTTCTTGACGGTGTGCTCGGCGATGGTCAGCGTGTAGCCGATCTGTTTGTTGGCGAGGCCGCGGACGATCAACTCCAGGACTTGCAACTCGCGGGCACTCAGGTCGGGCCGGGGTAGTTGGGCGGCCAGGGCGGCGGCGACGCTGGGCGGCAGGTATCGCCGGCCTTCGTGCACGGCGCGGATGGCGTTCAGCAATTCGTCGTGCAGAACGTCCTTGGTGAGGTAGGCTTGCATGCCGGCGGCCAAGGCGCGGCGAATATCTTCGTCGCCGCCGTAGGTGGTCAGGGCGATCATCCTCGCCTGCGGAAATTCGGCGCGGATGGCGGCAGCCGCTTCCGTGCCGCCCATCACGGGCATGCGCAGATCGAGCAGAGCCACATCGGGCAGGTGGCGGCGATACAACTCCACGGCTTGCTGACCGTTGGCGGCTTCCGCCACGACGGTCATGTCCGGTTGCATGTTGACGATGGCGGTGACGCCCACGCGCGCCACCAGGTGGTCCTCGGCGACCAGTATACGAATGGGATCGCTCATGGCAGGGGAGCCGTTACCTCCACTTCCGTTCCTTCGCCGGGGCGGCTCGCCAAGCGCATTTCGCCCCCAATGCGCTGGGCCCGCTCGCGTATTCCGAGCAATCCGAAATGCCCCAGGGAAGAAAACACGTCCTTTGGCTCGAATCCGCGCCCGTTATCCACGATGCGCAGGGATATTTTGCGGCCTTCCGTAATCAGTTTAATCCATATCCTGGTGGCCGCGGCGTGCTTCAGGACGTTGGTAACCGCCTCTTGAGCGATGCGCAGCAGATGCTGTTCCATCTCTTGCGGCAAAACGCCTGGCTGACCGCTCACGCCGACCTCGACCTGAACGCCCGATCCCGCCGTCCACATCTGCGCTCCGGACTGGAGGGCGGCGCCGAGGTCATGCTCGTCGAGGATCGCAGCGCGCAAGTCCATGACCGAACGGCGCGCCTCGGTCATACTGTGGCGGGCCATGCGCTGGGCAATATCCAAGTACTTGCGCGCCGGGGAGTCATCCGCCGGCATGCACATGGCGACGGCGTCGAGCTGGGATGAGATGCCCACGAAACCCTGCGCCAGAGTATCGTGGATTTCCCGCGCCAGGCGCGCGCGTTCCTCGAGCACCAGCGCGAAACGGTTGCCGATCCGCCGCAGGCGCAGCCGATAGGCCGCCCAGACGGCCCCCAGCAGCGGCGCGGAGCACGCCATGCGAAACCAAAGGGTATCGTAGAAATGCGGGAGCAACTCGAAGGCGAAAGATGTTTCGGCCTGCGGGGCGTCGGGGGCTTCGGCGCGGACGACAAAGCGGTAGCGGCCGTGCCCCAGGCTGTTGTAACCGGCGGTTCGACGATAGCCGGCGCGCACCCAATCCTTATCCAGACCCTCCAGCCTGTAGGAGTACAGCACCCGCTCGGGCGCGTTGAGATGGATACCGTCATAGTGGATCTGCAAGCGCCCGCTTCCGGGCTCCAGGCGGGCGGGCGCCGCGAAGAGGTCCACGGCGCGGCCGTCCGCAATCATGCTCACCAGGTGCACAGCGGGCGCAGGCCCAGGGCGCCGCGGAGCCGAGGGGTCGAGAATCGCCAAGCCGCGTGCGGTGGTGAACCACAGGCGCCCATCGGAAGTACGGGTTCCGCCGAGCGCGATGGGGTAGGCCGCACATTGGGCGCTGCGCAAGCCGTCCTCCACGCCGTAGTTCTCTGGCGTCAATGAGGCCGTTCGGCGAGCGGCGAGATCCCAGAGTTGCCGTTTGAAAACGCGGCAGAGCCCCCGCGTGGTGCTGAGCCACAGGGATTCGCCATCGCCCACCACGCTGGCGATGTTGTCGCTCAAGAGGCCGTCCCTAGCGGTGAACTTGAAAAAGCGGCCGTCGCGGAACGCACTCAAGCCGCCGCCGAACGTGCCAACCCAGACCGTGCCATCGGGATCCCGATAGAGCGCGCGGATCTGGTCGTTGGCGAGCCCGTCGGCCGTGGTGAAGAGGCGCTTATCGCCGCCGTTTACCCGCCAAAGTCCCTTTCCATACGTCCCGGCCCACAGCGCGCCATCGGCTCCTTCCAGCAACGCGACCACGGCGTTGGCGATCAGAGGGCCGCCGGGGATGACGTTCCGCTCCTGTCCGTCCCGCAATTCACTCAAGCCGGTAGTGGAGGCGAGCCAGATGCGTCCCGCCGAATCCTCCAGCGTGTCCAAGACGGCCCGGCGCCCGAGCGGATCGGCCGCCGGATGGATGCGGAACCGGCCACCGCTCAGGCGCGCCAAGCCGAGGCGCGTGGAGACGAGGAGGTCGCCGTCGCGCGTCTCGCGAATCGAGAATACCTCAGTGGCGGGGAGTCCGTCGCGCTCGGTGAATAGCCGCCGCCCTTGGGTGAACAGCATCAGGCCGCTGTCGTGGAAGCCCACCCAGACACGCCCGGCTCGGTCCTGGAAAACGGCGTCTGGTTCGTCGCTGGGCAGACCCTCGCTCCTGCCATACATGGTAAAAAGGTCGTCGCGCAGGCGGGTGAGGCCGTTGCCGGCGCCAACCCAAAGATCGCCTTCGCGATCCTCCAGGAGAGAGTAGACGATGTCTCGGTCGCTCCCGGCGCCGCCGGCCGCGACGAAACGGCCGTCCTCCAGACGCGCCAACCCGCCGTTGCCTCCGAGCCATATGTTGCCGTCGCGATCCTCGATGAGGGTGCGCACGAATGGATCGGGCAGTCCGTCGGCCGCCGTGTAGCGGCGCACGGCCCCTGCCGGTGAAACCTCCAGCAGTCCCTGGCTGCCGCCGATCCAGAGGTTGTCATGGCGGTCGGCCAGCATGCTGCTGATCACATTTCCATTCGGGAACTGGGCGGGTAGAACCTGGGTGAGCTTCCCCTCCGAGAGCTTGACCACCCCGGCGTAACCGGCGATCCACAGGTTGTGGTGGCGGTCCTCGCAGACGGCGCGTACGGGCGCCACGGGCATTTGCGGGCCGGGCGCGAAATTCGTGAATTTGCCGTCCTGAAAGCGGCTCAGGGAAACGCCCGCCACAATCCAAAGCGTGCCGGAACTATCGACGCCGAGCCTCAGAATCTCGCTATCCGGGAGACCGTCCTTGGCGGTGTAGGTGCGAAACCGGCCGCCGTCGAAGCGCGTCAGGCCGCTCGAGGTTCCGATCCAAAGCGAACCGTCGGGCGTGGCTGCAAGCGATGTGATGGAATTGTCGGGAAGATTGCTGTTGGCGTTGTTGAAGACTACGAATTCATAGCCGTCGTACCGCGCCAAGCCTTCATCCGTGCCAAGCCAAAGGTAGCCGTCGGCGGTCTGCGCAATGGCGTGGACGGTGTCCTGGGGAAGGCCGAGTTCCTGCGTCCAGACGGTGCGCGAGTACTGCGTGAGGCTCTTGCGCGGATCGAGCGCGAGTGCGCCCGAGGCGAAGAAACAGCACAGCGCAAACGCAACCGGCGGTCTGGCGTCCACGGGTACCTTCAGTATAGGACGCCAGCCCAGCACCTACATCCCAGCACCCTTTGGCACCCGATTCATGATCTCATCGGCCAGTTCCTGCGGCTTGTCCACGTTGAGGAGCGACAGGCGGCTGGATTCGCCCGCGGTTTCGATGGAAAGATTGCCGACGCCGAACAACCGCTGAAACACACCTTGGTCCACCCGCACGTCCTGGATCTTCGAAAGCTGGATGTTCCGGGTGGATCGGGATGCCATACCGGCCTCATAACGCAGCCGGTCTCCGGTTATGGTCGTCTTGGTGTATCGCCGCCGGATGAAACGGGCCGCCGGCCATAGCATGAGGAGCGGAGGCAGCGCCATCACCCAGCGCGGCCCGTCGTTCCACTGCGTCCAATAGAGGATCTCAAGTCCCACAACGACGAGGGCCGCAAGCACGGCGCCCGCCTTCATGAACTTGGCGGTAGGTAGAATGGTGATCTCCGGCACGGTATTTCCTCCCGAAGCGGCTATTATACCGCCGCCTTGCGCGTTTACCGCGCATCTTTGACGCATCGGAAACCAATATCCGGACTCCGCCAGCGCTCCGGCGCGGACTTCGAATCCCACATCAACAGGGGAGTCAGTTGCGGGTAATCGAAGCCGCCGCCTCGAACCGCGTACCACAGCTCGTCGGAGGCCAGCGGAGGCTTCATGCGGTTCGCGAAATCATCCACGTCCTGCTGGGTAGGGCTGCGCATATCGTTCACCCACTCCCAGGCATTGCCGATCATCTGGAGCGCGCCGTAAGGGCTCGCTCCCTTGGGGAATGCATCGGCCGGCAACAAAAGCGCGAGTCCGATGTTGGTGCGCGAGCGGTCGGCCTGGTCGCCCCAGGGAAACGTCTGCCCTTTTTCGCCACGCGCCGCCTTTTCCCATTCCCGCCCGCTGGGGATTCGCTTACCTGCCCAGGCCGCGAAGGCCCGCGCGTCCACCATCGAAACGTTCACTACGGGATAATCCGGCTTATTCGGCGGGAAGTCCGGCGGCAGATCTTGCGCCACGGCCCTGCAGAAGGCAGCATAGGCGGCGTTGGTAACCTCGGTCTTATCGATATAGAAGGCCGTCAGCCAGACCGGCGCCTTCGCCTCCCCGAACAGGAAGTTCCCCGCGGGCGCCAGGACCATGGCCCCAGCCGGCGTGACGATGGCTGCCGCTAACGCCGGCGCAGGAGCCGCATTCGGCCGCGGCCGGAAGTACCACCCCGCGCCCGCCAGGATTACCGCGGCGAGCACGGCCGTTACGATCCATTTCACCCGTGAACCCGCACGGGCGGCACGGGCGGGTCTGCGCGCCACAATCCGGAGCGCCAGCGCGGGCGACCACTCCGTCACCAGGAAGGGCTGTCCGTCATCGTCCTCGCCGTGTTCATACGCGTCTGCGTCCTCCAGAAAGCGCTCTTTGGCCGCGGCGTCGGCGCAGGCGGCCTCCGTCAGGATCTTCACGACCACCGTACGGCCGGTTTCCGTATCGCGTGCGCGGTAGGTTTCCACCTCACCGCCCTGCAGAAACTCCTCGAGCAGATACTTCCCGAATCGCGCTGGCAATTCCATTTCGGCTTCTCTTGCAGTATAGCCGGGCGGGAATCTCGGCAGTTCTCACCGCACCCCTGGAGGCGCAGACCGACCCGAAGGCGCCGTGCGGCCATCCGCGCCTCGAAACAGTTCGGTCACGCGCCGTTTTATACCCAACTTTTCCACACGCCTGCGTGGATAAGTGCAAGGTTCGCTAGCGAAAAGAACCTGTTGAAAAGGGTCTTCCGGGCGGAAATGAATGTGGTTTTAGCGGGACAGGTGCGCTACAAAAGGGGAGATAGTTCTTAGTTAGGTGGCTGCGCGGCCGCAAGGTAAATCTCGGGGGAGGTCGCCTTTAAGCCGCGCAGCCCTCCTTGTTGCACCCACCGGTTTCCAGGCAGTGCACCCATGCGAAGCGGCGCCGGGTGCACGACATAGGAGTGGAAATCAAGCCGCCCGGCGCCCCTCCCAGTAGTCC
>OBLW0100002590.1_pt1 | contig 14586 bp, 10 predicted proteins | sample 1520161 | NCBI WGS metagenome assembly OBLW01 (sample SAMEA3539309, study PRJEB22396) | soil metagenome | biome: tundra; feature: field; material: soil | place: USA | collected 2010-05 | depth 0.15 m
GTCGCCCTTGCGACCCGTGCCGAACCGGCGCAGCGCGCCGTCCGGACCGGAGGCGTTGGGCCGGGTGAAGATCCAGTTCTGCCATGCGGCCAGCCGGCCGAAGACCTTGGTCTCCATGGTCTCGGGGCCGACGAAGCGGTGGTTGGCCTCCATGCCGGTGAGGGCGTCCGGCGACAGGGATGCACGCTCCTCCAGGGCGATGCGCAGCTCGTCTGCGAAGTCGAGGTCATCTAGGGCCATCGTGACCAGGCCGAGCTCAACGGCGGCGGCAGCGTCCAGCTTCTCGCCGAACCGGGCCCGAGCACCGTCGAGCCCCTCGGGATGGCCCCAGAACCGGGACTGCAACCGGGAAAGGTCGTTGCCCATCGGAAAGACGTCATTGGAGGATGTCAGCACGAGGGTGGCGGGCTCAGCGCCGGGGTCGACATCCTCGTACACGCCCTGAAGCATGTACTGCCGGTCAGCGGCAAGAGCCAGCTCAAGCAGGACTCCGCCGAAGCAGCTGCCCGGCTCGATGACGGCGAACAGGCTGCGGCTGGTGACGTCCAGACGCTTGAGCGTCCGCTTGTAGTAATGGCGTACCTCTGAGACGAACCAGTCGTCGGACAGCTCTGCGAGCTGGGCGTCGTAGGCGAGCACCCGATCGAGCTCCCCAACAGTGCGCAGCACCCAGCTCCCGGCGTCGAGCTCGTTGGTGCGCAGATGCAGGATCAGGTCATCCAATGCGCGGGTGATGGCCATGGGCCAGTAGTCCACGCCCTGAGCCCGCACCCCGGCAACGCCGGCGGGGGGAGCCTCGTCTGGACCCCGCACGGTGATGTCGACGCGGCGACCCGGCCGGTCAATCTTCGCGGTGACGTACGGGTAGGTGATCTCATCGGCGCAGTCCTGCCGGGTCAGCCTGGTCAGCTGCACACCCTGGGCATCGGACGGCCGCTTTGACGTCGCGGCGGCCTCGGTCGCGCGGCGGGTGATCTCGTCGGCGAAGCCATGACGCGCAACGGTTGCGTCCACGAGGCCCCACTGCACGGCCGTGTGGCCCCGGTAGCCCTCGGGCTTGGTGGCGAACAGGTCAGCCCGGTCCTTGCGGACATGCCGCTTGTCAACGACTCGAGTCAGGCCACCGGTGCCGGGCAGCACGCCGAGCATCGAGACCTCCGGCAGCGAGACGACCGAGGACCCGTCGTCGATCAGAACGATCTGCTCGCATGCCAGGGCCAGCTCGTAGCCGCCACCTGCAGCGGTGCCGTTGAGCGCGGCGATCCACGTCTGGCCGGAACTGGCGGTGGCGTCTTCGATGCCGTTTCGGGTCTCGTTCGTAAACTTGCAGAAGTTGACCTTCCAGGCGTGTGAGGACTGGGCGAGCATGCGGATGTTCGCGCCGGCGCAGAACATGCGCTCCAGGCCGCCGGTCATCACCACCGACTTCACGCTCGGGTGCTCGAAGCGAAGACGCTGGACCAGGTCGTAGAGCTCGATGTCGACACCTAGGTCGTAGGAGTTCATCTTCAGCTCGTACCCGGCCACCAGGGCGCCGTTCTCGTCAACGGTCAGAGTCACGGTGGCCACCTGGCCATCGACAGCCACACGCCAGTGCCGGTAGCGGTCGGGGGCCGTGCAGAAGCTGACAACCGGTGGCACGGCAGCCGGTGGCTCGACGTCCTCCTGGGCGGGACTCGCAGTCGCGCCGGCGGCGACAGGCATGTCGCACCTCTCATCAGATCGGATGGAATGGCGCCTTGAACAATACACGACGAATGTTGGGTGATTCGCTAGAATACTGTAGCATTTTTGTGGTCTTCGGGCTCGGTGACCCACCGAACGTAGTAAGGCTACGGTGGTCACCGCGTTCTGCGAGGTGCTTTGATCGCTCAGAAACACCTCGACGAGGCGCCAGTGCCATGCTGCCGCGGCCAAGATCGTGACGACCCGCAGTTCCTCGACGGGGCCCGCGTCGGCTCCCGATGCCATCTGGCCATCCACAGTGCACCCGCCCAGGTTCCACCAGCACACCCGGACCCGGAGCACGACCAGACGCCTTCGCCCAGGTGCCCGCCGATCAGGTCCTGCACCGTTGCCGACGCTCAACGCCCACAACAGGCATAACGTCCATCGCAGGACTCCCCCAGTACACGTTGCAGGGCCACTGACCAAGCCTCACCTGGTGACCCCATGTCGTTGCAGGCAAGGGTCGGCTGCGTGACATCCAGGGTGAGCACGTCCCCAGGACCGCGCCGGCGGACCCGTGGCACACCGGAGCACTCGCGTCCGGCCGGGCCGCTCAGTCGAGTGCCTCCTGGGTGAGGCGCACGTAGTCAAACTCGACGGGCTGCTCGTTGATGCCGGCCTGCGGTGGGGCGATCCAGCTGGCGAACTTGCCCGCCTCATACTCGGCGACCATCAGCTTGGCGACCGCCTCGCGATCCTCATCGCTGGGCAGCCACTCGCACTTGCGGGCCTGCCACGTCGCCTCGTCCACCACCTGACCCTGCGGAGTCACGTGGTGGCCTGAGTATGCGCCGACCGCCCGGTTGAATCCCTCGTGCGGCAGGTAGAGACGCTGCCCCACCCCGGCCTCTTCCAGTGCCTGGTTCCAGCGACGGACGCCGTGGTTGCAGTCCTCGACATACTCATCGCGCAGATCGAGGTTGAGGGCGCTGAGCATCGAGACGGTCTTGCGGACGATCTTGCTATCCTGCACGACGTTCATCGTGCGCTCGGCCCCAAGAAGCAGGTGGTCGTCCTGGCGGCGGGTCTCCATCCAGCGCCCCTTCAGGCCCGAGGAGTAGTAGTTGCCGGCATTGGTCGACTGCTCTGAGCCGAACAAGTCCATAGACACAGAGAACTGGAAGTTGAGGTACTTCTGGATCACCAAAAGCGGGATGCCGCCGAGTGCGAAGACGTCTTGAGCGCCGTGCTCCTTGATGAGCGCGGCGGTCCGCTCCACCGTCCTGGTGACGCCGGTGGTGCCCACAAACATATGGTGGGCCTCCTCCTTGAGCATGAACTTGCAGGTGCGCGCCAGCGGGTCGAATGCCGACTCCTTCAGAGTGCCCAGCTGGTACTTGCCGTCGCGGTCGGTGAAGTACGTAAACATGAAGAACTGCAACCAGTCGGTGGTCTGCTCGTTGAAGGCACCCAGGATGCGCGGGCTGTTCAGGTCGCCGGAGTTGCGTTTGAGCAGCTGTTCGGCCTCGTCACGGCCCTCACGACCAAAGTAGGCGTGCAGCAGGTAGGCCATCGCCCACAGGTGGCGGCCCTCCTCCACGTTGACCTGGAAGAGGTTGCGCAGGTCGTACAGGCTCGGCGCGGTGTTGCCCAGGACACGCTGCTGCTCGACCGACGCTGGCTCGGTGTCGCCCTGGATCACGATCAGGCGCATGAGGTCGGCGCGGTGTTCTCCCGGCAGCTCCTGCCACACCGGTTCCCCCTTGTGCTTGCCAAAGGCAACCGTGCGCTCGGGATCACGCTCTGCCAAGAAGATGCCCCAGCGGTACTCCTCCATGGGCACGTAGTCGAAGTGTGCCCAACCGTCGCGACCCACGGCAATCGCCGTGCGCAGGTAGACGTCCTTGGTCGGCAGCGAGGGGCCGAGCTGCTTCCACCAGTCAAGGAACTTGGGTTGCCAGGTCTCGAGCGCGCGCTGCAGGCGTCGATCGCTGGCCAGGTCGACGTTATTGGGGATGCGCTCGCTGTAGTCGATCGGGCTGAGCGGACCGGTGGGGCGCGGTGCGGGGCCGGTCCGGGCTTCAGTGGGCATCAGCTCTCCTACGGTCTGGTTCTTCAGTTCCTGGATGAAGTTCTACCGTCGTTTTGTGTCGCTCCCAAGAGTATGTCGACTATTGCCCTTTGTGCCCTGACCGTCACGAAGTTCTGTCACCGCCATCTCCTGATGTCCCGGACACAGATGCGGGCGCAAACTCCCCGGCCCCCGGGGCGGTCTGCGATCCGTGCGGGGCAAAGGAACCGAAGGAATCGGCTGCGACGACAGAGCCACACCCACGTCGGCACGCCGCCACACCCGGCATCTGCCCCGAAGGGCCGCCATCGTCTCCTCCGGCGCTGGACAATGGGCCCTCTCGTTCCTGGTGCTTTCGCACCAGCTGACCAGGTTCGAGCACTGTCGGCAGGGAGTTTGGTCGTGCGCGATCGCGAGCCGGGGCCTTCGGCCGTCAGGCAATCCCCAGCCTGCGCAACGTGCTGGCCACAGCAGAGGCCCACCGCCCGTTGCCGCTCAGCTCATCACCGCCTACAGGTGGCGGCCACCGGTGATCTCCAGCACCGTGCCACTCATGTAGCTAGACATGTCGCTGGCCAGGAACAGGACCACGGAAGCCACCTCGGACGGCTCGCCGATGCGGCCCAACGGCACCTCGGCGATTTTGGCCGCCATGAGGTCCGGGCGCAAGGCGTCGGTCATTCGGGTGCGAATTATCCCCGGCTGGATGGCGTTGACGCGTACCTTGGCGAAGCCAACTTCCTTCGCGGCGGCCTTGGTCAGACCGACGATCCCAGCCTTGGCTGCGCTGTAGTTGGTTTGGCCTGGCATCCCGACCTTGCCGGACAGCGAGGAGACATTGATGATGGACCCACCTGTGTCCTGCTCGCGCATGATCGCCGAGGCGGCACGGGTGCCAAGCCAGCAACCCTTCAGGTGCACGTCGATGACCTGGTCAAACTGCTCCTCGGTCATCTTCCGCATCGTGGCGTCGGCCGTGACGCCGGCGTTGTTGACCATGATGTCAAGAGAGCCAAAGCGGTCCTTGGCTTCGGTGACCAGGGCCTCTACGTCTTTCGCGACGGTCACATCGCAGACCAGGCCGACGGCGCGGTCTGCGACGGCGAGCTGGTGGGCGGCGGCGACAACGCCTTCGGCGTTCAGGTCAGCGAGCACCACCGTGGCGCCCTCTTTCACGAATGCCTCCGCGATGGCGTAGCCGAGACCCTGTGCCCCTCCGGTGACTACGGCGATGCGTCCTTCAAGCAGTCCCATGATGTCTTTCTCCTTAGTCCTCAAACTGAATGTCAGCCTCCTGGCCCTTCGCGACCCAGGGGAAGACCTCGTCGCCCGGTGAGTGCTCGAGCCCCCGGGTATGCCAGAACGGGCCCGTTCACATGAGCATCCAGAGGGCCCCTCTGCCGACGAGAATGGGGAGCCACAGAGTCGGGCCGGCGGCTCGGGGCCGACTTTCGTTCGGGCGGGGACCGGGCGACCATCGGGAGATGATCGGCGAAATCGCTCTCGTCGGCACCGGCCCAATCACCGGCCTAAGTAGTAGTTGCTCAAGGTCCTCTACCGTGCGCACCGACGCCTTCACCGGGTCAGTCCAGATCCAACACGAGTCGGCCTCTTGCACAGCGGACCGGAACATGAACTCGACTTTCCGGAAACCGTTCAACGGTCCACAGCAGGTGTCCTCCTATGCTCGTGCTGGCGATCAAACTACTACATTCGATAGACGTCCCAGTACTGAGGCGTAGTTCATCATTTGCCGACACGCCTCGTCAAGCGCCTCAAGGAAAGGGATTCCCATCCCAGTCGGGACGGTCTCGAACTGGGCCGGCGCCAGGTGCGACCTTGAGTGCGAGCGCCTGGGGTCAGGCCAGACTCGGACACGGACTGACGGGAGTCAGCACCAGCGGCTTCAAAGGCGACCCCAACCAGGTAGCTCACCACCCACAGCGCGCATGGGTGCGCCGGACGGAGCCTCGAAGGTGAGGACAGTGCCCGGACCGGCCCGATACCACCGGCGCCGAGCTGCGTGATCGTGGTTGCGACTCGACAGACCTGGGTGTTGACCTCGACAACCAGCAACCCCTGCACCCCGTCCACCGGTTGACGACAACGTCGTGAGCAGGGGCGAAAGTGTGCGGTAGGGCTCAAGGGTCCTCTTCCCACCTCCGGGCCGCCGAGGCGGCGATGCTGCGAGCCCTCACCGCCGACTGCCGGGAAAAGCCTCGACGCGGAGGCTGTTCCCGGCAGAGCAATCTGGGCTCGGGCCAAGCCCAGCAGGGCCGCGACCCCGCCGCTGGGTGCAGGCGTTCACCCGGCGAGCGATTTGACGCGATTAGAGACATATGCATCACCGATGTGATCCAAAAGCTCCATTGACCTGTCACCTTGGGGGGTGATTGACTACTCCTTTGAATAGTTCGTCGATCAAGATGTAGCACTTTTCAGGCGTCGGCCAGTTTTGCTCGGCAGGCCCTCAGCCAACTTCTGCGCGGCAGGCCATGACTTAACAGAGGATCACAGATGAGCGCCATCAGCAGCCAAGAGGTCCCGCACCTCAGCGACCTGGACCGTAAGTCATGACGGAAACAACCATCCCCCCGGCCACCAAGACAGATCTGACCAAGTCAGATCTGTCGGTTCAGATGATCATGGCACGGCTCGAACGCATCGACGTGTGGTCCATGGCCTCCGTCTTCATCGGGATTATCGGCCTGGGCTTCCTGTTTATCTTCTATGACATCTTCGTCATCAACGTCTCGTTCGTTCAGACCTGCATGGCAATCAAGCCAGGCTGCACCCCCCAGACAGCCCTTGCCTCCCTTTCTCTACCGGTGGTACTGAACCTCGCCGGGTACGTCGTCGGAACACTCGGGCTCAGCCCGTTGGCCGACCGGTTCGGACGACGCAACATGCTCCTGGTCACCATGTCGATCACCGGTCTCGGGTCGCTGTACAACGCCTTCGCCCCTGACTACCTCAACTTCAACATCGCGCGAATCATCACTGGTGTCGGTATCGGCGCGGTCCTTGCCATTGTCAACACCTACATCAACGAAGTGGCACCGCGCCATTCCCGGGCCAAGTACACGACCGTCATCTTCGTGATGTCCGCTGTCGGTGCAATCTTGGGTATCTGGCTGGGCCTCATCCTCACGACACCGTCCACACCGTGGCCCATGGGAATCCCGTTCGCGATGGCCAGCAAGAGCTTTGAAGACGGCTGGCGATGGATGTACGGCCTCGGAGCGCTGCTGGCCTTCATCTCAGTGACGCTGCTGTCCAAGCTCCCGGAGTCGCCGCGCTGGCTGATCAGCCAGGGCCGCACAGACGACGCCTCGGCCATCGTCTCCGACATGGAGCGCAGAGCCGAGCGTCACGGCACACTGCCCGCGCCGAATCTTGCCGACGCTGACGCCGCGGTGCCTCCTGCCTCACGGGTCCCCTTCCGAGACCTGTTCGGTTCTCAGCTGTACCGACGCCGGATCCTGCTGCTCTTCTTCATGTGGTTCATCGGGTACATCACCGTGTACTCCTACGCCGCAGGCTTCACCAGTGTGCTGGCCTCGCTGGGCTACCCACCGCCCGAGGCCGGCGTCATTACAGCGGTCGGCACGCTGGGGTTCGTCGCCGAGGCGATCATCATGTCGTTCATCGTTGAGCGGCTCGAGCGTCGTAACTGGTTGCCCATCGCAGCGGTGGTGACCATCGTCGGAGCGCTGATGATCGCCGAAGCAGGCACGTCGATCTCCATCGACTTCCTCGGCGCCATGTTGATCTTCGCTGGGTTCAACATGTGGGTCTCCCCGACCTACGCGATGACGGCCGAGTCATTTCCGACTCGCGCCCGCACCACGGGCTTCGCGCTGGTCGACGGTGTCGGGCACATCGGTGGCGGTATCGGCGTCCTCGTGATTGCACCGATCCTGCCGCACATGTCCGTCCTGGGAGCACTGACGCTCATCTCGAGCTTCCTGGTGGTCGCGGCGGTCCTGGCCCAGTTCACCACCCACACTCGCGGCCGGCCGCTGGACCAGGTCTCGCCGTAGCACCTGGGCGGGTCACCCCTCCGCCCGACGCCTTGCTGTCGTGGCCCAGATCGTGCCCACCTGCCACCACCATCTTGTGAACACGGCCTCGGCCGGCTCACTTCGGTCAAGGGTGAGCCGATTCGACGGCTCGTCCGCATCGCTGAGCAGCATCAACCCCACGAGTCGACCGGCTCCGGCGTCCCTACCGGTTCAAGGATGAGGTGGGTGCCCAGCATGGCAGCGCCTGTCCACGACTCGCTCCAAACAGAGTCCTGCTGGGAGCGAGTCGACGTCGGCCCGCCCGGGTCGACTGCACAGTTCCCGGAGGCGGTTCGCTCTACGATCGGTGCTGCGACCAATTTGAGGAGGCCGATGCCTTGCAGGACATCGACAGGACGTTGTCGCTGGCGGACGTTGGGTCGCCACTTGGCCGCTGAGAGCCGTCTGCCCGACCCTCATGGCGCGGTCGTGAGCCTGACCCACCACCGTCCATCGGGGCGGCGTGCACCACGGTTAGTCCAGCGGACGGGCAATGGGGGTCATCGGGCTCGACCCAAGGAACTGGGCACCGGCCCCAAGTGAGGCTTGGCCAGGCTCGGCCTGCCATCGAAGGCCACATGGACTGATCTTGCTGCCACGCTGGCGAAGGCCAGAGGTTGACGGGCCGACTCACACCAGCGTTTCGGGGGCGTCGAAGAGCTCGTCTCGGGCGCGCTCGCTGTGCCGACCGAGGTAGGAGTCCCCGTACTCCTTCTGAAAGGCGGTCAGGATCTCCTTCAGCGGCAGGTCTGCGAAGGTGCCGCGACTGCCCACGTACTCCATGTTGCGCTGACCGTCGACCGAGTACTCGTGGAAAAGCGAGTCGTGACGGCCATCAAACTCGAGCGGGCGGACACCGAAGCGCCGGCACAGCTCGATATTGAACGCGGGCGTCGCCTTGACCCACCTGCCGGCGAGCCACAGCTCGGTGAAGCCGTGAAAGATGAACAAGTCCGAACCGAGCTGGGCCAGTAGCTTCTTGCTGGCAAGGTGGTTGCGCACGTCGGCGAACCCGAGTCGTGCGGGGATACCAACAGCACGTGCCAGTGCGGTGAGCAGCACGGCCTTGGGAATGCAGTAGGCGACCCTTCGATCGAGGGTGACGCTGGCACGGTAGTCAAGCGGCTCAGAAGTTATCGAGTAGGGGTCGTAGCGAATCTTGTCGCGTACGGCATAGAAGCACTTCACTGCCCGTTCCTCATCATTGGTACAGCCCTTCGTGATCTGTGCTGCGTAGGCCTTGACGCCAGGGTCGTCAGAGTCGATGAACCACGTGGGGCAGAGGTAGCGGTCAAGCTCGGTGTTGTCCACGAACGCACTCTATGCCGCAGGCACGGCCACTGACCTGGAGAGATGAATGCATCCCGGCTCCAGACTCTTGTGCCTGCTAGCGCCGCCTGACTTCGCCACACCCCGGCCAGAAGACACCGACGACTGCAGCCCGGCCGCTGGCCAAGGCCACAACCCGCCCGACAGCCTCGCTTTGCTCAGCAGCCCCCTCCGAGCACGAAGCCATGTGGGCTCCATAAATGCACCCAAATGCGTGCCTGCTGGTCTAAGGAATCTGTGCGTGATGCTCTGCCGGGCCACGGGTTCCGGACGAGAATTGGGTTGTGGCTGCCCGGCGATGCCGCCGCTCCTGAAGTCGTGGCGGCCAACCATTCGTCACGCGAAGCGACAGCTGCCCGACCGGTGGACACAGTTGATGAGGGTTCGCGTCTGGGAAGACGGTGTCGCTGCGGCAGGCAGTCAAGCCCTAACCCAGGCAGGTTCGTTCACGAGCTCCGCCAGACGTAGGCTGCCCGGCATGGACGACGCCTTCTACCTGCCGCTCGGCCACGACCGCTGGCGCGCAACCGTCCACACCGCCGGCCCGTGGGACACCCGGTTCCAGCACGGCGGACCACCAAGCGCACTGCTCGCTCGTGCGATCGAGCGGTGCAGCCCGCGGGAGGACATGCTCGTCGCACGGATGGCCGTCGACATTCTCGGAGGGATCCCGGTGGACGACCTGGAGCTCCGCTCGCGAGTGCTGCGTCCCGGTCGTAGTGTCGAGCTGGTCGAGGCCGCGCTATCAGCTGGTGGCCGGGACGTTGCCAGGGCTCAGGCTTGGCGGGTGCTGCGCACAACGCAGAAGATCGCCCCGCGGCAGCAGCCTGCTCAGCCACTGCCGACCGAGACGACCGAGGGGGCACCGTCCGCGGTCGACGGCTGGCTCGATGGCTACCTGTCCGCGGTCGAATGGCGTTTCACTGCTGGGGCATTCGGGCGACCAGGCTCAGCGGCCGCGTGGACTCGACTCCGGTACCCGCTCGTCGATGGCGAGCCGCCGAGCCCACTGCAGCGGGTACTAGCTGTCGCTGACAGCGGCAACGGCATCAGCAGCGAGCTGGAACTGGCCGACTGGCACTTCATCAACCCCGAGCTGACGGTGCACCTGCACCGCGAGGCCATCGGCGAGTGGGTTTGCCTGGAAGCGCAGACCGCCATCTCGCCCGGTGGTGTGGGCCTGGCCACCAGCGCGCTGAGCGACCTCGACGGCCCGATCGGCGTCGGTGCCCAGAGCCTGCTCGTGGCCCAGCGCTGAACCATCGCCGTGATCACCGGCGGTCCCGTGGTGCCTGTGGAACGGCGGGCGAGGCGCTCGGATCCGGCGTGGTGCGGCCGACCTCAAGGAGGCGAATCTTTGCTGTCTAGCGATCAACTCCGCGATTGCGCGGTTGCCGGCCGCCGGGCGGCGCCCGCTACGTCAGAGGTATGGACGGCCGCGTGCAGCTGGTCGTCCAGGTGTTGCACGCAGCCCATCGGCGAGCTTTGCTTGAACATCGTGGAACTTCTAGGCTGACTTCGCCTTCACGTGCGCCAAGACGGCAAGTGCCGTCCCAGCCAGAAACCGGGGATCGGAGCGGGGTTGCGCGCCGGATCTGAGGGGGTCGGCTGCTGGTTGTTCTCCAGACGCAAGGTGCCACCCTCGTGGCTGCGGAGGAACTCCTGCTCGGCCAGGTTGTTTGCGTAGACCTGCGAGCCGTCCCACCAGTGCGTCATGATGTTGATGTGAGTCGGCGGCCGGTCCGACTGCGGCGGAGTCGTCGGGTCATCCGGGGTACGCAGCACCGTCAGCGGTGGCGTCGGCCAGTCGTCATCGGGTTCGAGGGGCAAGATCCAGGGGTTGTCGCTGGGGCTGGTCCCGTGCTTGAGCCATCACGGATCATGAACTGCAGCCAGGTGGCGATCAATGCATTGCCGGCTTTGGCCGGGATGACCTCGTCGCGCGTCATCAGGCGACGGCTCACCACGCGGGGGTTTGGCTCCAAGATGTTGGCCTTGTCGGGCCACGTCGCGGTGAGGGGGACATTGCGCCCGAACCGCGTCTCAGCCATTCCCATATCAGGGTGAGCCAGATCGTTCCAGCTGCCGTCCAAGGAGCGCTCGGTGTCGGTCTTCGGGTCGTGCGTGGGCGCTTCGGGCGCGTTCACCGACGGCTCGCGTGAGGTGTCGTAGAGGTTCTGCTCGCGCAGGGTGTTCCCGATTCTGAACAGATCGAGCAAGCCCAGCGGCTTGGGCAGCTTGAACCAGCCGATGTGATGATCGACCTCTGACATGACCATGTCGTAGACATGCCATAGCGGGTTCAAGCGATACGGCTTGTCTGAGGTGTCACCGCTGTCAGAGGTCGACTTGGTCATCGCCGAAGTCCTTACCTGTCGGTTCCACGGTGTTGCACGCCGTTCATCTGCTGCCGAGCAACATGGCCGGGCACAGGCTCGCACCGTCACAAGGACCGCGTCGGAGTCTGCCGGGGACAATTCTGTCGAGTACCTACCGGGCCAGCGCGTATCCAACGGCCACGGCGAGGACGACCAGGGCCAGCGCCAGCGCGGCCTGGCCGGTGTTTCGTCGGCGGGTGACGGCGGCCGGTTCGGGGACGTGTCTGGGCAGCGCGGCACGGTCGATGGAGTTCTGCCCGGCATGCTTGGTCCGGACTGCATACAGCACCGCGAGGATCAGCAGAGGAAGGAAGGCGGCGAAGGCGCACAGCGCGAGCAGCGCAGTCAGGAGCCTGACCTGACTGGGCACTGGGAGGACTGCGACCAGGAGTCCGGCGTTGACCAGTACCACGCGCAGCACGTTGCCAGAGTCCATTCGCGCCTGCGTTCCTCGCAGGATGTTGGGTCCGCCGCCCATGACCACGGGCACCAGGAACGACAGGGCGCCGAGCAGGACCTGAGCGGCGAACCCGGCGGCCATGGGAATGATGAGCAGCCACAGGCGGTCGGTGACCAGCTCCCAGGTCGCGCTGGTGACCAGTACGGTGAACAGGCCCAGCAGGGAGGCCATCAGCCAGACCAGCGCCGCCATGACCGACCAGGTGGCGTAGGCCGAAGGCGCCTTGGCTCGGGCCACTGTCGCCAGTGGCCGGGTGGCCCACAGGACCCCGCCCAGGTACCCGGCCACCCCGGCCGCGGCCAGAGCCTGCAGCCCGGCCAGGGCGCCGGCGGCGGCGATGAGCACCGAGCAGACAAGGATTGGAAGTGCATGGCGGGCAACGCGTTCAGCGCCTGCCGCGATGCGGGTGCGCAGCATCGTCGGCCACAGCGTGACCAGCGTGCCCATGACCGTCAGGCCGACCCAGCCCAGCAGGTTCAGAGCCACGTGGGCGACCACCAGCCGTCCGTGCCACGGCTCGGGCGGGTCACGGGCCAGGACCGCGCCTAGCCCGGCGCCGATCGGCAGGGCGAGTGAGGCGTAGATGTAGTAGCCCACCGTGGCTCCGAAACGTGACGGCAGTGCCGCCCGGGCCTGCCGGGCCAGTGCGGCGCCGTGCGCTGCGGCCGCGGCGCCCACGATCACGGACCCGGCCAGGGTCAGGATCCAGACGGAGCCCACCATTCCGGCCACGACCGTCAGGACGCCCACGTTCAGTGCGACCATCCGGGCGCCCTGCCAGCGCCGCGACCCTGCGGTGGCGCGGCGCCGCAGCAGCGCGTCGGCGAAGTGTGAGCTCCAGACGAAGATCGCGTTGGTGACCGCGCCCAACAGCAGCAGGTGCACCAGCAGCCAGGGTGACTCAGGGATGTGGCGGCGGAGCAGGGCTACCGCGAGCAGCGCAGCCAGCCAGGCAGCTACCGGCGTGTTGGCGCCGAGGTGCCATCTGGTTCGATCACGCAAGGCCATGCCGGCTGAGGGCTCGACGGTCATGAGCAGGACACCGTCCTGGCCGGGGCACCTTGGGCCGCCACGGCGATGGCAGTAGCGGTGATCATCAACATCGTGAAGCCGACAATCACCACGTGGATGATCTTGTCGTGAGCAACGCTGTCAGTGGCAACGACAGAAGGGGCCCGTGTCGCTCCCGCGGCAAGGCAGACGCACGCTGCCAGCCGCCACCGGGCCACCAGATGAGCAATACCCTTGCCTGCGGTCAGGGTGCGCGGAAGCGGAGCCGCGTCCGGGCGAGCGAGAACGGCCATGCCTGCCGGGATCGGGAAGATCGGCCGGCGGATCACTGGGCGGTCGGGGAACGAGCAAGCATGTCCAGACGGCAGGCCCCGGGCTCTGAAAAAGGTTGCAGAGCGGTGGTTTCGGTTCGATCAGGATCGGCGGCGAGCTCGTCGAGGGCGCCACGGACCAGGCCGAGATGAACTGAGCACACCACCTGTGGATTCCGGTGGGCTGCCTGCAGCAGCGGGCAATGACGCAGTCTGACGACGCTCGCACGGGCATCCGCACTCGGGGCGAACCCCAGCTCATCAAGCAGGGTGACCACCGTGCGGCGAATGGCCACGGCGCTGAGTGACACCGCCGGCTCAGAGGCAGAGCCCTCACGGACCTGGGACTCTCGCGCCAGCTCGCGACCCCACATCCGGCCTGCCTCGATGGCATCCGTGCTCGGTTGGGCGCTGGTCCGGCCAATGTGCGCCGCCAGCACGCACGCCAGGGCGGCATACTCCTGAGCCACCTGGTCGGAGCCGACCTCGGGCGCTGCGTGGTACAGCCAGGCGGGCCGTCCACGCCCCTTGGCGACCGCCTGGGTCCGGACGACCAGGCCACCGCTTGATAACCCGTCGAGATGTTCGCGAATCGTGTTGGGGTGCTGACCAATCGAAGCCGACAGAGCCGCCACTGTGCAGGGTTCGGGCTGGTCGATCAGGACGTTCAGGATGTCGGCCCGTGCGGTCGACAGGTTGGATCGCCGGCGCTTCATCTGTGGCGTTGGCGACGGTCCGTATCCCGGTCGTGGGCCCGTTGCAGACGCCAGACTAGTTTTCACGGAACTAGTGTAATAAATCCACCTGTGGTTTCGCCAATCGCAGCGGGCCGAGGCGCCACAAGGTCCCTCATCGCGGGCAGTCGCAGGAGTTCTCATGAGCACGGTCGTTGTCGCAGCAAGCGCCGCAGACGCGCAGGCGGTCGAAGCCGTCAAGAATCATCACGCACACCTGGCCGGCGCCCTCGCTGTCCACGTGGAGTCGCTTGTCAAAGCCGCAGCCCAGGGCGATTTGTCCCGTGCCGCTGCTTCGTCCGAGCATGGTCCCGTGGTGTGAGGCCGAGCTGATCCCGCATGCGCTCACCGAAGGGCAGGCCGTGTACCAAGGGCCCACGGGTTCCGCGCCGGCCTATTGGTGGACGCCATGGCGGCCGAGCGCCATCACCTTGCTGCGCTGGTCGAGCGTCCGCTCGACCGTGCCTTTGAGCCAACTCGAACCGGCTGACCTCGGCTAACCTTGGTCGAGTGAGTGAACAGACGCGCTGGGTCACGGCGCACGGCGCAGGTCATGCCCA
>OBLW0100002592.1_pt1 | contig 14585 bp, 15 predicted proteins | sample 1520161 | NCBI WGS metagenome assembly OBLW01 (sample SAMEA3539309, study PRJEB22396) | soil metagenome | biome: tundra; feature: field; material: soil | place: USA | collected 2010-05 | depth 0.15 m
CAAACGCCCCCGCCGTAACGATGGCCACCGGGCCATGCGCGGAGGCGATGCCATGAACTTTTTCGCCGTTGTTTTTTTGATCGAAAGCCATAATGCCCAAGATGGGCGTCAATATCATTCCGGGGCCGTGTATCCAAGCCATCGCCTCGTGAAATTTTATCGGACCGCGCTTTTTGGTTCCGGGTACCCTGGGCGCACGGATTGCATAGTACGCTGTGATGCCATACAAATCCCCCGTTAGCCCACCCAGGGCGGCATGCAGGTCACGGGAGGCAGAGCTCGTGTTCTTGCCCCCGGCATTGAAGGATATAGCGACCGTGGCAATTAACGGAATGGTTGTGATCAAACCCATCCGCTGATGGATCTTTAGCATGTGCGTTCGTTTATCCAGCAGCGCTTGCTCACGGGCGTTTCCCTGAGTCTGCTCCGGAGAAAGACCTAGATCTGAAAGCGACGGTGCCGTGGTGCTGCTCGACGGCGCGTTCGGTAAGCTCTCCTCTTGTGTTGTCGCTGGTTTATCACTGACTTGTTCGCCTTTCTCCAGTTTGGCATCCAGAACTTCTGGTACGGTTCCGTTGATCGTTGCTGAAGAAATCTCCAACGTCTTGAACCCCGCGGCTTCGAACGCCAGCCGATAGTTGCCTGGAGGCAAGTCCAGTTTGTACGTACCATCAGGCCCTGTGTTCGCCGATTGTTTCTGCCCAGTATCTATGCTCGTCGCCGTCACGGAGGCATTTGCAACCGCTTTACCGGACTCGTCGCTGACCGTACCTTTCACTACTCCTGTTGTCGTCTGAGCCATTAGAGACAGAGCCGACGCAAAGGATATACATACAAGAAAAACGAGGCCAAGGACACCATTGCGTCGGTTGCTACAAATCTTCCTCAACATCCTCCACCTCCACTTTTCCGATAGCGAGATGACCTCGCGGTCGCTACAGGCGTACCAAGACATGATATGTCCAAAACATTACGGTGCCTTTTCCAGAAGATGACAATTTGTTCATCTGCAGCTAATTGCCAACCATGGGGGTGATTTCCTCTACGTCATCGCGGTCATGGTTGGGCGTTGGAACGCGACCTTCCGATGTTCCATTGTTCAGTGCGGCGCAGTTCGCGGGCGCCTTGTCTGCGACCTTCTTGTTTCGTTGCCTCTAGGCCTATTGCGAGGACTAAAATAATCAACGTGAAGGCCTTATTTATGCGGACCGCTCCCGTTCGGATTGTAGGCCTCCAGAGGAAGAATTTAGGTCGTTTCTGCACAATCGCGACTCAGTGAGGAAGAATCTCATTCCGATGTTCAGAACCACAGGATATCGTTGCAAGATGAAGGTCTGCCGAAAAGCTACGTTTTAGCCAGAATTTCAGGTTCATTCTTTAAACTCCTAACGATTGATGGGCTGTCATGCGTGTGGTGATTGTCAAAGACGAAAAGGACATGGCACAAGCGCTGAAGGTGGGCTTGGAGGAAGAGATACCTTGTCAGCCTGGCCTTCGATGGCGTCAGTGGGTTGGAAGTGGCGCGGGCGTGCTACTTCGACGCGAAGGGGAGGGTCTCATTTACGTGTTTCAAATGAACGACCCCGATCATTATCGGCTCCCCACCAAAGTTCCGACTGCATTAGGCGGGCGCACCCCTGGGTATTTTGGACGTCAGAAAAAGGGCATGCACCGCTTTATTTGGCTGTCCCAGCTCGCGGCGGGCAGAGCGCGGAGATGAGAATCTACACAATCCAGGAATAGCGACTAGGCAGTAACACCGTAGAAATTGTCAGCCTCTTTGCGCGCAAGGTGGTTCACTCCATTGCCAGGCTGGACGGACCACAGGGAGTCGTCTACGTTCCAGAAAATGATCGCATTGTTGTAGCTAACCCAGGAGACGGCCAGATTATTCCTGGCGGTTCCCCGCGGCAACAAACAGGCAGAATTAGCGTTTATGAACCGACACCGTAAGCGAATTACGTATCAAGATAAATGCTTTCAGAGTGAATCGGCACGATTAGGAGCGAGACATGAAAAACTTCGTAACAGTTTGCCTAACAGTATTAGTTTTAAGTTTTGTTGCACTTTCACAGGATCCGAGCAGCGCGCCCGACCGGGCTCCCTTACTGTTAGTCCAACAGATTCCATTGCCGAACGTGGGAGGCCGTATTGATCACTTCACGTTCGACGGAAAGCGGAAACGCGTCATCGGAGCCGCTCTCGGCAACAACACGGTCGAAGTCGTAGACACGTTTGCGGGCCGCGACATACACAGCATTACCGGAGCGGCTGACCCGCAAGGAGTAGTTTTTGTCGGCGAGTTCAATAAGCTCTTCGTCGCGAACGGCACAGATGGAAAGCTAAGGATCTACGACGGAGATTCGTTCAAACTCCTCAACAGTGTGGACATTGGAGAGGACGCCGACAATGTGCGATACGATCCGGCGGAAAAGAAAATCTATGTAGCCTTCGGCGGAGACGAAGGCGGCGGCATTGCGGCGTTGGATGCTGCGACCGGCAAGCGCCTGGAGGATGTGGCTAAGCTGGATGCGCACCCTGAATCATTTCAAATTGCCACTTCGAAGCCCGTGATCTACGCGAATATTGCCACGAAGGCGAAAGTTGTGCTGATCGATCGGAATACGCATAAGGTTACAGATTGGCCACTGAAAAGCGGAAAATCGAACTACCCGATGGCGTTAGATGAAGACGATCACCGAATCTTCGTCGTGACTCGAAGGCCCGCAAAGCTTGTGGTAATCGATACAGAGACAGGTGCGACGGTTGCGAGCGTTCCGTGCGTGAATGATGCGGACGATGTCTACTATGACACTGGACGAAAGCGTATCTACGTTCCGGGAGGCGAAGGCTTTCTTAGCGTGATCCAGCAGACGGATGCAGATCATTACCAGACGCTGGCAAGAATTCCAACCACAATCGGAGCGCGCACGGGCTTGTGGTATGAGAAACGAGATCGATTCTATCTGGCCGTGCCGGCAAGCTCGAAAGAAGGAGCAGCCTTATGGGTCTACGCGCCCGAAGATTAGGAGAGACGATGAGGATTTTCAAGTTCTGCTTCGTTGCTGCCGGCTTGCTTATCGCTAACACCGGCATTGCCTTTTCACAAGAGGGTGGAAAGCAGCCGCTTCGGCTGGTTCAGACGATATCTTTGCCGAATGTCAAAGGCCGTCTCGACCACATGGATGTGGATGTTGCGGGCAAACGCTTATTCGTTGCGGGGCTGGAAAACGGTACGTTTGAGGTGGTAGACCTTGCAGCGGGCAAGTGGGTACGCAGCATTTCCGGATTCAAGAAATCGCAGGGAGCGTTGTTCGTCCCGGTACTAAATAAGCTGTTCCTGGCGAGCGGCGACGATGGAATGGTGCGCGTATTTCGAGGCGACACATTTGAACTTCTCGACTCGATTCACCTCGATACGGGACCAAATCGCATCGTCGATGAACCGAACTCGAAGCTGGTTTATGTCGGCTATGGCGGCAAGGATGCTGGAAAGAACTACGGAGAAATTGGAATCATCGATGCGCAGACCGATAAGGTCGTCGGTGATATTAAGGTGGTAGCTCATCCCTCTGAGCTTTTGCTGGATAAAGCTGGGAAGACGCTTTTTGTTTTTGTTTCCATCGCCAGTAAAGTCCAGGTCATTGACACGAAGAAACGAGAGGTTCTATCCACTTGGCCGGTCACGAGCCAGCGGGACGGCGACGCGGCGTTCGATGAATCCACTTTGCGGCTGTTTATCGGAACGCGGACACCTCCGAAAATGGTTGTCATGGATTCGAAGTCGGGCAAGGAAATTGCTCACCTGCCGACTGCTGAGAATATGGATGGCGTTTACTTTGACGCCACGCGCAAGCGGATCTACGTTTCTGGAGGGCGAGATTTGGCGACCGGTTCGGTATACGTTTATCGGCAGAAGGACGCCGATCACTACGACACGATCGGCATAATCCCCACGCGCGAGGGGGCCGGCACATCTTTCTGGTCGCCCGATCTCAATCGTTACTACGTTGCGGCCTCGAAGAACGACAAGGAGGAAGCAGCGATTCTCGTGTATGAACCTGAAAATTGAGACTGCTGCGGGGCAGAAGCGGGAGCTGTCCCCGTTGGATGTTGGGATTCCGCGGAAGTCGGAGGCATTGGAACTGTGAATTACGGAGCTCTGTTTCGATCCGCGATGCTAACCCTGTTACGAAACAAGATGCGAAGCATCTTGACAGTTCTGGGTATCACCATTGGGATCGCCGCTGTCATCTGCATTGTGGCCATCGGCAATGCCGGGCAGTACCCTTAACACTCGCGTTGCATAAGCTCTCAGCTCACAGCTTTTGTCTCTGCCCTTCTGCGACGTGCCTGAGCCATACAATCCGCTAAAACGGTTAGATGCCCTCGCGTATTTCCAAGTTACAGTTCGCTCAATTTTGATTCGGGCAGCTTCGCTGGTTGAAGGAGTCGAAAGCCTGCCCTGCTCTCGCTAAATCCGATGAGGGAGATACCTGGCGCAGCGCCTCTCACACTGAATCAGACTTGCCTCAGACCGTGACGAGAACGGACGAACGGGATAGATAGTCACCGTCTGGAGTTTGCCAGTTGAGTGCGGCGGAGCTGGCTCCAGAGCTCGATCATCCAGGCCGGATATTCGGCAGGAATCTTACTGACCTCCGCAATGGCTACTTGCTCCTCGTCGGTGAGTGAGACATTAACCGCCCGGAGATTGTCTTCCAGTTGGTCCATACGCTTGGCCCCGACAACCACACTCGATACGACCTTCTGGTGTAGTAGCCAGGCAACTGCGATCTGCGCGACTGAGACACCGTGTGTTTCAGCAATACCGCGCATCACGTCGAGAGCATCGTAGGCCCGGTCGTAGTCGACCGGCGGAAATGCAACCGCCCCACGTCGGCTGCCTTCCGGAGCTTCCGCGCCACGCGGCTGCTTGCCGCTGAGCAGGCCGCCTGCGAGAGGACCCCAGACCAGCAGGCCAACTCCTTCGCTTTCCAGCAGCGGGACGATTTCCCGCTCCAGATCGCGCCCCGCGACCGAGTAATACGCCTGGAGAGCGCTAAATCGCGAGAGGCCGAGATGCGCTGAGATGCCGAGCGCCTTGGCAATCTGCCATGCCGCCCAGTTGGACACGCCAACATAACGCACATACCCTTGCCGGACGAGGTCGTCCAGAGCCCGCAACGTTTCTTCCATCGGTGTTGCCGGATCAGAGCCATGAATCTGATACAGGTCGATATGATCGACGCCCAGCCTCTTGAGGCTTGCCTTTGCGGCGTCGAGCAGATGCCCACGCGAGGCGCCCGCCTCATTCGGCCCCTTGCCCATCGGGCCGAAGGCCTTGGTCGCAATCAGGTAGCTTTCACGGGGCACGCCCAGGTTCCGAAGGGCTTCGCCGAGGAAACCCTCCGAATCACCGAGGGCGTACACGTCCGCCGTGTCGAACAGATTCACTCCTACCTCGAAAGCTTTCGCCACCAGTGAGCTGGCATCCTGCTGAGTTAGGCTCCCAAGCGTCGGCTGACCCTCATTCTCGCCAAATGTCATGGTTCCGAAGCTCAACTCCGACACGAACAGGCCGGAAGTTCCAAGCCGGTTGTATTTCATCTAGATTCTCCAGTGTTTGTGATTGTGGTTGAACTAAGTTAATTCGAGCGCTCGTGACTTTAGTCCGCTCCGAATGCAAGCGAATCAGGCAGGTTGAACCTGGGGAAATTGGTAGTCCCCGGTATGTGCAACTGAGAAGAGCAAATCCGTTACTGCATGAAATCCTGAACGTAAATACTCCTTAAGCTCGAACTTCCTAGCATGTCGTAGATTATGTGGAACGATCCCTTTTTCGTTAGCCTGATTTCATCTATTTGCCGCCTAATCCTCTCAGCAGATGGTTCTGAGAAGCATCCTCGTGGCAAAATGAGACAGACATGACAAGCGCGTTCAAACGCCATCGCGGAACCAGACCTTCAGCGCCAGTTCAGGGTCCTTCGGCCGACATCTCGGTTTCAATAAGAGATGAAATCGAAGAGAGAATCAGACGCTTCTCAGAAGCGAACACGGGGTATCGAACGCCAGTTCCTGGGCTAATCGTCGGCCGCCTCACCGCGCCTGTGCCTCCCACAATCCACATAGACAGCCCCTGCATGTGCATTTGTATTCGAGGCCAGCGAAAGGTTTCATTCGGCGAGACTTTCTTTTTTCACGATGAAAACCAACTTCTGTTGACCGCAATTGATCGCCCCATGGTGTTTGCGATACCGCACGCCAGCTCTCAAAAGCCATATACCGCGTTGCGAATTGATCTAGACCTGGACATCGCGCGGCAAATGATGGCGCACATCGATGTCAATGAATGCAACGTCGCTCCTACCGCGTCTCAACTGACTGCCGCAGTTGCGCCCGAGTTGCTCGATTGCGTCCTCAGACTCACGAGGCTTATCGAGCGTCCGAGCGAGATTGCTGTATTGGCGGATCTGATACACCGGGAGATTCTTTACCGCTTGCTTTCCGGGCCGGCAGGCAACAGTCTTCGGCAGATTGCGCGCCTTGGCTCGCAAGGGCAAAGGGTCTCGAAGGTGGTGGCGTGGCTTCGGGAGCACTTCCGACAGCCATTGCGCATCGATCAACTTGCGAAGATGACCGGGATGGGAGTATCTACGCTCCATCGGCATTTTCATGAACTGACGGATATGAGTCCGATTCAGTACCAGAAGCGACTACGCTTGCACGAAGCGCGTCGATTGATGCTTGAAGAGTCGTACGAGGTAGGGACGGCTGCGCTTGATGTCGGTTATGAAAGTTCGACTCAGTTTAGTCGGGAGTATCGTCGGCTCTTCGGCGAAGCTCCGCTCAGGAACATAAAGGCGCTTCGCTCCACAGGGTTGACGTCCGCGTACAATCTAAGTAGGAGTTCGATTCAGGGTTGTGGTCCGCTGGAGGAATCTGGGTGCAGAGACGCTCGACATCTCCCGACCATTCTGCAGCGATCCTCAACTTGGCAACAAAATGAGGGGCGGCGAAATGCCGCCCCTCAATGCGTGTTTGACTAGAACTTCATCTTCTCCCATGTCATCAACTTTCCGTTAATGCGACTCGTTGAAGAGCGCAGCTTTTCATCTATTTTGCGCTCAGACCTTTAAGCACCTGAATAAGTAATGAGGTATAAGGAAAACTTCAAGCGAGACAAACTGGAACGTTGGCGAGGGCTCACAGCGCATTGCTGACACGCACGGGTGCTTCGGGGCTGGGGATTTCAGACGATTCCGCCGTTTTTCGGACTCACCAAACTGTTCGATGATTGTAGAAAGGAAGTTGGTAGTGTGTCCAAGCGACGTACGCGAGCGGAAGTTCAACAGTTGGCGTCGGAGTTCGTCAGCAGCGGCATGCGACGCACCGACTTTTGCCGAAGTCGGGTTTGAGCTTCGCACACTGAATCGGCGTCCGAAAAGCAATTCATAGACTCAAACGACGGGGTGGTTAGCGCGATGGCCGTCTTCAGGTCCAATGCGATCTCCTGATACAAATGAGTCACGTGTCTCGCCGCTGATAGGTAATGTAAAACAAAATCTTGCGCCGCGCGGCGCACAACCAGCCCCCGTGCGATTCAACAATGGAACGGCTGATCGATAACCCCATGCCGCTGCCTTGAGGTTTGGTGGTGGCGGATTGAGCATCCCCGATGAATCCGTACCCCAGACTCGCTCATTTTCAGCTTCTCAGGCAGGGGTCGGTGCGTTTTGCTCGATCAATTTCTGAGTTTTCAGCTCAGCCCAGAATTCAGCCGGAATCTTGGTTTGCATTGAGGTGTAGTCGGCGAGAATCTGTTGTTCACAGCTAGCGCCGACGACCAAAGCTGCGGCCACGTCCGGTGACGCGGAGAACTGAAGCGCTGCTGTGCGAAGGTCTACTCCGTGATTCGCTGCCACTTCACGCAGTTGTTTTCGTTTTTCCAAGAATTGGGTAGGGATCTTATAGGAGTCTTTTCCATAGTTGTAGCGAGGACTACCTGAGATGAATCCGGCGTTCAGTGAAGAACCAACAACCAGAGAGGCATTCTTATTTCGGACAGCGGGAAAAAGCTGGTTGAGTGCATTCTTGTGATCGATTAAGGAATACTGCGATGCCATTAGACAGACGTCCGGATCGGCTTCCTTTAATACCCGCAGAATCGGTTCGGGCGTGTTGACACCGATTCCCCAGCCTTTGATCAATCCCTCTTCCCGCATACGTGCCAGTTCTGGAAAAGCGCCCTTCGTGGCGATGTCGAATTGTTCCTGCCAACTCGTCGGCAACAGCTTATTATCCGAAGAGATGTCGTGAACAAAAACGATGTCAAGGCTATCGATGCCAAGTCGTTGCAGACTATCCTCGATCGAACGCCTCACCCCGGATGCCGTGTAATCGAAGATTACGTCATTGGGGGAGGGCGAGAATGGGAACAGTTCGCGGTTCTTCGCTGTCTTCGATGCCTTCAGCAGCTTGCCCACTTTGGACGAGACGACATATTCACTTCTTTGTTTATTGTGAAGAAAGTTGCCATATCTTCTCTCGGCGAGACCCAACCCATACCAGGGAGAAACATCGTAGTACCGAATGCCTGCGCTCCACGCGGCTTCTAGGATCGCGTTCGCATCTTTATCAGTCACCACCGCAAATTCATTTCCCAGGGGAACGCCTCCCAGGCCGAACGTAAAGGGTGGCTTGTAATGGACATTGCTGCTGCTGTTCGCGTTACCTTCCATATTGTTCGTGCTCCTGCTATCACGTCTATTGACCTGCGTCGATACGCTCCCAGGTAGAACGGCCGCGGCAGCGGCCATTGCCGATCCTTTGACCGCGAGATTGAGAAAGTCTCTTCTCGTGCTCATGATCGTCACCCGGTAATAAATCAGACGCGCGAGAATGCGGTTTCTTCCACCATTTTGCCCTTACCTCGCTCATGCAAAGAGCGTGCCATACTCGCTCTTGCAAATACCGCATTTGCACGGCGGAATCCGTTCCACTATCCTCGATCGATGTCCTTTCGCCGACGTTGGAGTCTGCATTTCGACACTAATTGCCGGCACGGACCTCAGGCCGGCGGGCGGCTCTGCATCAAAACCGTTCCGACACCTTCGGAGAAGCGATTGGCGGTATAAGTGCTGCCGTTCTTTCGAAGTAAAAGGACATTTCGGCTGAGATCTTCAAGAGAGAGCTTTATTTATGGACTGGAGCAAGAACGGAGTCAAAATCGTGCACGCCGCCGAGATGGACATGAATACGCCACAGACGTCAGGCATGACGCGGGCTGCCGCAATTACTCATGCGAAAGCCGGAGCGGCCACATTGTGGGCTGGAACCATGGTCGTCCAACCTGATGCGAAGACGGGACCGCACCACCATGGAGAACTGGAAACCGTGCTGTACGTTGTGAAAGGACGAGTGCGGATGCGCTGGGGTGATCGATTGGAACTCAGTGACGAAGCCGGAGTCGGAGATTTTATTTACGTTCCTCCGTATGTGCCGCACCAGGAGATTAATGCTGATCCAAATGAGACGTGCGAAGCGGTAGTCGTGAGGAATGGCCAGGAGCCGGTCGTTGTGAATCTTGACTTACAAACTCCAGAACCAGCCAGCGCCGGGCACCGCGGTATGCCCTTTCACCCCGATCGGTAAAGAACAAACTCGGTATACCGGTTCATGGGTCTGGGGCGTGCATTTCCTTTATGGTTTCCTTCGGCCGCACCTCCGCAACAGCGCCTTGGTGTAGTCCTTCATTTCCAAGTAACTGCTTGTGAGCTGCAAGTGGCTCGTCATTTTGTGAATTGGCTGCTTCACTGCTTTCATCTATCGACCAGCGCCACTGTCATTAATTTCGCCAGTTATGCACTCACAGACTAGATTGTGGTTCGCCGTAGAGAACGATTCATGTTTGAACGCTACGAAAGCGAGCCAGTTCCTATCTCCCTACATCGAATCAGGACATATCGTAGGTCGCTATCGCTTGCTGGTCATCTCTCTCAGCAACTCCTTCGTTGTCTGACGCAACCGTTGGGCAAGTATGACTGCGAGTGAGCGGTAGAACCTCGCGCCAAACCCGGGAAACGCTGCTATGAGTTGACGTAGGTCGTCTGCCCAGATCGCGTCAACTTCAACTTCGTCCTTAGCAACCACTGCCGCGGTCGCCGTCCTGTCTTCGAGAAATGCCATTTCGCCACAGACATCGCCCGCGCTAAGCGTCGCAATCACCGCACGAGAGGTCGTTCCTTCGAGCTCCACTGAAGCCGACCCGCGACGGAGAACATAAAGGTGCTCGATCCGAGCACCTTCCTTTATGATTTCCTGACCTAGCTTGATGCTTATCCGCTTGGCCTTAGACTCAATCAAAGTCCAGTCGTTACGAGTCAGATCTTGCAGAGTAGCGGGAGGCATTTTTTTGTCGAAAGCAGCAAAGAGCGGGTCAAGAATAAACGACAAGTCCTTTGCGCTTATCCAGCCTCGAGGATATCGTAGCTGCTACTTTCTTCTCTCTTTCCTTTACCGCTTTTTAGCGCACACCCTCTTGAAGACTTGCGACAGTTTATCCCTATCATGAGTACCGTTTCAATAATCCAAAGGTGAATGAGGATAATCCTAAAGTTGAATAACACTAATCCTAAATGGAACGGCACGCTCAATAAGGTAATGACACTGGATTGCCATGGGTGTTCGGAATTCGTTGGTGACCTACATGAGCTCGGCCCAGGAGGAAGAGTACAGCTCGATCGGCTTCACGTCTTTGCTAAGGCTCACCAATATTTTAGACGAGGAGCACATGGAACGTGCAAAATTGTGCTCGCTGTATCAACAATGAGGGCTTCTCGACTGGCTTTACGAATAGGAGTCGTCAGTCCTCGATGTGGGTTAGTTAGGTGGCTTTTAGGAGAAGAGCAGGGCGTCGCACCTTTTCTTTTGGTTCATGTATTTCCGCATGTACGTAATTGGCTCTCGCCAACACGCTCAAAGCTACGCCCCTCGAGAGCGCGTTTCACCCCACCGGAATTCACCCTTGGTGGGATCGCAGAAACGTCTGGCCAAGCGTTGACGATATTCGCCGTCCTCGTCGCAATGTTCGGATCCAAGGACCGGAATTACGATCATTTTTATCTGAGTTTTGTTCCGATCATCTGGATTGCAATGCGTCAGGGAATTCGGCGAGTTGTCACCGGCCTGCTCGTCACGAATTTGGGAATCGTAGTCGCGATGCATTTGTTTCCACCCGCCGCAGTCGTGTTCAGCAAAGCCGCTCTGCTCATGTTGGTGCTGTCTGCAGTAGGACTCATCGTGGGATCCGAAGTCAGCGAGCGACAACGCCTAGCCATTGACCTAAATAGACAAACTACATACTTGGATTCGCTTATACAGAATAGCCCGCTGGGAATCGTTGTTCTTGACCGGCAAGGCGCAATCGAACTGGCGCATCCCGCTTTCGAAAGACTCTTTCAGTGCGACAAGCACGAGCTTGCCTCGATCGACATCAGGGCTACGGAGATATGGTTGCCGGACAATTCCAAAAGCCGGAACTTCTGCTCTAAATGACAACACAGGCAGGGAAGTAGTCACGATACCGAATGCTCTACCGGTTCCTGGAGGAATCGCTGGGCCGAGAACTGCAATTGGCAGCTCGCAAGAGACAATCAATCGCCGTTCTTTTCCTCGACCTCGACCATTTCAAAAGATTCAATGACACTTTTGGTCATGATGCGGGGGACATGGTCCTTCAGTCCTTGGCGGATCTGTTGCGCAATTTCTTTCGCGCCACCGACATTTGCTGCCGCTATGGCGGCGAGGAATTCGCGATTATCCTGACTGAGTCAACGCCACGCGAAGCGGCTATCCGTGCGGACGCGCTGCGCTCGGAAGTAAAGGGTCTGCGGCTGCAGTATAAGAAGCAGCCTCTGGGGCCGCTGACGCTCTCGATAGGCGTAGCCGCGTTTCCGGAGCATGGTTCAACATCCGAAGACTTGCTCAAAATCGCGGATCAATGCCTCTATTTATGAATCCAAAAATCGCGGCCGGGATATTGTGACTGTGGCTCTTCCACAAAACGCGTAGCTGCCTTGTCGCCTTTTACGACCGCCGGTCGTACGCAAACCGCAGATGCCGCGATTCTGACACCTTCTTCGATTTCTTCGGGCAAATCCTCAATGATGTCGAGAATGTCCTCATGAGCGACTTTTCCAGAGAGTGACCACCAGTTTCCCATGCTCCGCAATAGTTTAGATAAGTCGTCTAAGACCCTTCGCGGCGAGCAATTCCGCCAACGGCTGCTTTCGAGGAAATCGATGGCATGCAGTCGCACAATATGATCAGCTTTTGAGTTTTGCGGGCCACGTAGGGAGGCGGAAATTCCGCTACGATTTGCTCTTTGAACCTAGTCCTGAACATGTTTCACGAGGTATCTCTGTGCTCGTGCTTGCAGCGATCTCTCGGCATAGTGGTATTTCGGCCCATTCCCAGCGGTCCGAATTCCACGCCTTTCGGAGGAGGATAATGGGTGGGACAAGGAGTTTCTACAATGAGCAGCTTAGCTCTTTTGCAATCTCTGAAGGAAAGCATTCTCAGCCAAGCGAATGTGAAAGCTATCTACGGCGAACCAATCGTTGCCCAAGGAAAAACCGTCATCCCGGTTGCCAAAATAATGTATGGCTACGGAGCGGGGGCGGGTACTGGGGGTGTTGGCACTAGTAGTGCGCGGGGCGAAGGCGGGGGTGGCGGTGGAGGAGCGCGGGCCATTCCCGTGGGAGTCATAGAAGTAAGTGATCAGCCGACCCGTTTCGTTCCGATTACCGGCCGCAAGAAGTTAGCGGCTGCGGTCCTCGTGGGAGTCGGTTTTGGCATGTGGCTCGGTTGGCGCAGACGCCGCTGAATCCTGTCGCCCACACAACCGTCATTTGGCAATCGGCGCTTTCATAGTGAGAGTGTGAGGCATCTATGTTCGTAGCAGGTAGCAGGTGTCGATGGATGTTACGCTGAATTGCTGAATTGACCGCCGTCAACGCTGAACTCCTTGTCTCTTATCACTTCGGTCGAGGTGATCGAGAGAGGCTAAAATGATCAGGGCTATAATCGATAAGAGAAGTCCCGCAGATGCATGCAGTTGCGATAAAGAGATAAAGAAGGGTCACAGCCGGGAGAAAGCAATGGGTCTCAGAGAAATGGGCACCCTTCGTTGCGACGGTTGCGGCGAAGAGTTCGTTGTCAATCACCACCGGCATTAGTCGATAATATCGGCTCGCCGAGAAACAGGCTAGTTGGGTCGAAAGGGTTCTTGCGGACGATCACGAATGCGATTAAGAAGCACCCCGACAGAATCGAATTGCCAAACTGATAACGGCGGAAGACGTTCTGTCCGTAGATAACGCAGTCCTGCCAGTCACGAATGAACTAGCTTTGGCTGGATGAAATCCATGTCCGAATGACGCGATGAATCCGTTTTCGACCTCATGTTCCCGGTAGCCGATCTTCCAATGTCTGACTAAGCGACTCAATAGATGTGTTCTGGCTTAGCTCACGGATTTCCTTGTCCGCCATGATATTCTGAAGTCCCAAATGCCCGCAAATCGCACGGACCATCTGTAGGACCTTCGTAATCTCCTTCTCAGCTAACAAGTCAACTTGCAGATTCAGGTGGTCCCGACGCTCCCCTCGGCGCATCATCCGATTCTGGCGCATAAGGATGAAGCTAGAGAGAATGACCGCCTCGATAGCAAAGATTACTCCTAGTAACGAAAACGGGTAAGGATCGAACGGCCGTGCCTTGGGAATCTTGCCGCCATTTACCAATAGCCACGCAATCAAGAGCGCAAGGTGAACTAGCACGAAAGGAACACTTCCTGCAAACGACCCTATGCCATCGGCCAGACGTTCTGAACCGGAACGTCTCTCCAGTGCTTTTTCCTCCTGCCTCACAATCGAATCAATATGAACCTGGCTCTGACTGGAATTGTCGCTCATCAATAGGACCTCTTGGTGATAGGGATACGCCGCTTCTAAAGACTTGCCTTTAGGATTCACATCTTGCTGGTTTCACACGCCAGAGTCAACCCAGGCGCAGACTCTTGAGCGAGGCGCGTGTCGTTCCTCGACTGATGTCGGGCACGATGACCAATTCAAGAACGGTGACACCAAAGAGTTCAACCCGATATTTCTCGACCTCGCGTATTGAGTTAGGTGGACTGAAATTCCATTGCTGGCGCACAATTTCTCGAAACGTGTGCCCCTCATCGCCAGACCAACTTGCGCAGGCTCCCCCACGAACCCGGCAATTCGATGGGCAACGGTGAGCGGTATTGCTCAGACCGTTTTAGCGCTGATTTGCTAACGTCCATTTATCTTGGGTGTTCGCAAATTTCTACCCGGATTGGTGCACAACACACAGACGAAACCGAAAAGCGCAGAAATAGCGGAAATGAGGGGTTCCATGAGAAAAGTAATGTTCGTACTTGCGATGTTGAGTCTCGGTACGTTGTGCTGGGCAGGATCGGCGCGGGAAGATGCTACTGAACGGCTGGACAACGCCACCAGCGTGATGCACGAAATTATGGGGATGCCTGACAAGGGAATCC
>OBLW0100002593.1_pt1 | contig 14577 bp, 8 predicted proteins | sample 1520161 | NCBI WGS metagenome assembly OBLW01 (sample SAMEA3539309, study PRJEB22396) | soil metagenome | biome: tundra; feature: field; material: soil | place: USA | collected 2010-05 | depth 0.15 m
AGTGGACGCGCTGACGGGGCCGCTGATCGGGCTGCCCAAGAGCGCCAGCTTCCGGCTGATCGACATCGTCGGGCTGGATGTGTGGGTGCACGTGCTGCGCAATCTGTATGAGGCCGCGCCGCTCGATCCGGCGCGCGAGCTGTATCGCATTCCAGACGTCATGCAACAGATGATGGAGCGCGGCTGGCTGGGAGAAAAGCGCGGGCAGGGCTTCTACAAGCGCGTTGGCAAAGGCGCGGACAGGGAGATCTGGGCGCTGGACCGCAAAACGCTGGAGTATCGCCTGGCGCAAAAGGTGAAGTTCCCGGCGGTGGAAGCTGTGCGCGGAATCGAGGACCTGGGGCAGCGCCTGCGCGCGCTGGTGGCCGGCGACGACCGCGCCGGGCAGTTTCTGTGGACGCTGTTTCGCGGCTTCATGCTCTATGCGGCGCGCATGGTGCCGGAGATTTCGGACCGCATCGTGGAGATCGACCGCGCCATGCGTTGGGGATACGGGTTCACCCTTGGGCCTTTCGAGCTGTGGGACGCGCTGGGCGTACCGGAAACCGTGGAGCGCATGCGCCGCGAGGAGTGTGCGATTCCGGAGAACGTGGAGCGCATGCTGGCATCGGGCGCGCAGAGCTTCTATGAGGACGCGGACGCCGGCGGCGAACCGGGGACGCGCTACTTCGACCTGAATGCCGGCGGGTACGCCGGGTTGGAGCAGCGTCCGGGCGTGATGGTGCTGGGCGAGATCAAGCGCGCGCGCGGCGTGGTGAAGACCAGCCCCGGAGCCTCGCTGGTGGACCTGGGAGACGGCGTGCTTTGCCTGGAGTTCCACAGCAAAATGAACGCGCTGGGCGAGGACATGGTGCAGATGGTAGCCGGCGCTCTGGACGAGTTGGACGGCGGGTTCGAGGCGTTGGTGGTGGCCAACGACGGCGAGAACTTCAGCGTCGGCGCCAATCTGATGACGGTGCTGGTGGCCGCGCAGGAAGGCCAGTGGGACGCGCTTGACACCGCCATCCGGCGTTTCCAGGCGGCGTGCATGGCGCTCAAGTACGCCTCGCGGCCGGTGGTGGCGGCGGTGTTCGGCATGGCGCTCGGCGGCGGCTGCGAAGTGGCGCTGCACGCCGGCCGCGCGCAGGCGTCGGCGGAGACGTACATGGGCCTGGTGGAGACCGGCGTGGGGCTGATTCCAGCGGGCGGCGGGTGCAAGGAAATGCTGCTGCGCCTGGGCAGCGCCAGGCGGGCGTTCGACCTTATCGAATCCGGCAAGGTGAGCGAGAGCGCGGCGCACGCGCGCGAACTGGGTTTTCTGCGCCCCATCGATGGAATGACCATGAATCGCGAACGCCTGACGGCGGACGCCAAGGCGGCGGCGCGCGCGTGTGTGGCCGCCTGGTCGCCGGGAATGCCGCGGCAGGACATCGCGGTGGAAGGCGAGGCGGGCTACGCAACGCTCAAGATGGCAATGACGCTGGCGGCAGAGGGCGGGTACAGCACGGAGTACGATTGCGCGGTCGGGGAGAAGCTGGCATACGTGCTGTGCGGCGGGCGGCTGACCGGCACGCAGAAGGTCTCGGAACAGTATCTGCTGGATCTGGAGCGCGAAGCGTTTCTGAGCCTCTGCGGGAATGTGAAGACGCAGCAACGCATGCAGTACATGCTGAAGAATGGGAAGGCGCTGAGGAATTGATTTTGTGGGGCAGGTTGGCAACCTGCGCGGCGGTTGGCTACCGCCGCCGGCCGATTGACAATCGGCCGCAGCTTACCAAGCTGCCCCACATAGGATCGAGAGAGGAATTTCCATGCGCGAAGCGGTAATTGTCGATTGTTTGCGAACGGCGGTGGGCAAAGCGCCGCGCGGCGCGCTGCGCAATTCGCGGCCGGACGACCTGGCGGCCGTGGTGATTCGCGCTCTGCTGGACCGGTATCCGGCGGCGAAGGAGGATGTGGAAGACGTCATCCTGGGATGCGCCATGCCGGAGGGCGAGGCGGGAAGCAATATGGCGCGCCAGGCGGCATTGCGCGCCGGCTTGCCGGATTCGGTTCCGGCGATGACCATCAACCGCTTTTGCAGTTCGGGATTGCAGGCGATCGCGCTCGCGGCGGAACGCATCCGCGCCGGCGCCGCCGATATCGTGATCGCCGGCGGCAGCGAATCCATGTCGCTGATCCCGCGCGGTGGAAACAAGCCGGCGCCGAACCCCTGGTTCGTGGAGAATTGGCCGGAGGTCTATATGACCATGGGACTGACGGCGGAGCGCATGCATCGCAAATATGGCGTTTCGCGCGAGGATTCCGATGCGTTCGCCCTGCGCAGCCATCAGAATGCGGTGCGCGCGCAGACCCATGGCCATTTCGCCGACGAGATTGTGCCCATCGAATTGGAGTACCTGTCGCCGGGCATGGTGGAGCGGAGTGTGTTCGATCGCGACGAAGGGTCGCGGGCGGACACGTCGCTCGAGGCCCTGGGCAAACTGAAGCCGGTGTTCCACGCGCAGGGCACGGTGACGGCGGGGAATTCGTCGCAGACCAGCGACGGGGCGGCGGCGGCGCTGGTGATGTCGGAAACCCGGGCCCGCCAGTTGGGGCTGCGTCCCAAGGCGCGCTTCGTGAGCTATGCCGCGGTGGGCGTGCCGCCGGAGATCATGGGAATCGGTCCGGTAGTGGCGATTCCGAAAGCGCTGGCGATGGCCGGGCTCAAACTGCACGATATCGGCGCCATCGAATTGAACGAAGCGTTCGCCGTGCAGGCGCTGGCGGTGATCCGCAGGGCGGGTTTGGACGCCGGGCTGGTGAACCTGAATGGCGGGGCGATCGCGCTGGGGCATCCGCTGGGATGCACGGGGGCGAAACTGACGGCCACCATTCTGCGCGAGATGGAGCGGCGTCAGGCGCGGTACGGCATGGTCACCATGTGCGTGGGTGGCGGACAGGGAGCGGCGGGCATCTTTGAATGGCTCCAATGAACTACAACGTGCGAGTTATGGCCGCGCAAGCGGTAACAGGGTAAAATGGCGTCTTCATGCCTGCCAACGGTACCTACCTCATCTGCCTGACTGTCGCCACGTTAGTCCTGCTGCTTTTTCTGATTCTTGTAGTGAAGCTGCATGCCTTCGTCGCCCTGTTGATTTCAGCGATGGCGATGGGGTTGGCCTCCGGGATGCCGCCGGATAAGGTGTTGAAATCGATCCAGACGGGCTTCGGCGACGCCCTGGGATTCATCGCGGTGGTGCTCGGGCTGGGCGCCATGATCGGCCGGTTCCTGGAGTATTCGGGCGGCGGGCGCGCGCTGGCGGACTGGCTGCTCAAGAAGTTCGGCATCGAAAACGCCGCGTGGGCCATGCTGGTGGCCGCGTTCCTGGTAGGACTGCCCATCTTTTTCGAGGTCGGATTCATCATCCTTGTGCCCCTGGTTTGGAACCTCGCGCGCGAGACCAAACGGTCGCTCTTGTTCTATGGCTTGCCGATGGCGGCGGCGCTCACCATGACGCATTCGCTGGTGCCGCCGCATCCCGCTCCGGCGGCAGCCACGCAATTGCTCGGCGGCGATCTGGGGAGCACGATCCTCTTTGGCGCCGCCCTCTCCCTCCCCATGGCGCTGGCCGCCGGCATGCTGTACGGAACCTGGATCGCGCGGCGCATTTACATCCCGGTGCCCGATATCGCCAAGCTCATGACGCGCGGCGCGGAGACGGCATCGGCGCCGCCCATCCCGATGGTGATCCTGCTGCTGCTGCTTCCCGTGATGCTCACGTTAGGCGCCACGCTGGCCGGCTTGCGCGATCTGCCCTTCAAGAGTGTGGCCATCTTCGTCGGACACCCGTACACGGCGCTGACCGTGACCGCGCTGGCGGCCATCTACTTTTTCGGCATTCGCCGCGGGCTGTCGCGCGAGAAGGCATCCAAGATGGCCACCGAAGCGCTGCTGCCGGTGGGCACGCTGATCTGCATCATGGGCGGCGGCGGCGCGCTCAAGCAGATCATCGTGGATTCGGGCGTGGGCGACTATGCCGGCAAACTGCTCATGACGAGCGCGATTTCGCCGCTCTTGGTGGTGTGGCTGATCTCGGCCGTGTTACGCATGGCACAGGGTTCCGCCACCGTGGCCATCATCACCGCGGCAGGCATCGCGGCGCCGCTGGTGAAAGGGATCCCGGGATACTCGCCCACCGAACTGATTCTGGCGCTCTGCGCCGGCGGATCGGCATTCTCCCACGTCAGCGATTCGGGCTTCTGGATGGTGACCCAGTACTTCGGCATGACCGTCCCGCAAGGCCTGAAGACGTGGACCACCATGAAGATCGTCGCATCGCTGCTGGGCCTGGGGATCGTGATGACCGTGCACGCGCTGCTGCGTTAGCGGGCCCAGCACCACGGCTTGTTCCGCAGCCTCCTTTTATGGCTGCACGGTGCACGCGTGGCTGGAGTTGTTGTACTCGGGTTGCACCGCGTATCTCTTCCCGCCAATGTTGAATACCGACGGGTCGAAGTAGACTGCTCCCGGGAGGAAGATAATGAAGGAGCACTCGTCGGCGATCTCGTTACCGTAAAGTGCGTTCGATGCGGTGTTCCACCATGCGGTGCCGTCCGGATCGGTGATCGATTCGAATAACTCGTGCGAGAGGACGCTGTTGGTGGAGTCGACGAGCTGTCCGTTGGGAGAGCCCGGCGCCACATTGCAGCCCCTAACGTTCTGGAAGGGCTCCACCGAGTAGAGCACGTGGCCGATGTCGCTGAAATCCACGCTGCTGTGGTACGCGCAGAAGTAGAAAGTGCTCGGGTTGTCGGGCGAGTAGCAGGTTGTGTACGTGTTGTCGAAACACTCGTCCGTTCCCGGTGGCAGAAAGACGTGGTAGATGTGATTGTACCCGGTCTGATGGGTTAGGGAAGCAACCGCGTGTACCACGGCAAGCATGTCCGAATCGGTGAGCTCGTGCGGTAGCGATGCGAAGGTGACTGTTGCATGCCCGCCATCGGTGTAGCGGTTGTCGTCGTACCGGCCCACATACTGGTCCGTGATGTGGATGAAGTTGCTTTCTCCAAGATCTTGCAGGAATCCCTCGGGGTTGCCCCAGCAACTTGGGGTCGTGCAATTGACCGCCTTATTCGACACGTAGACGGCGTGCGACTGGACGTGATCCACGAGCGCGCCTCCCTGGTAACTGAGGTCTCCGGGGTAACGGATACGGCCGCTCTGGAATGGCGAGGCGGCGTTTGCCGCACCCGCGGTGGCGCTTGCCGCACCCGCATATTTCCCTGCAGCCGGCGGGTTGGCAGGCATGGGGTGAAGGGCGGATCTCTTCGCTTCCCCGGCCGCCGCGTGATCCGCCGCACCGGGTGTGATTGTCTGCTCCTGCGCCCGTGCCGCCGGACCCGCGACGAAGGCCAGAAAACCCGCCATTACCGTAAATACCGACGTTCTCGATACGGCTCCGATACTCGTCATGTCTATCTCCTCTCCTCGCGGCGCAGCCGCGCCGCCCCACTAAATGACACACATATACCCAACGCATTGGAGGCGTGATAGCGACTTACGGATTGTACTTAGTTGGCTGGCGCCGCGCCCCGGCAAGATTCCGCGACCGGGTCCCCTCGGGCGTATGGGCAATGTGTAGTAGCGTACAGTCAAATCCTCTTATAGTCAAGCCACGGTTATCAGGCAGTCTTCGGGTTTGTGATTGGCAGTACAGTCGCGCGAACAGTATCTGGAAGCGCACGCGGGGACCGTGGCGGAGTAAAAGCTGCGCAAGGGCACGTTGCGTTCTTTTGCCCCGCCTGCCGGATTGCCATTTCATCTGGCTGCGGCTCTGCTGCTCTGTGCCGCTTTGCGCGACTTGGTAACATCGAAAGTTGAACCCTACAGCGCAGATTATCGTCCTTGATGCGGGGGGGCAATATTGCCACCTGATCGCGCGGAAGGTCCGCGACCTCGGCGTGTACGCGGAGGTCCGCGCCAGCGAGACCCGGGCGGCGGAACTCTCGTCGGCGAAAGGTATCATCATCTCGGGCGGGCCGAGCAGCGTCTATGACCCCGAGAGCCCCACGGTGGATCCCGCGATCTTCTCCCTGGGTATTCCGGTGCTGGGCATCTGCTACGGGCAGCAACTCATGGCGCACCTGCTCGGCGGGGAAGTGAGGAAGGGCGCGAAGGGCGAATACGGCCTGGCCACGCTGGAACTCGACGATACAGCCGACCCCCTGTTCGCCGGACTCGGCGGCACGCAACAGGTGTGGATGAGCCATCGCGATGTGGTGGGAAGGGTGCCCGAAGGTTTCTCTATCGCCGGGCGAACCGGCACTTGCGCGGTGGCGGCCATGGCGGCGCCCGCGCGCAGTTTCTATGCGGTGCAGTTCCATCTGGAAGTAGTGCACACCACGCGCGGGAAGCAGTACCTGGCCAACTTCGCGTTTCGCGTTTGCGGCTGCGTTAAGGATTGGGACGTGCGCCATCGCGCGCCGCTATTGGAGCAGGAAATCCGCGAGTGCGTGGGCGCGCGCAGCGTCTTCTTCTTCGTGAGCGGAGGGGTGGATTCCAGCGTGGCCTTCGCCCTCTGCACGCGGGCCCTGGGGGCGGATCGCGTGCGCGGCGTCTACGTGGATACCGGCCTGATGCGCGAAGGCGAGACCGATTTCGTGCGCCGCATGGGCAATCTCACCGTGGAGCACGCCGAGGAGCAATTTCTGACCGCGCTCGCCGGGGTGACCGATCCGGAGCGGAAGCGGCACATCATCGGCGAGGAGTTCGTGCGCGTGCAGGAGCGCATCATCGAGTCGCGCCGCCTGCTGGATGAGAACTGGATTCTGGGACAAGGCACGATCTACCCGGACACCATCGAAAGCGGCGGCACGGCCAAGGCGGCGCTCATCAAGACGCATCACAACCGGGTGGCCGGCATTCAGAAGCTGATGGAGAGCGGGCGCATCGTGGAGCCGCTCAAATCCTTCTACAAGGACGAAGTGCGCGCCGTGGGGCGCGAGATTGAACTGGCCGGCGAGCTGCTCGACCGCCATCCGTTCCCGGGCCCGGGCCTGGCCATCCGCTGCCTGTGCTCGGAGGTCGATGCGCCGCTGCGCGAGACCGCCGACGGATTCATCGTGCCGGTGCATTCCGTGGGCGTGCAAGGCGATTCGCGAACCTACGCGCCGGTGCTGGCGATTGACGCGCTCGACCATGCGCGCGCCACCGAGCTGATCAACGCCATCAGCGGTGTGAATCGTGTGATCGCGCCGGTGGAGACGCGGGTGCCGGTGAGGACCATGAAGGTGCGCGCCTGTTCGCTGACGGCGGAGCGGCTGGAACGCTTGCGCAGGGCGGATGGCATCGTGCGCCGCCTCAGTCACGAGAGCGGGTACGACCACCAGGTGTGGCAATTCCCCGTGATCCTGATTCCTCTCGGCTCGGCGGAATCGCCCGATTCGGTGGTGCTGCGCCCGGTGGATTCGGTGGACGGGATGACGGCGCAATCGGTGCTGATGAAGGCGGAGCTGCGGGAGCGGATCTCGACGGAACTCCTCCACGTGCCGGGCATTGCGGGCGTGTTCTACGATCTCACGCACAAGCCGCCGGGCACGATTGAGTGGGAGTAGCAGAGAGCCCGTCCGCGGCGGCTGGAACTGTATTATTATGCGGAGGCGAGGAAAACCATGTTCACCGCCACCGCCGATTTGATTCTTCCCAGCACCACCACCGGATCGTTCCCGCGCCCGCGCTGGTTCGACGTGAGCATGTGGGGGCGGCCGCTGGACACCTGCATGCTCGACATACACTTCCGTGAGAAGTTTCAGGACGCCATGGCCACGCTGCTGAGCGACCAGGAACGCGCCGGACTCGACATTCTCACGCACGGCGATTTCCACGTGGATGAGGACCTGGCCGGCCGGGCGTGGCACCATTATCCGTTGCAGCGCTGGGCCGGCTTCGAAGGCGATCACCTGCAGCCGGAGGAGACCACCGCGCCGTGGCTGCACTATCCGCCCGGGACGCTGCTCAACGAGATCTACACCGGGTGGCGGTGGCCTCATGTGGTGGACAAAATCGAGCACCGCCCGCTGGATTACGCGAAGTTGTGGCGGATCGCGCAGGGGAAGACGCGCAAGCCGGTCAAGTTCGGCACCTGCTGTTCGCAGGTGATGGCGCTCTTTCTGGATATCCACACACCCAAATACAAGGACAAGCGGGAGGTGATCTGGGACATGGCGGTGGCCATGAACCAGGAACTGCTGGCGCTGCGGGCCGCCGGCTGCCGGTGCATCCAGATCGAGGAACCGACGTTCCACTTCATGGCCAACACTTACGGGAAGGATCACGACGAAGTCAAATTCATGATCGATGCGTTCAACCGCGAGGTGCAGGGGCTTGACGACGTGGAAGTGTGGATCCACACCTGCTGGGGGAATCCGAACATGCAGCGGGTGATGGAGGACACGAGTTACGCCAACTCCATCGAGATTTACCTGGAGCGGTGCCGGGGCGATGTGTGGACGGTCGAAATGAAAGATCGCAACCAGCGGGATCTGGAACTGTTCGAGCCGTTCAAGAACGATCTGAAGAAGAAGGTCTGCATCGGCGCAGTCAGCCACCGGGCGTTGCAGGCCGACCGTCCGGAAGATGTGGCGGGTGAGATCCGCAAGGCGTTGCGGTATATTCCGGCGGAGAGCCTGATCGTATCGAGCGACTGCGGCTTCGGGCGGCAGGGCTGCAATCGGGAGATCGCGTTCTACAAAGCGAGTGCCATCGCGCAGGGATGCAACATTGTGCGGCGCGAACTCGGGCTGGAGGCCACGCGCGTGCCGGCGGCAGACCCGATGCTACAGATCGACGTGGTGCCGGGCAGGCGAGGGTAGGGGGCTAGGCGACGGCCTTCAAGGCGCGGAGGGTGGAATCCTGACTGCCCATATCCATGAGCGTTTCGATCGCCAGGCCGACTCGGGCGAGGCACTCGTCGACGCGGCCGAAGGATGGTAGATCCTCATCGCGCCCGGACCAGAACTCCGCCAGATAGGCGAGCGACGCCAGTTTCGAAGATGAGCGTTCAGGCTGATGATGGAAGCGGACTGCCTCGATGAACTCTTCCGGGAAGTGCCACCCGGCAATCAGACCGGCGCCGATCTCGCCGTGATCGCGCCCCAGCAGCAGGCGTTCGACATAAGCGGCCGGGCAGCCGCCCTCCACCAGGTTGCGATGCGTGACGAGCGTCTCGCGAGGGAGGAATTGCAGGGCCACGGCGCCGATGTCGTGCACCAGCCCGAGCACCAGCCCTTCCTCGGAACTGAGCAACCCGGTATGGCTGCCGAGGGCCGCGCAGAGCGGGGCGGAACTCAGCGAATGGCTCCAGATGGGCGCCAGACCAGCGGACGCAAACAGGGGGCGCATGGCGGAGGCGAGCATGACCTTGCGGGCCGCGATGACGCCGATGGCGGCGATTGCTCGGCCCACCGAGGACACCGGCCGCCCGCGGCCATGGAGCGCGGAATTGGCCACACCCAGCAGGCTGCCGGTGAGGACCGGATCGCGCAGGGCGACCGCCTCCAGTTCCCGGACCTCGTAGTCGCGCGGCTCGCGCAGGGTGCGGAAGACCCGGCGTGCGGCTCCGGTTTCCACCGGCAGTTCGAGTTCGCCGGGAAGCTGCTGGCAGCGCATCTGCCGCAGATGCTCCACCAGCGCGGGGTCGAAGCCCTCGAAGGCCGCAAAACTCTGGATCTCCTGGAGGATGATTTCCACCTCCTTGTATTCGAACTCGAGCGCTTCCAACTGCTCGTCCACGAGATTGCAGACTTGGACGATATCGGCAATTCGGCGGGCGTCGTCGCCGCCCACGACATGCCAGGCAAGCCGGTCCAACCCGCTGGCATGGCTGAGGGGCTCAAGCGAGTGATGGAGTAGGGCGGCTCGGACGAGCGGCGGGGCAGCCACGCCGGCACGGCGGCCGAGTTCGACGGCCAGGGCCGCGGTACGCCTGCAATGTGCCTGTTCGGCGGAATGGTCGAGGCTCATCTGGATCACTACCATTGGGCGCTAAGGGCGGTTCCTCGTCAAGGTTCAAAACACGCTCTAAGGCTTTGTTCTTTATGACTTAAGAGGAGATGGCGGCCAGCCGCCGTCAAACCACGGGGTAGGCGCGCGCCTTTTGTATCCCACCTGATTAACCAAATAGCAATTGAATTGTGACTCAATTGTCATACACTGAAAGCAGCCGATAAGTCTTTCGGGAAGAGCGCGATGCCTCGGTTCCAGTTGTTCACGCCGATAGCAATTGGGCTCCTGATGGCCTTGGCGTCCGGCGCGGCCCGGGCGGCGGAAGGTTCAGCGGGTGTCGCGGTGAATCTCCCTGCCCCCATCCCCCCGGCAGCCACTGCTTCCCGCGCCCGCCAACTTCTAAATGCCGGCCAGACCGATTTGGCGGAACGGATGGTGCGTGCGGCTCTGGCCGCAGGAGCCGACGACTCCCTGCTCTGCCTGTCGGGCGAAATCCAGTTCCGCCTCGCCAGATTCCCGGAGGCGGCGCGCGCTTATGAGGCGGCCATCGCCTTGAACCCGGACAATGCGCGCGCCTGGTGGGGATTGGGACGGATCGAACAGGCGAATTTCCGCGAACAGCGCGCCAGAGACCTCTTCTCCCGGGCATTTGGGTTGAATCACCGGGACATCGACATTATTCTGGCGTACGCCGATTTCGTCACCGATCCGGCATCCAAGTCCATCCTTTTGGACAATGTGGCGCGGCTGGCGAGAGTCGATCAGCCGGAACGCGCCGAGCGCGCCGTGGCGCAACGGCTGATACAAGAACGGCTGCGGGGCCGGACGCCGGGGCGGCTGGCCAGCCCGTACGCGGCCTACCGGCTGCCGCTCAGCGGATTCCGTCCCAACACTTCGGCGCAGGACGGCATCCTGGTGACGGCGCGAATCAATGGGGGCAAGCCCCTCCGCCTGCTGGTGGATACCGGCGCGCGCGGCATCGTGATCTATGCCCGGGCCGCCCGGAACCTCGGGTTGGAAACCATCGTGGCATCGCGCCTGACCGGTCTGGGCGATCCGGGGGGGGGTGAATCCCGAGTCGTGCTGGCGCGCCGCGTGGAGTTTGGCGATCTGGCCTTCGACGAGTGCCTGGTCGAAGTCTCGGAGCGGAGCCTGACCGCTGGCGCCGATGGCGTGCTGGGGGCCGATGTCTTTGGGCGTTTCAAGATCGGCGTGGACGCCAGGGAGGGGGTGCTGCAATTGACTCCCTTTGACGACCCCGCGGCCGCCCCGCCGAATGTCTCGCAAGCTTCCGTCACAGCCGTTGGGATGCGCAATCTGCTGCTGCTGAAAGCCCGGGTGGAAGGCGGCAAAGAGGGCCTGTTCCTGGTGGACACGGGCGCGGCTTTCACGGCCGTATCGCGAGAATACCTTCCGCCCGCGCTACCCTTGGGACGCCCGGTGGAACTGCAAGGCGCGCAGGGGCCGGTAGGCGGGGCATTTCGCGTCGCACCGCTGGCATTCCGCGTGGGCGGGCTGGCGCTGGTGGAGCACGCTCCGCTGGCGGTGGATCTGCGCTCCATCAGTCAGCTGGAGGGCATCGAGATCGCCGGCATCCTGGGTTTTTCGATGCTCGGCAAAACGCAGTTTACCATCGATCTGCGGGCCGGCATAGTGGAGTTTGCCCGCGCCGCCCGTTAACGTAGGGCAGCGTTGCCTGCCTTTCCGCATAGGGGTTATTCTCTAGGTGCATGGCAGGCGAGAGCATCCTCGTAGTAGACGACGCACCGGTTAACCTGAAGCTGGCCGCCGCCGTGTTGCGCAGCGAAGGATACAGCGTGCGTCTGGCGTGCAACGCCGAGGAAGCTCTCATGACGTTGCGGACCAAGGTCCCGGACCTGCTGCTGGTGGATCTCCAGTTGCCCGGCATGAACGGTCTGGAACTGACGCGCCATCTGCGGCAGGACGCGCGCACCCGCGAGATGCTGATTGTGGCTCTCACCGCCTCGGTAATGGCCGGCGCCCAGCAGCAGGCATTCGACGCGGGTTGCGATGGCTTCATCGCCAAACCGATTGACACGCGCACTTTGGGCCAGCGGCTGCGCTCATTCCTCGACGGCCAGAATGGCGCGGTCTCCGAGGCGAGCGCCGAACACGGCGGACTGCCCACCGGTCTTTCGTTTGCGGGCCCCGAAATGGAGGCGCTGCGCCGCAGTTTCCTGGCCGATGGCACGCGCCAGGTGCGCCGCCTGCGGGAATTCATCGACGCGCGATTGGATATTGCGGAGGCCACGCGCATGTTCCATCAGTGGGTGGGCTCGGCCGGGGCGTTAGGCTACATGGAACTCGCCGGGAAAGCGCGGGCGGCGGAAACCCTGCTCAACACTCCCGGTTGGACCAAGACCGATCTGCGCGACACGCTGGACGCGCTGGCCGACTTGTTCGCTTCGCCGAGGGAAGCTGCCGACACGCCGATTCCAGACTCCATCGTGTCCGAACTCACGCGCAAGCGGATCGCGCTGATCGGATTCGCCGACGAGGAGGCGGAGCGGCTGTGCGGGGCGTTTGAACGCGTCCGCGCACTGCCGCGGCTGTTCGGCGCAAACGAACCTCCGCAATCGGATTCCATTCGCGATTGCAGCGTGATCATGGTGCACGTCCGTGCCGGCACACTGGGCAGCGCGTGGCTGCGCAGCGGATGTCCGCCGTCCGGCCCGTTAGTGCTGGTGGGGGGCCGTGAAGATCTGCTGGCGCTGCCACTGGACGTGCAGGCGCGGGCTTGCGAGTTCCTGATCGATGGCTGGCAGCCGGAGGAAGTGATCATGCGTCTGAGCTTTGCCCTGGCGCGCGGCACAGCGCCCGTGGCAAGCGGCCCAGGCGTGACGCCGGCCGGGGCGGAAGCGCCGCGCCGGAGCCTCTCCGGAAAGCCCGAGATTGTGATCGCCGACGACGACATGCACGTGCTGGCCGTCGTGCGCAGCGCGCTGCAGAGCCTCGGCATGGAGTGCCGCGCTGCTTCCACCGGCCCGGAGGCGCTGAAGATGATCAAGGAATTCCGCCCGCCGGCGGCCGTGCTCGACGTGAACATTCCCGGTATGGACGGTTTCGAAGTGCTGGCGGCCATCCGCCAGGCTGGCATACCGTCGAAGGTGATCATGTTGACCGCGCGCCAGCATGAGCGGGATGTTCTGCGCGGCTTCGCACTGGGCGCCGACGATTACGTGGTGAAGCCCTTCAACCCCCTGGAACTCGCCGCGCGCCTCAAACGCTTCCTGTAGGCGTGGCGTTCGACGCATCGCAGCTCCAATCCGCGGCCGTGAGGCAGCGTTCCTTGCGGCACCCCTGCCTCCCACCGGACCCACTTGCTATCGGCGGCAGGTTTGTGGGTGAATATGCAAATGCCACGTTATCTGGGGATGCTGTTGGTTGGGTGTTTCATCGCGACTCTGTCTGCCCAGGCGCCCACTGGCGAAATCGCCGGCACTGTATACGATGCTTCCGGCGCGGTGGTACCCAACGCATCCATCAAAGTGAAGAACCAGGCCACGGCGTTCGAACGCGCCCTGCTGAGCAACCAGAGCGGCCAGTTCAGCGTGCCGTCTCTGGGAGCCGGCGCCTATGAAATGCGGGTGGACGCGCCCGGCTTCCGCGGCTACTCGGTGAAAGTGGTGGTGGCAACCGGCGGCGTGACCACCGTGGATCCGCGCCTCCAGTTGGGAGAACAAAAGGACACAGTCACGGTGGAAACCGTCAGCCCCCAACTCGAAGTGGAATCTCACACCATCGGCCAGGTCGTCAGCCGCCAGCAGATCCAGGAACTGCCGCTCAACGGGCGCGGATTCCTGCAACTGGCGTTTCTCTCGCCGGGCGTAACCGTCTCCAGCAATTACCAGGGCGACTACAACCGCGCCATGGACGTCTCCGTACTCGGAGGCGATCCCGACCGCACGCGCATCGCCGTGGATGGCGCGCGGGTGAACGATTCCGTGGATGGCGGCACGCAGCAGAATTTCTCCCAGGAAATCGTGCAGGAATTCCAGATCTCCAGCGTCAACTTCGATCTCTCGACAGGCATTACGGCCGCCGGAGCCATCAACATCGTGACGCGCAGCGGCGGCAACCAGCTGCACGGCAGCGGCTTTTTCTTTTTCCGGGATCACCACATGTCCGCATATCCGGGGCTGCAACGCGACCCGCTGGCGCCCGACCCGTTCTTCGCGCGCCGCCAGAGCGGTCTGTGGGTTGGCGGGCCGGTGGTGAAAGACCGCCTCTTCTTCTTCGCCGCTTACGAACACAACAACCAGCAAGGGGTCTTCACCAGCGTGCCCACCGACCCTGCCTTCAGCAGTCTGGCCCGTGTCACCGCCAGCCCCAAGCACGAAGACCTGGCCAACGCGCGCATCGACTACCGCATCGGCGCGGCCCACACCGCCTTCGTGCGCTATTCTCACGACGGCAACAATGCGTTCGCGCCCCGCGAGGTCAACTCCATGCCCTCGGCCTGGGAGAGCAACCTCAACTGGGCCGACTCCGGAGTGTTCTCGCTGATCAGCACGCTTGGCCCCACCCTGGTCAACGAGTTCCGCTACTCCAATACCTTCTGGAGCAATCACAACACGCCGCCCACCGCGGAC
>OBLW0100002594.1_pt1 | contig 14575 bp, 15 predicted proteins | sample 1520161 | NCBI WGS metagenome assembly OBLW01 (sample SAMEA3539309, study PRJEB22396) | soil metagenome | biome: tundra; feature: field; material: soil | place: USA | collected 2010-05 | depth 0.15 m
CCAGTTCCGCAGCTTGACGAGATCGACCTCGTTCTCCTCCAGTTCGGCGTAGGTGTAGTGATCAGCGGCGTATTCCTTCTTCACCTGCTCCAGAAAGTCGTCGCAGCGGTCCACGATCTCCTCGTACTCGTCGTCCCGCGCCGCCTGGAACGCGGCCCGCACATCGGGCTCGCCCGCGAGCACCGTGCAGGACAGCAGGGCGGCCGTGCCGCCCATATCGAGAACCTGGCTGCGCAGTTTGCGGAGCGCCCGTTCCGCGCTTACGCTCGCGGGCAGCGCGGCAGCCGAATTCTGCAGGTAGATGGCGCCGAGGCTCTTCAGCCGACGCCATACTGCGGCGCGCAGCCTGCTGGGTTCGGATGGCACCCGGTAGACGAGGAGCAGCCAGCCCCCGTCCGTAGCCTCGTCGCTATCGGTCATGCTGCCATTCTCGCAGAGATCCGCCATCACACTTGGTCATCATCGATAGGGCCGCTGGAGGTCGCGTGAACGCTCTTGCCCTCGTCCTTACCGTCTTCGTAGCCTGCTCCGTCGAGGCGGTCGAAGCGCTGACGATCGTGCTGGCGGCCGGCCTGACCAGGGAGTGGCGCTCGACCTTCCAGGGCATGGCCGCGGCCCTGGTGGTCCTCGCGGTCGTGGTGGCCGCGGTGGGCCCCGCCCTTACCCTCTTCCCGCTGAGCGCGCTCCGCCTGGTGGTGGGCGCACTGCTGGCCATCTTCGGCCTGCAATGGCTGCGCAAGGCGGTGCTCCGCGCGTCCGGTTACAAGGGCCTGCACGACGAGACGAGCATCTACGCCCGCCAGGTCGAGGCCGCCCGTGCGGCAGCCGCCGGGGGCAAGCACGGCGTCCACGACTGGTATGCGTTCACGCTCTCCTTCAAGGGCGTGCTCCTTGAAGGCCTGGAGGTCGTGTTCATCGCGATCACGTTCGGTGATAACCAGGGAAACCTGGGCCTGGCCGCCCTAGGCGCCGCGGCCGCCGTAGTCGTGGTCGCCGCGGTAGGCGTGGCCGCGCGGGCCCCCCTGGCCCGTGTCCCCGAGAACACCATGAAGCTCGCGGTCGGCGTCATGCTGACGTCGTTCGGCACCTTCTGGGGAGCTGAGGGCGCCGGGGTGGCGTGGCCCGGTAACGACGCCGCTCTGCTGGTAGTCATTGTCGTGATCGCGGCGGTGTCGCTGGGCTACATCGCCCTGCTGCGCCGGTCCCGTGCCGCCGCGCCCGCCGCCGCGGCGGGCCGGCCGCCGACGGCCACGGCCAGCCCGGTTGCCTCAGAGGAGGGTGCGCTGTGAGCCGCTGGCTTCGCTCGTTCGGCGCGTTCTGGTACGACTTCGTCATCGGTGATGACTGGCGTGGTGCGGCGGTCGTCGTCCTGGCCCTGGCCGCGACCGCGCTGCTGGTCCATGCGGCCGGGGTCAACGCATGGTGGCTGTTGCCGGTCTGCGCGATCGCCGCGCTCGGCTGGTCGCTGCGCAGGGCTACCGGCGGCGGGTCGTAGCGGCCGGCGATCCATCAGGCCTGTCCCGGCCGATCCGCTGATCTTCCGCCGCTGTGCCCTGCCAGGGTCCCAGATCCTGATCGTGGACGAGTACTCGATCCCCGGCCTGGTCGCCGTGCTGGCCGACGCCACCTGGCGCTGACCCAGCCGTGCGGTGGGTGCTTCGGGGCGGTGGGGTGATTTCAGGCCGGCCGGGGGCGCCGGGTGGCGTCAGCTCGCGCCGCGCGCCTTGACCAGGCCCGTCTCATACGCGTAGACCACCGCTTGCACCCGGTCGCGCAGCCCAAGCTTGGCCAGCACGCGGCCGACATGGGTCTTCACCGTGGCCTCGGACACGAACAGCCGCTGCGCGATCTCGGCGTTTGAAAGGCCCTGGGCGACGTGGGCCAGCACCTCGCGCTCCCGCCCGGTGAGGCTGGCGAGATCCGGCGTGGCCGGGCCATTGCCGGTCGGGAACAGGGGCGCGAACCTGTCGATCAGGCGGCGGGTCGTGGATGGCGCGACGACCGCGTCCCCCGAGTGCACCGCGCGGATCGCGAACAGCAGTTCCTCGGGCGGGACATCCTTGAGCAGGAAGCCGCTGGCGCCGGCCTTCAGCGCGGCGTACGCGTACTCGTCGAGGTCGAATGTGGTGAGCATCAGGACCCGGGGCCGGTCACCGGCCTGGCAGATCTGCCGCGTCGCCTCGATGCCGTCGAGCCTTGGCATCCGCACGTCCATCACCACGACGTCGGCCGGGCTGGACCGCAGCAACTGCGTTGCGGCCAGGCCGTCGCCGGCCTCGCCGATCACGGACATGTCCTCTTGCGCGTCGAGGACCATGCGGAACCCGGTCCGCACCAGTTCCTGGTCATCGACCAGGAGTATCCGGATGCTCACGCGGCGCCAGCCTGCACGGGACATTCGGGAACCACGGGACGTCCGGGAACCACGGGACGTCCGGGAACCACGGGACGTCCGGGCGTCAGCGGAAGCCTCGCGGTGACCTGGTAGCCCCCGTCGGCCCGGGGACCTGCCTGCAATGTGCCCCCGTAGAGAGCCACTCGTTCGCGCATGCCGATCATCCCGTGCCCGGCGCCATCGGCCGCCGCGGCGGTGCCATGGCCGTCGTCGGTGATTCCCAGCACCAGGACATCTTCGCAGTACCGCAAGGTCACCTGGGCCGATGCATTCGGCCCCCCGTGCTTGCGGGTGTTGGTCAGCGATTCCTGGACGATCCGGTACGCGGCCAGGGCCACCCCGCCCGGCAGCGGCCCGGGCACGCCTTCCACGGTGAAGGCCACGGCGAGGCCGGTGGCCCGCGTCTGCTCCAGCAGTTCGCCAAGCTGGCCGATTCCGGGCAGCGGGGCCAGCCCGCTCTCCCCGTCGCCGCTGCGCAGCACGCCGAGCATCCGGCGCATCTCGGCCAGCGCCTGGCGGCCGGTACTGGCGATCGCGGCCAGCGCCTGGCGGGCCTTTTCCGGCTCACTGTCCAGGGCGTACGACGCTCCGTCCGCCTGCACCACCATGACGCTGACGTTGTGCGCGACCACGTCGTGCAGTTCGCGGGCGATCCTGGCCCGTTCAGCCGCCGCGGCGATCTGGGCCTGCGCGTCCCGTTCGCGCTCCAGGCGGGCCGCGCGATCTTCCAGCGAGGCGTAGTACCCCCGGCGGTATCGCATCGAGTCACCGATCACCCAGGCGATCAGCGCCGGGCCGGCGAACAAGATCGAGCCGACCATGATCGTGTCGAGGAGGCTCAGGTGGCCGGGAACCCAGCTGGCCACGCCGATGGCCGAGCCGAGCAGGCAGATGGCCAGGCCGGCCACCGAGACCCGCCGGGGCCGGTAGGCGGCCAGCGTGTACAGCAGGATCACGATGGCCAGGTCCGCTACGCCTGGCCGCGAGGTGAACAGGACCTGCGCGGCGCCGATCGCGGTGGCTACGGCGAATGCGCCGACGGGGTACTTGCGCCGGAACACGACCGGGACCACGAGAGCCACGTTGAACAGCAGGCCCCCCGGGCGGCCGTTGGCGATCGCTGCTCCCGTGCCGATGAAGACAAGGCCGAGGAGGGCAAGCGCGAATGCCAGCACGCCGTCCACCAGGCTCGGGTGGCGGCGCAGCCAGGCGTACAGGACGGCCACACGCCAAGACTACGGCCGCGACCTGCCCCTGGTCGTCATCCTGCCGGCGGGGCCGGTGTCATCCTGCTGGGTGACGATCCCGGCGGCGCCCCTGACCGACCACTAAGGTTCCGACGTGACCGATTGCCTTTTCTGCCGCATCATCGCCGGCGACGTGCCCGCGCATATCGTGCTGGCCGACAGCGAGGTGGTGGCGTTCCTCGACACTCGGCCGGTATTCAAGGGGCACGTGCTCGCCGCGCCTCGCCAACATTACGAGACGCTCGCCAGCCTGCCTGAGGACCTGACTGGGCCGCTGTTCACCCGGGTACGCCGGCTCAGCGCGGTCATGCCGCAGGCCCTTGGCGCTCAGGGCAGCTTTGTCGGCCTCAACAACACGGTCAGCCAGAGTGTCCCGCATCTGCATGTGCACGTGGTGCCGAGGACCCGGGGCGACGGCCTGCGCGGCTTCTTCTGGCCACGGCAGAAGTACGCAGACGACGCGGAGGCCGCGTTCTTCGCCCAGCAACTCCGGGACGCACTGGCGGCCCAGCCAGGGCCTGCCGCAGACCCCCGCGCCTGAGGCGAGGCGCATGGCACGGGGCCTGCAGCCCCCCGGGCCGCACCCCCCAGGCGGTGGGTCTGAGCGCGGACCCCCTGCCCGCGTCCATGACCCACTGCCGGTACGGCCCCACCGCTAGCACGGCGGCCCACCTCCAGGCGCCGTGTTCGCGCCTCGCCTCAGGACAATCACAGCTAATCGTGATCCCCGCGCTCCGGGTATCCCCGGATTCCGGGATGCGCAGCCCCCTTGCGCCGGACTTAAGATTCGGACAGCGACAGGTGTGGCTCATGCCGGGGAGCGCAGCAGCGGGACTGGGCTCAGGCGACATTACAGGCAGGACGGCGAGGGCGATCGACTCAATCACGCCAGCGGCCGCGCATGTCGCGGCGCCGTCCGGCCGGGTGATCGCGATGCCCGAGGGGAGCAGGCTGGTATTCGGCCGAGGGCCGAACGCTGACCTGACGATCTCGGCGGGCCGTGGTCTTTCCCGCCGGGCTGGGGTGGTGACCGCGGTGAACGGCGGCGTCTGGGTGGCCAACATCAGCCGCACCCACGCCCTGTACGCGGAGGGCGACGGCTACCGGATACGGCTGCCTCGCATGGAGCATCATGGTGAGCCGTCCGGCGGGTGGTTCGTCCGGGTGGGGACGACCCTGGTGGGATCGCGCACGATGCTGGACGAAGGCAAGGCGCTGCATGTGGTGGTGGCCGGCGACGGCGCGGACCTCACCGATGCCGAGAGCGCCCGGCTCCGGCTGGACGGCGGTGAGGCCACAGTGCTCCCGCTCTACCTGGACCCGATGACGAAGCTCTTCCTCGTCGCCCTGATGTGGTGTCAGCCGTGGCTCCAGGATCCGTCCCGTACCACGCCGCTGCCGCGCACGCCGGAGATCGCCCGGGCCGCCCTGGAGGCGACCGGCGCATATCACGAGCTCGAGCGGTTCGACGGGGATCCGGCATTCCGGGACCGGCTGTCGGCTCGGGTCGCCGAGCACGTCAAGGTGCTGCGCCGCAAGATCAGCGATCGCGGGCTGGTGCGTGCCGATACGCGGCTCTCCGATGAGGTCGTCGTGCAGGTGCTCCTGGAGCACGGCATCATCACCGTCGCCGATCTGGCCCGGCTCAGCGACGCGGCGTGGTGCTCCCGGCAGGAGGACCTGTGGTGGACCCAGGAGGCTTAGCGAGCGCCCCGGTCACTGGCCGCCAGGTGCCCGGCTGGATGCCGGGGCGCGCGGCGGCGGCCGCCCGGCGACCTGGAAGGGGACCTGCAGCTGGCCCATTCCGGCCTGGCTGACCACGACCAGGTAGTGCCCAGGCGGGATCTGCCCCCGGAAGAACTCGTGGGCCTGGTTGATCGCGTAGTTGAAGGTCCCCGTGCTGTCAGCGGTCGGCGGGTAGGGCGACGCGCCCCGCCCGATCAGCCTGACCGTGACGCGCCGCCCGGCCTTCCAGCCGCTGCCATGCAGCACGAACACAGTGTTCTCGTCGCCATAGGCCTGGTTCACAACGAGTTCTGGCGTTGCGCTCGTCCCGGTCGGCACGGGAGGTGGTCCCAGACCAGGGGGCGGCCCGGGTCTGGGTGGCAGGCTGTCGGTCTTGACCACGACGCCCAGGGCCGTCCCGCCGGCGACCAGGACGACGGCACCGCAGGCCAGCCCGGCCACGGTGAGCATTCTCCGGCGGCGCGTCGCGCGCGACGGTGGCCTGAAGGTCGTGCCCCCGCTGCGCCCGCGGCCAGACCCCCGGTCGGGCCCGCCAAGGCGCAGCAGCCGGCGTGGACCCGGGAACCGGCGCGATGGTCGGAGCGCGGTGCGCGATCCGAACGTGGCGTCGTCGCTGATCTCATCGGCCGGCTGGCCGGAAGCAACGGAGGGCTGCGGATGCCGCTGGTATTCAGCAATCAGGGCGAGGGCCGGCGCCGGCAGGGGCGCCGGGCCCGGGCCGGGTCCTGATGCGCTCTCCAGATACGGCGCAAGGTGGGCGAGGACGGCGGCCGACGTCGGGCGGTCGCGCGGGCTGCGCTCCAGGCAGGCAGTAACGATGTCGGCCAGGTCGTCAGGCAGTCCGGCCAGATCGGGGGGCTCGGTGGCCAGCCGGACCAGGATGTCCATCACCGTGTCCCCCTGATAGGGGGCGTGGCCGGTCGTGGCGAACAGCAGGGTGGCGCCGAGGGAGAACACGTCGCTCGCGAGGGAGGCCTGCCGAGTGTCCCTGGCCTGCTCGGGTGCCATGTACGCCGGGGTGCCGACCGCGCCGCTGGTCACAGTGAGCTGGATCCGCTCGGCCGCCCTGGCCACCCCGAAGTCGATCACCCGCGGTCCGTCGGGCGAGACGAGCACATTGGACGGCTTCAAATCCCGGTGGACCAGCCCGACGTTGTGGATCGACTCCAGGGCCTCGGCGCATCCGGCGGCGAGCCACCGGGCGGCTGGCACGGGCAGCGGGCCGCAGGCCCGGACGAGCTGGCTCAGCGACGGGGCCGGCACGTAGGCGGTGGCCAGCCACGGCACGTCCGCCTCCGGGTCGGCCGCGACGACCGCGGCGGTGAAGACTCCGCTGACCCGGCGGGCGGCGGCCACCTCGTGCGCGAAACGGGCACGGAAACCGGCCTCCTCAGCGAACTCGATTTTGATGGTCTTGACCGCGACCAGCCGACCTGCCTTTGACCGGCCCAGGTACACGCGTCCCATCGCGCCCGCGCCGAGCGTGCCGAGCACGGAATAGGGCCCGATGCGCTCCGGATCCCACTGGCGGAGCGGCTCAAGCGAGGGCTGTCGCGCCATGGCCTGCTGCTCCCTTGCTGCGTGCGGACACGTCCCCATGATGCCGACTCCCCGGGACCACTGTGCCCGGGTTCCAGGCGAGCGTGCCCCATATCGTTGCGCGTGGCCCGGCAGGGCTGCCATTTCAGGCCGGTGGGGCCTATCGTCACTGCTATGGCTGAGTGGTGGTCCATCGAGGTATTTGATGGGGAGTTCCCGGCCACCCGCTGGCGGGACGCCTACTCGTCCACGCTGATCGAGTCGGCGATCGCACACGGCGCTGCCGACTGGGCGTGGCATATTCACCGCTGGGGCGTGGTCTTTGAAGTGGCGTTCGGCACGGACGCGCAGTGGGAGGAGTTCCGCGGCCTGGCTGCTGTGCGGGCGGCGCTCGATGCGGTCCCGGATCCAGTGAACGGCTTGCTGGTGTATCGCGGCCGCGGCGGTGGTGCGGGCGCGCTGTCGCCCCGACCGCGCAGGCCCGCGGCAGGCGCGGGCGCAATGGCCCTTCCCGAGCCAGCGGACGAACTGCGGATCGATCTGGCCAGCGCGGCGGCGGATGATGTTTTCGCCGGGCCCGCGCCGCCATGAGCCCTCGCCATATGCTCCGGGGAGAGCTTCTGTGCGGCGATTGATCCCCCGTTCTGTAAGCGCTGCGCCCAAGACAGTGCAGGATGGATGCATGAGGGATACCCGAACCACGGCCGTCGGGCTGCGGTCAGCAATCGAGCGAAGCGGTTACTACCCCGGCCTGGTGGCCGACGCGGTCTCGTCAGCGCTGGGCACCGAGGCTGTCGTCTCCTTTGTCGTACAAGCTGACGCGCTTTTTGACCCGGCCATGGAGGTGCGCCGGCACATGACTGTCCTGGTCCTGACGCCCACCAGGCTGATCTACTCGCACACAGACGAGAACCCCGCCGAGGAGCCGACCTCGCGCCCGCAGGCGGAGACGAGCACCGAGGCGGTCCGGTTCTCCCGGATCTCGTCGGTCGCCGTCACCCGCGTGGTGCCAGATCCCGCGTCATACGTGCCCGGGGTGACCATGCCGACCGAGGTGGTGCTGACCGTCGGCTGGAATGTGCTCTCGCATGTCGAGCTGGAGCCGGCTCATTGCGGTGACGAGAACTGTGAGGCCGATCATGGCTACAGCGGAACCATCACGGCCGACGATCTGACCATGCGGGTGAGCGAGGCCGCGGACGGCCAGGACGCGGTGCGCCAGGTACTCACATTTGCCGCCGCGCTGGCCGAGGCAACCGCCGCACCGGAACGCTGACGGGGCGTCGGCATGATCGATGCGCCGATGAGCATGCCCACCGTGCCGCATTACGGGGAGGGGAGCCTGGCCGACCTGGCCTGTTCCCTGCTGGCCTCGCTGGGGGTCGGTGACGAGCCGAACCCGCTGGGCCTGCCGGGAACAGGGCGTGCCTGCCTGCTGATCGTGGACGGCCTCGGCTGGGAACTGCTCCGCGCCCATCCGGCCGCGGCGCCGTTTCTCTCCGAGCTCGCCGTTACCGGCCGGGCAGTGACCGCGGGATTCCCTGCTACCACGGTGACCAGCCTGACCTCTCTGGGCACCGGCCTAGCACCGGGGATGCACGGGATGCTGGGTTACCAGGTAGCGGTGCCAGGTACGGGCAGGCTGCTCAACGGGTTGCGCTGGGACTCGCGGATCGATCCTGTCGCGTGGCAGCCCAGCCAGACGATTTATCAACGGGCCCGCGCGGCGGGGGTCGGCGCCTACCGGGTCGCCGCGTCTGTGCTGCAAAAGACGGGGTTCTCAGTGGCCGCGATGCGTGGCGCCGACTACTGGCCAGCGGACGGTCTGGGTGCGCTCGCGGCGCAGGCGGCCGCCGCCCTCGCCGAATCGGACCGCGGCCTGGTGACGGTCTACCATGCGGAACTCGATGGCACTGGGCACGCGTTCGGCTGTGGCTCCGAGGCCTGGGTACTCCACCTCGCCCACGTGGACAGGCTGGCCGAGCACCTGGCGGGGGCACTGCCGCCTGGCACCGCCATGCACGTGACTGGCGATCACGGCATGGTGGACGTGACCATGGCGGAGAAGATCGACGTCGACGCGGTCCCTGGGCTGCTGGACGGGGTCGCGCTGCTGGGTGGTGAGCCGCGGGCCCGTCACGTGTACGCCAAGCCGGGTGCCGCCGGCGACGTGCTCACGGCCTGGCGTGAGGTGCTGGGCAGCCGGGCGTGGGTGGCGTCCAGGGAGGAGGCGGTCGCGGACGGCTGGTTCGGCCCGACCGATCCAGCGTTCCTTGACCGGATCGGGGATGTCGTCGCCGCCCCCGCTGAGTCCTGGGCTCTCGTGGCCACCCAGGCCGAGCCGCTGGAGTCGGCGCTCATCGGCATGCACGGCTCACTGACCCCCGCCGACCAGCTCGTGCCCCTGCTCAGCTTCCCGGCCGACTGACCGGCCGGGCGATGCTGCTGTGGATTCGCTGATCAACGTCGAAACGCTGGCCCGGGCGCTGGCCGGGCCAGACCGGCCTGCGGTGCTGGACGTGCGCTGGCGGGTCGGCGGGCCACCGGGACTGGGGGATTACCTGGCCAGCCACCTGCCCGGCGCTGCCTTCGTTGATCTGGACCGGGATCTGGCCGGTCCGCCCGGAACAGGCGGCCGCCATCCGCTGCCCGAGGCCGGCGCCTTCCAGGCCGCCATGCGCCGGGCCGGCGTCGGCGACGGCCGGGCCGTGGTCGTCTACGACGAGGATGACTCGCTGGCGGCCGCCCGGGCCTGGTGGACCTTGCGCTACTACGGTCACGAGCAGGTGCGTGTCCTGGACGGCGGCTATCGGGTCTGGGTGGCGGCTGGCCAGCCCGTTGTCGGCGGCCCCGGCGCGGTCACGGCCGGAGACTTCACCGCCCGCCCCGGGCACCTGCCGCTGCTTGGGGCCGACGGGGCGGCCGCGCTCGCACGCGCGGGCCGGCTGCTCGATGCCAGGGCGGCCGAGCGCTACCGGGGCGAGGTCGAGCCGATCGACCCGGTGGCCGGGCATATCCCGGGCGCAGTGAGCGTGCCCACCGCGGGAAACGTGACCGCCAGCGGGCATTTCCGGAGCGCGGCGCAGCTCAGGGAACGGTTCGCGGCCCTGGGTGTCGTCGCCGACCCGGGGTCGGCCGCGGCCGGGGCCTACTGCGGCTCGGGGGTGACCGCCGCGCACGAGGTGCTCGCCCTCGACATCGCGGGCATCCCGGCCGCCTTGTACGTCGGCTCGTGGTCGCACTGGGTCACCGATCCGGCCCATCCCATCGCCACCGGCCCCGATCCGGGCTGACCGCTGAACGCCGGGTGCCCGACACCGAGGGCCCGGGCCGGCCCGGGTAAAAATGTGCTGGGAAGAGTCTTATGTGGCCGGTGTCTGGTCACGCACCGATCTACGATTGGGCTTCAGACTCAACGGCCCAGTGTCCTCCGCCAGCGGACCGGCGCTGCGCGCCCAGGAGGCGGCGCCGTGTACCTGTTCCAGTGCGAGGCGACGTTCGGCGCGCAGCCGGCTGCGGTGTGGAAGGTCTGGACTGACGTGCCGGGCTGGCCCGAGTGGGACTTAACCAAGGAGATCGCCCGGCTCGACGGGCCTTTCGCCGCGGGCACGTCCGGATGGGCTAAGCAGCGCGGGAATCTCGGCGGCCCGTTCACGATCACCGTCTTTGAGCCCGGCCGGCGCTGGGTCAGCGAGTGCCCGCTTCCGCTGGGAAAGGTGGTCTTCGACCACGTGATCGAGCCGACCGATGATGGCCGGGTCCGGGTGACCAAGAGCGTGGAGGTGTTCGGCGGGTTCGCGCCGCTCTTCCGCCTGATGTTCGCGGCCAGGATGCGCCGTGACATCGCTGAGTCGCTGGAAGCCCTGGGACGCCGCGCACACGACTAGCCGCCACCCCACGGACCGCGTTCCGCCGTCAGCTGGCCGCCAGCGGCGCAGGAAGGCCGGGCGGCCGGGAACCGAAGCCAGGGAAGCGCCGTCCAAGTCATGCGGCCCATCGGGGGAGGGCCGCGCCAGCCGGTCCGGCTCATGACCAGGAATGACCGGTCCGGCTCATGACCAGGAATGAGGTGCGCGATGGGCGTCTGGGACCGGCAAGCTCGCGGCGCGGGACACAGAATCTGGCTGCGAGGTGCTGCGGCCCCCGGGCTAATCGGGCTGGCCGTGCTGATCGGGCTGGCCGGCTGTGGGAGCGCGCCCAGCAACGCGGCGTCCAGTGGCCGGGCCAAGCCCGCAGCGACCGCCAGCCAGGTACGGTCAGCCACCGGCGGGACACTGTGCGCGGAGACCGGGTCGGTGCACCGGCTGACGGTCAGCCGGGTGAACGCCCTCCCCGTCAATCACCCGAATTTCTCGTTTCCGGCCACGGTCGCGGTCAGCGATGCGGCGCAGGCCCGCGCCGTGGCCCGGGCGCTGTGCGCGCCGCAGCCCCTACCGCGTGGCGTCGTGGCCTGCCCGGCCGATCTGGGCATCACCTACCGGCTCGACTTCGCCACATCCAGGCGCAGCCTCCCGCCGGTGGCCATCCGCGCGGGCGGCTGTGAGGGAGTTTCCGGTGCCGGGCTGACCCGCTGGTCCATCCGAACGCCCGCGTTCTGGACCGTTCTCGGCACGGCGATGGGCCTGGCGCATCCCGGTCACGCGGCCTTTTCCGGCAGCATGCAGCCGTGACGGTCCCCGGCAGGCTGGGCTAACTGCTGCCGCCCGGGTCACTGTCGAGCGCCCGCGGCGCGCTTGGTGCCACATCATGGGCGGAACCGAGGCCGGCATAGGTCCGCGACCAGGAAGCACTGCCTGAGCGCAGATTCGAGTAGCGGAAGCTGGTGGACCAGCCGATGCCGAGCCCGGCGACCAGCAGGAGGACCGCGGCCAGGCGCAGGCCGCGCCGGCGGATGTCCGGGCGGCGCAGGAAGGCGTCCACGCCGACGACGGCAAGCTGCACCATCCACCTCCGCCGCCCCGACGCCGTGCTCCAGGCGATCCAGGACCTGCTCGGCCAATTCGGCAGGTGATCACGGAAAGCCCTTCAGCCGCAGCCTCTTATTTCTGGTCATGGGCCACCGTGTAGAGCCACACCTTCAGGTAGCCGTCCAGCTTCCACTGGTGCGCGAGGCGGAAGCCGGGCGCAAGGTAGGTGGCTGGATTATCGTCGGGCCGCATCTCCACGGCCCAGATTCTGCGGACGCCCCGCTCCCGCCGCTCCAGGACCGGCAACGGAACGGTGCTGGCATACAGGCGGCCCGAGGCGGCAGCAGTTTGCCTCAGGCTGATGTCGCGCAGGTGGGCGAACCCCTCCGGGTAGGCGAGATCCCAGGGCGGGATGGACGGCTCCGGATAGATGATGGCGTCACCAGGCCGCTCGTGGGCGCTGAGGAACTGGGCCGCCGCCCGCATGCCGTTCCCGGGCACCCGCAGTCCCAGCTGCGTCGGCGCAGCGAGCGCCACGACCAGGGCAACGGCGGCCGCTCGCATTGGCCAGCGCAGCGCGGCGAGCCCGGTACCGGCCAGCAGAGCCACCGCGGGCAGGCAGTAGGTCACGTACCGCCCGTTATAGACCGGCTTGATCTCGGACACCGCCAGCAGCAGAAGGGGCGGCAGTACCAGCCATGGCGCGGCAAGCCAGGTCAGGCTGCGGTCCGCGGCGGCCGGCCGGGCGGCACCCCGGGCCGGTGTCGGCGGCCACGTCATCATCAGCGAATCGCCGCAGGTCCCGCCGAGCACGCTGAGCAACCCGATCATGACTACCGACGCCACCGAGCCAGCAGCCATCAAATTAGCCACGTCATCGAGATCGTGCCAGCCCGGCTTGGGAATCCAGGAGATCGCTCCCCGCTGCGCCCAGCAGAGGATCGCCACGGGTGCCACGGCCACTCCTGCGGCGGTGATCGTCACCAGCCACCTGCAGGCCAGCGCGCGCTGGCCGTTCCGTTCGGCCCGGCGCCGCCTGCTCAGGCCGATCAGCGTGACCGCGTGCGCGGGCACGAGCAGGAGCCCGAACAACTGGGTGCAGCCGAGCAGCGCGACCGAGAGGCCGTAGGCGGCGAACCAGCGTGGGCGAGGGTCCTGGGCGGAGCGGACCAGAAGATAGCTGGCCAGTACGGCGGCGGCCGTGACCATTGCGTAGGGCCGCGCGTCATGGCCCTGCAGACTGACCGTGGGCAGAACGGCGAACATCAGCCCAGCGCACAGGCCGGCGCGGCGTGACACGAGCCTGCGCGCAATCACCGTGACTCCGGCAGCGGCAGCTGCCATCGCCACTGCCGACGGCAGCCTGGTCGCGAACTCGCTGGTTCCCGCCACCCTGACCACCGGCCACAGCAGCAGGTAATACAGGCCGTGCACGGCATCGACGTGCCCGAGCAGGCGGATCAACTGGGGGACCGACCGCGAGACCGCCGACACTGTGTCCGCCTCATCGCCCCAGTAAGGGCGGGCGCTGACACCCCACAACATCACTGCCAGCGTGATCGCCGGGCCGACGATCAGCGTCCTGCCCGGCCGCTCTGAAACAAGCGCTTGCTCGGTAGCTGCGCACGCGTTATCCTGCTGGGTTCCTGCCATGGGAATACCTGCCGGTTCTGTGATGGGAGCGCGCTATGTCCGGCACGCCTCCGGCCGCGGTTTTCCTCTCAGCCGGACCGTGTTGGGCCGCCGCGGCATGCGCAGCAAAGAGACGAACATCCCGGGCGTTTCGTTGCTTTGGCGACGCGGTGGATCAGACGCGGTGGATCAGGAGCGCGCCGGGCTGCTCGCCTCCGCGGCTGCTTCCTGAAAGACCAGCCCACAACGAGGCTGGATTACCCGGAGGTCCCGGCTAGCCGGCGACTTGGGCCTCCCAGCTCAACTGGCGGAATCCGGCCGGGATGGTGACCAGGGCCTGGGCGATGTTGGCGGCGGTCGGCGGCAGCCACTGCACGTTGGTCACGGACGAGGAGAGCGTGCTGGCCGCCGGGCCGCCAAAGGTCGCCGTCGAGCCGTACATCCGCACTGGAAGGTACGTCGTGGGGTTCACGTACAGGGTCCACCGGGCCCGCGCCCACTTCTCGCCGACGGTCTTGCCGTAACCCTTCGACAGCCTGACCGTCACCGGCTTCCCGGTGATCTTCGTGGTTTCCATGCCGTCGATCCGGACATGCCCGGTCACGGTGGCGGCTCCGCAGGCGAGCGTCGCGTTGATGAAGTCCGACCAGCGACTGTTCGGGATCAGGGGGCCGCCCATCGAGAGCGCGACCGTCGTCGAGCACGCGCTCGCCGGTCGGGACACCGGCGGGCCCGAGAGGCTGAACTCGCGGTTGTAGTAGGTGACGTAGGCGCTATTGAGCTTTCCGCCGACGAGGGCGGTTCCCCAAGCTGTGTCGGGCCGCCCGCGGGTCTGCGGCGGAAAATCCCACTCCCGCCGCCCGTTCACGATCCGGTCACGGTAGTCATTCGTCGGATCGAACTCCTCAAACCGGCTCCGCGGCCCGTACGCCCAGATGACGGTGCGTCCCCAGTCGTTGTCGCCCGCGCGCCCGACAAAGACCAGATTCTCGCTGGCGAGCGCGTTCTCGACCCGGCTGGTCACGAACGCGACCGTACGTGCCTGGGCCTCGCTGGAGCCCTTCCGCGCGGGGGTGCCGCTGGCCCCGCCGGTCACGGCGAGCACGGCC
>OBLW0100002596.1_pt1 | contig 14573 bp, 6 predicted proteins | sample 1520161 | NCBI WGS metagenome assembly OBLW01 (sample SAMEA3539309, study PRJEB22396) | soil metagenome | biome: tundra; feature: field; material: soil | place: USA | collected 2010-05 | depth 0.15 m
TAGAGCGCTTGCATGGCATGCAAGAGGTCTGGGGTTCGAATCCCCATAGCTCCACAAGGAATTCCAGCTCAGGGTGTGGTTTCGGGGCCATTCGGATGGGTTCCAAGATCGGTTGACCGTCATTTGACCGTCGTTCTGGATGTGGATAGCTGGCACTCAGGATCACGGGCTGTTCCTGGATGGCACGCCAGATGGGGGTGGCTGTGGTGTTCGTTGAACAGGCTGGTGTGTCGCCGGGGAGGTTGACGGTCCTGCTGCCGCTGATCTGCGGGCAGGCTCCGCAGTGCCAGAAGGCGATGATTTGGAGACGCCCTCACCGGACGGCGCACTTTCAGGCGCTGCCCGTCGTGCCCCAGTTGATAGCGGGGATCGCTCCGCAACGCCGAAAGGACGCTCCGAGCTGGAGTCGCTCCGGGTTCAGCTGGTCGGCGCAGATAACCCGTGACGAGAGGCCGTTTCTATCCTCTCTGGCTGCTGAGGGGTCACGAGTGCTGGTCTCGCGCGGGCAGTTGCTGAGTCTTCACATCTAGGGCGTTGACGCGTCCGGGTGTTGCGAACTGGGCGTTTCCGTACGGATAGATGACAATGAGGAACTGTGGTCGTTCGAGTTGAGGTGCCAGCTGCTTTGCTTGCGTGGGCGCGTGATCGGTCTGGTATTTCCCGTGACGACCTGTCCCGGCGGTTCCCGAAGCTCGCGGACTGGGAGAGCGGGACTGCCTCGCCGACGCTCAAGCAACTGGAGGACTTCGCCAGTACCACCCACACCTCAGTCGGATACTTTTTCCTGCCCGGGCCCCCTGATATCCCGCTGCCTCTGCCGGACTTCCGGACAAGACGCGAGGAGGCAGTCCGCCAGCCAAGCCCTGACCTTCTCGACACGCTCTTTCTGAGCGAGCAGCGGCAGGAGTGGTACCGCGACTACGCGCGGATCAACAACGACGGCCCGGTAGAGTTCGTCGGATCCATCACCACGGCAACCGGTGTCACTGCCGCCGCCGCCGTGATGCGTGAAGTGCTGGGCTTCGGGGTGGGGGAGCGCGGTGCGACGTGGAGCGAATCGTTCCGCCGGCTGGCCGATCACGCCGAGGATCTCGGCATCCTGGTCATGGTCAGTGGCGTTGTGGGCAGCAACACGCACCGCCAGCTCGACCCAGCCGAGTTTCTTGGGTTCGCGCTTGTCGACGAATACGCGCCTGCGGTCTTCATCAACGGTGCCAGCACCAGGGCCGCCCAGATCTTCACTCTGGCCCATGAACTGGTGCACATCTGGCTCGGCCAGTCGGCCTTGGATGATCCTGACGTGGCTGGCCTGGACCCTGTGCGCGGCAACGAGATCGAGCACTGGTGTGATCAGGTAGTGGCCGAGATCCTCGTACCGCTCGAAGCGCTGGCCCAGCAGTACCGCCCGGCCGCGGAACTCACCGGGGAACTCGACCGGCTGGCACGCACCTTCAAGGTCAGCACGCTCGTGATACTCCGGCGCATCCGCGATGCCGGGCATCTCGACTCTGACCAATACTGGGGCGCCTACCAGGCGGAGCTGGCCAGGGTGCGAGCCCTGACAGGCGAGACGGCCAGCGGCGGCAATTTCTATAACACCCAGCCGGTGCGGACGAGCAAGCGGTTCGCCCGCGCTATCATCACCAGCACGCTTGAAGGCCAGACCCTGTACGGGGACGCTCTTCAGCTACTCGGCTTCAAGAAAGTCTCGACCTTCAACGAGCTGGCCCAGCGGCTCGGGGTCATCTAGTGGCCTACCTCCTCGATTCAGACGTATTCATCCAGGCCAAGAACCTCCACTACGGGTTCGACTTCTGCCCGGCGTTCTGGGCGTGGATCGACGAGGCACATGCCGCCGGGACAGTCTTCAGCATCGAGAAAGTCGGTGATGAGCTGAAGGCCGGAGCAGATGACCTCGCCACCTGGGCCGCGGGCCGGCCCGGGCTCTTCCTGAAGCCGGACAGCGCGATCATCGCGAGCCTGCGGACGGTAAGCCAGTGGGCCAGCAGCGGGGCGTACCCGGCTGCTGCGGTTGGCACCTTCCTGCAGGTCGCGGACTATTACCTGATCGCTCACGCACATGCTCACCAGCACATCGTGGTCACCCACGAGGTGGTGGCCCACGGCACCAAGAAGATCAAGATCCCAAACGCCTGCATCGACCTCGGCGTGAAGTGCATGACACCCTTCGAGATGCTCCGCGTGGAGAAAGCCCGATTCGTGCTTGGAGCCTCGGCCTAGACTCTTCCCGCCACTCTCGTCGGAACCGGAGGACATTTCGGGCAGCGCTTTCAACGATCCGCATTGTCGTAGGTGAACTGGTCGGCTGCCGAGGTGGCCGAAGTGGCCGCGAGTATGGCGACGGTGCCGCTGGCGTTGAGGGTCGGCTGGTCACCGTGAGTTGTCGCTGACGACATTGAGGTTGCTGGCGGGGACCGAGCCGAACGACGCTGATGTCGCGCCGGTGAAGCCGCTGCCGGTCACCGTCACGATGTCCCCGACGCCGACTGCTTCGCTGGCCGGGTCGATGCTGGTCACGAATAGTAGTGAGCGGAGGTGGGTAGCGCCATCAACAATTTGCTGACACTGGTCCAGGATGGCCTGACCGGATCAATTCGGATGACCCCCATGCTGACTCGACGTGCATGATCCTAAGTAGCCCTGTGCATTTATCTGCGGCGCGATGGATGTGACTCAGGATAAACTAGCGTACTGCGTGATATGCGGGAAAGTTGATTCCGCACTTGGGGCTAAGGGGAGGCGATGGGGGACTTGCCAGTCTTTCCCACGCCACGAAGACCGATGCCCCAATTTCCGGTCACCTTCATTCGCCATCGAGCGGAGAGCGGGCGAAACGGAAAGTTCTATTATCCAGGGATGATGTAGTCCGAAAGGTACTCGAGCCCTTCCGGTCCGGTGCTCCTTATTCTGTTCCTGCCCGGCTTGATATCCGATCAAGGCGTATGCTGGTCTGCCGAAGGACAGCTAAGTGTTCGCGAGATGCTCAGCGCAGTTGCTCGCACTGGTTGAAAGCATCTTAAATTGCAGGGAAAGGGCTAACCCTACCGTCGCTGCGGAGGGAGAAAGGCGGTCGAGTTGCCATTCTCAGTACTGGGACTTCAGGCCGCGGTCGCAGACGGATCCGAGCTGACCTTTGACGGGCAGCCCATGCAGGTGGGCACCCACCTGCGGTGGTCCTTTGTCCCGGAACTCGGACCTCCGCCTGGAGAGTTCTGGCTGGCGCGGCGTGTGGCGAGCAGCGATAGTGGTGGCCCGATCGAGCCGCCGGCCGCCGTTAGCCGGGCGATTAGCGCGCTGGCCTCACCTGGGGTGCCCGATCCTAACGGCCTCGGCGGCCTCGTCACCGTGGGCAGCGAGGCGCCGCAGGCGTCGCCCATGCCTTGCGGGCGCTGCTGCTGCTGTTCCGCGCTCAGTACCGTCGAGGAGCGGGGAGCGCCCGCCTCGTCCCCGGGCGGCGCGGAGGTAACGACCGAGCGCGGGGCGAAGTCCCCGCAGTGCTGTGAATGCGGTCACATGCTCGTCTGCGTCGCCTGCGCAACTGAGCCCGAGCCCGGCCGGGAGCCGGCTGGGGGGTGCGGCTGTTGCCGTTGCGCCGCCGAGCGCGTAGTGCCGGTGCCCGTGGCGGTGTCGGTGTCGATCACCTGCTGTTGTTGCCGCGGGGCTGGGCCGCGTGGGAACGGCGGCCAGGTGCCCGGGCAGGGCACCACTGGGACCGGCAATCTCGGTGGCCCCGGGTGGTGTCCGGGCGAGCCGGTGTGGGGCCCACCTGACGGGTGCGGCTGGCGGGTGTGGGGTGAGCCGTTCACGCTGCCGGTGACCCGCGCGAACTGGCCGGCCCGTTACAGCGGAGCGCTCGACCCGAGCACGCATGCCGACTCCGCCCTGCTGACACGCGACGAGCTCGAGTGCCATGAGCGCTTGCATGGCCTTGCCCTGCTCGCCGGCATGAGCCCAGCGACGATGGGTCAGCACTTCACGGCATTGCGCGGGGAATGCGTGCGTCTCGTGCAGAACTGGCCGGGGACGCCCTGCTATGCGGTCGGGTTGCAGGATTCTTCCGACGGCGCCCACGCGCCGCAGCTATCCCTGAGCCTTGTGTCCCAGTTCCAGCTGGCCGCGCTGAGCCCGTACATGGCCCGGGTGCTCGGCCTCTATTTCGTCGACACCCAAGCCGACCCGCACGAGTCTTACGACTACTGCGTCGTCGGCGTATGGCCGGAGATCGTCCCGCCCGTGGTGCGCAGTCCCGGGGGGGCGCCCGCAGGCGCACTTGCGCGCGGCAGCGTGCTTTTCGACGGCCTGCGCATCAGTGCTGACCCCGCCACGTGCCACCTCTACGCCTGGCAAGGTGACGGGAGTGCGTCGGTCCCGACCGCGACGCTTTCCGGCACGCCCCCGAGCGTCACCGCCGCGCTCACGGCCGCTGTGGCTCCGCTCGCCGCCAGCGAGCGTCCGCCGGCGCTGCTCGCCGCCGAGGTGAATCCGCCCGCTCGCCCCTTTCGGCCGCCGCCGGGCGAGGTCACGGCGTGCGAAATCGGCCTCCTGGAACCTGTCGCCGAAGTCGCGTTGAGTGTCGCCGGGCAGGGCAGGCTCATTGCCCGCTCTGGCGGTGCCGACGTGGCGAGTATTGCCGTCGCGGGAACCGCGCTGCAGTGGTACCCGCTCGCGTCGCCGGACCCGGCGACGCAGCCAATCGACGAGATCCTCGTCATCGGCACCGGCGGTCCGGGGAGCGTTGTCGTCATTGGCAGTCTCGTCAGCTCGCCCGTCACCGGCGGGAGAGTCGGCGTGCGCTATGCGATCGTGCACGCGCCGTCAACCATGGCGGCGCCATTGGCCCCCGCGAAGCCATGGACGCTCTTCCGCCGGCGCACCGCCGAGGTTGACCCGGCCGGCCCGTCGATCGTCGCCCGCTCCTACTTCGATGTGCAGTGGGTGGCGCCGCCGGCTGTCGACCAGACCGGCGACCCTGTGCAGGATCCAGCGGCGCTGCCGCCTCCGCTGGGCACCGTCGGGTACCTGGCGCAGCGGGGTGATGGCGACCTTTCCGCACCGACGCCGCTCGCACGCGTCATTGCCGCCACACCGCAGCCAACGCCGCACGACTCGCCGCTCTGGCCGGCCCCGGCCATCCTGCGCCTCGTCGATGCACGGCTGCCCGATCCGATAGCCGGCTACCAGCACCGCACGGCCGGCTTCGGCCTGTTCGGACAGCTCGGCCCCTACAGCGACTGGAGCGACGCGCGCGGCGTCCAGCGCATCGCGGCGGCACCTGCGCTGCGGCTACTCACCGTCGGCGCGGCGCAGACGACGTTTGACAACAGCCCGGCCGGCGGGGGCGGCCCGGACGATCCGGCGAACCCGACGGCCTGGGTCGGGGGCACCCTCAGCGTCGTCGCCTCGTGGTCGGGGAGCGCCGTGCTCACCTACCCCGATGCGCGTACGGCGCGGCTGAGCATAGCGGCGGTCGGCGGCCCGCCCGCGGCGCTCGCCACGAGAGACTTCACCGTTCCGGCCGCGGGCGTCGAGGCGTTCACGCTTGGCCAGCTCGTGCAGGACCCGGCCCTGGGCATCACCTACGCGATCACCGATCCACCCCTGGTGGCGCTCGGGTCCGGGGACCCGTCGGCGTCGCTTACCCTCACCGGCGTCCTAGACGACGGGACGGCTGTCACGGAGCGGTTCTCGGTGCGGCCCGGTCCCGTCGACCCGGCCGCCGACGTTCAGCCGGGCGGGGTGGTGGCGACGCTGCCCAGCGGACCGGTCTCGCGCGTGGTGAGCAACCCGGGCGCGTTCGTCGGCCACCCCGCTTACCTCGTCAGCGGGGTGAGCGTGCCGCTTACCGTGAGGGTGCCGCTGCGCGTGCCGGTCGGGGACGGGACCGCGCTCGGCGAGGCGAGCGTCGCCGTCTCGCGGGCGGGCACGTTCGTCCCAGGCGAGCAGATCGTTGACCCGAATACCGGCGACCATCGCGACGAGCCCTCCTCCAACGACGTGGTGTTCGCCGCCGCCCAGCAGCTCACGCCCCCATCTCCGCCTGCAGTGGCGGAGCCGGTACCCACCCACACCGTCCATCACCTCTACTACAGCCCGGCAGACTACAACGGCAACGCGTCCTACACGCTGCCGTTCGATCTGTCGGCCGGCCTGCCGGCTGTGTCCGGGTACCGGCTCAACCGCGCGCCGGCGCACTCGCTGTTTCTCGCCGACATCAAGCGCCGCGGCACTGCCGGCGCCGGGCTGCTTGACAACAACCCGCAGATCGCCGGGCGATCCGACCTGCAGAACTGGATCGAGGCACTGCCGGCCTGGCTGGCCGCCTACAACCACAGCCTCCCGGCGCCGCAGCAGCTCACCCAGGCCAGCGTGCTCACCGACGCCGCCGGGCAGCGCGCGCTCATCGAGCATTTCTACAACGGCTTGCTCGACGACGAGCTGCGCGCGCTCGCTGACGGCCCCGGAAACGGTGCCGCGTTCGCCCAGGTCAACTCGGTACAGGTGCCCGTGCCCCCGCCAGCCCCGCCACCCCTGCCGCCGCTGAGCGACACGGTGAATGGCAGCGGCTTCGGACGCAACCTGTATGCGCTGCTCACCGTCAACGGCGCGGGGGGGCGCAGTGCACCCACGCCGAGCACCGGGCCGATCTACACGCGCACGGTGAATCCCTCGCGGCCGCCGGTGCTCTACAAGGTGACCCCACAGCCGGCGACCGGGGCGCTTATCGTCGCCTGGGCCCTGGACGGCAGCCCTGACATCGCCGGCTACCTCATCTACCGCGCCCCCGACCCATCCGAGCTGACCGACCTGCGCTGGTTCGGGCTGGATCCCACCCATCCGTCCGACCCGTCGGCGCTGGCCCGGGTGCAGATCACCGCCGGGGCATGGGATCCGCTGTCACTCACCTCCGGCGCCGGCGATCCCCGCCTGATCGGCGTCATCAACGACCCGCGCGCGTTCGCCCGCGACTACGACGGGAGCGACATGGGCGAAGTCCCGCTGCCACCCGGCACCCCGCCTGACGAGGTCCTCGGCGTGTACCGCCTCGCCGAGTTCGATCCTGGCACCCCCCAGAGCCAGCCGGGCGCATTCAACTACTGGATCCCGGGCTCGGCTGGTGGGACCGCGCAGCTGGTGAGCAACACGTCGGCGACCCCGGCGACCTCCCGCGTTACCGGGCTGCGCCTCGGGCTCGGCCGCGGCGTGCCGGTCGCCGTCGTGGCCCGCTACGGCGGCGCCGTAAAGGTGATCGGCGCGCAGCCGGTACTGCGCGCCGCGTTCGTCGACGGCGCACAGCCCGGCGCGCCGCCACCTGTTCCGGCCGACCCGAATGCCGCGCCCTCCTGGTCGCCCGTCCCCATCGGCCAGGCGCCGTCATACGCCGTGGTCGCCGTCGACATCGCCGGCAACCAGTCGGCACCATCCACGCCGTTCAGCACCCCGGCGCTCGCGCCCGCCTGACCATTCCCGTCACTTCGAGCAATGAGGAACTTCACGATGGCAGATCCCTTGAGCACCCTCGAGACCGACCTGGCCGTCCTCGCGACGCCTCTCTCTCCCCCGCCGACCACAGGAGGGAGTAAGGCGCAGCCCACGGGTGTACTTGACACCGTGAACGACCTGTTCACCGCGCTCGAGAAGACGGCCCTCCAGTCGGCGATCAGCCCGCTGGCCAGCAGCATCAACGGCGGCCTAGGTGATGCCGCTGAAGCCCTCGAATCGATCGCCGGTGAGCTGCAGAGCATCTCGAATGCCGCCGGCTCGGCGGGCACCGATGCGGCATCGGTGCTTACCACCCTGCAGAACGCCCTCGCCACCGCCGGAAGCCTGGTCCCCGGCAGCACGAACGTTGCGGCTTTGCAATCCGGCAGCCAGTTCTTCCAGCAGCTCGGCTTGCTGCTGACCGACCTCGGCTCGGTTACAGCCGCCGTTCCCTGCCTCTACCAGATCGCGGCGCAGCTGCGGGCGATCGGGTCGCTGCCGTCATAATGACAGGCACTTTCAGTCCCATGGGGCTCATCACCGACGCGGTCATCGGCACCATCGTCAACCAGGTAAACCAAGCGCTCGGGGGGACCCCGCCGAATCCGCCCGTGCTCACTGTCAGCGACAGCGGTGGCGGGATCTCCCTGGCTCTGGCGATGCCCGGTGAGCCGACGGTCGCCCTGGACAACCTGACGACCGGTGCGGGCGGCGTGGGCGGGCGCCTGCATATCGACGACATCCCGGCTGGCGGACTGTCGGCGTCGCTGTTCGGTGACTTCACCATCGCGCTGACCGCTTTTGATCTCACCCTGGCCCAGGGCGCGTTCGTGTCCACGAACATCGCCGGGTCACTGACTATCCCTTTCTTCTCCAGCGTCGATTCGGCCGGCAACAATACGTCAGGGACCGTCGACGTCGAGGTCGCGGTGCGGGCGGACGGCTCGCTCGCGGTCACGCTCGCCGCCCAGCAAAGCTACCCGACCAAGATGACACCGGACGGCCTGGTCTCGTTGACCTATCGCCTGCCGGCGGGCTCGAGTATCGACCTGGAGATCGCCACGCTCGAGGTTGACCTCCAGTCTGACGGGGTGTGGCGCCTCACACTTACCGGCTCGATCACGCTGGACACCGACGCCATCAACTGGCCCGAGGTGGAACTGCGCGGCCTGTCGATCGACTCCGCCGGGCACGTGACGCTGCAGGGCGGCTGGATCGACCTGCCGAGCCAGGCAGCGATCGATTTCTACGGCTTCCACGTCGCTCTGCAGCGCCTTGGCTTTGGCTCCGACGGTAGCGGGCGCTGGATCGGCTTCGACGCCGACGTGAACCTCGTCGAGGGCGTGACCCTGGGCGGGTCAGTCCGCGGCCTGCAGGTGAACATCGACACCGGCGCCGTCTCGCTCAGCGGGGTCTCGGTTGACTTCGAGATACCGGGCGTGCTCTCGTTCAGCGGAGAGATCGACCACGCGAGCGTCGCGTCACCGGCCGACCTGGCCGCGGCCGGCCTGCCATCGAACTTCCCCCTCCCGGCGCAGGTGTTCGCCGGCGGCGTGGACCTCATCATCGAAGCGGCGGACGACCTGGAGATCGACGCGCAGTTCATCGTCGCGCAGGTACCGAACCCGATACCTGTTACAGGCGCGCCACCCAGCGCCGGGACGCCGACCCAGACATGCTTCTTCCTCGCGCTCGACGTGGAACTGCCGGTCGGCATCCCGCTGTTCGCCGACGTCGCGCTGTACGGGCTGTCCGGCATGTTCGCGACCAACCTGCGCCCCAACATTGGTAGCACTTCGTGGTGGGACTGGTACAAGTACCCAACCGCGAGCGACGGTACACCGGACATCAGCGGGCTGCCTGACCTGCAGGGCGGCAGCGGCGATCCCGATTACACATCCACCGACGTGTTCAAGTGGCTGAATCCGGTCAGCGGCGCGTTCGCCCTTGGCGCCGGGGCGGTTATCGGCACCATGGACGATGGCTTCACCGTGTCGGCGTCGATCGCGTTCATGATCATCCTGCCCGGGCCGGTGCTGATCTTCATCGGTAAGGCGAACATCCTTTCCAAACGGATCAGCGGGCCCGCCGAGACGGCCAACTTCGAGGCGATGGCGACCTACGACGGCACCGCCGGCACGTTCGACCTCGTCATCGACGCGCAGTACTCGATCGCCGACGTGCTCGACATCCAGGCGGAAGCCGAGCTGTACATCGATCCCGGGGCGGGCGTGTGGTTCCTCGCCATCGGCAAGCCGCCACAAGAGAAGCGAGTGAAGGCCCGCATCCTGGACCTGTTCGAGGCCGACCTGTACTTCGTGGTGAGCAACACCGGCCTGGTGACCGGCTTCTGGGTGGGGTACCAGAACTCGTGGTCGTTCGGGCCGCTGAGCGCCTCGATCGACGCCTACCTCGCCGCCATGGCGGCCATCCAGTGGTCACCCCTGCAGCTCGCCGCGGGGGTCGAGCTCCACGGCGAGGTGCAGCTCTCGGCGTTCGGCATCGGCCTCGGTATCACCGCCGACGCGCTGCTCGAGGCGACCGCCCCGAACCCGTTCTGGCTGTACGGGTCGCTGTCGGTCCAGCTCGACCTTCCCTGGCCGCTGCCGAATGTCGGCGGCACGGTGTCGCTGTCGTGGGGCGGCAACGGGCCGCCCCCGCCCGCCCCGCTCGCACTGGCCACGGTCAGCGCGACACTCGTTGACCATGGTGCGAGCGATCGCTACGAGCTGCTTGCGCACCGCGCCCACGCCACAGTCAACGCCATTAACCCGGCTGACACCGTCGTTTACGACCCCCCGCCCGGGACGCCAGGGATCCTCGCCGCGCAGCCAGCCGGCTACTGGGCCGGGCGCTACACCGGCAGCAACCTCGCTCAGGACCCGTCAGGGGTCGTCCCCGACCTTGATCCCTCAGAACTCGGGTGGGCACCGCTGGTGCCGCAGGACAGCCACTTCGCGCTCACGTTTGCCCATCCGGTCGCCGACCTAGCCGGCTTCGCCGGCGCCGAGGCCCCGCAGCCGGACCGCGTGAAGGTAAAACTGCCGACGTCCCCGCTGATCGGCGCCGACGACATGTCGAACATCGACCCGCAGCCGCCTGCCGTGCAATGGTGCATCCGCCATTCGCTTGTGCAGGTCGCGCTCTACCGCTATGACGACACCGCCACGCCGCCGGCCTGGGATCTCGTCGCGGCCCAGTCCAAGCCGGGCTTCAGCGTGAACGCACCGCTTGGCCTCGCGGGCGCCTGGGTCGCTTCCGATCCCGTGAAGAACGTCCCCGCCGCGGGCACGGTGCTGAAGGTCGCGCCCTACACGACGCTCAGTGGCGAGGACTTCACCATCTCCTGGGGTGGCGCGCCGGCCACGCTGGGCACGAACTTCACCGACCAGGGCCTGCAATTCAGCGCGGGTCCAGACGCCTCCGCCGCGACGCTCGCCGCGCCCCTGCCGGGCGCGACGACCGGCCTGTGCTTCGAGGCCAGCGGCGCAGCGACGGTGACGATCACCTTCCCCTCGGCCGTGATCTTGACCGGGCTGACCGGCGTGGTCGTCCAGGGTGGCGCGATCCCGTATTCGGCCCCCCAGGTCAGCAGCGGCGGCGCCGCGCTGACACCGATGAGCACCGGCCAATACGGGCCATCGATCTACACCCTCGCCTTTGACCCAGGCGGGGCACCGGTGAGCCAGATTGAGCTCGCCGTCAGCGAGGCGCCCCTGTACCTCATGAGCCTCGCCTACACCACGCCCCACATCAAGATGCCGATCCTGCCGCAGGCGCCGGGCCTGTACGCGCTCAAGACGGTGACCCAGATCGAGACCGGACAGGTCGACGGCAGCAACAAAGTCAACAGCTACCAGCCGGTCACCGACGGCGATCCGGTCATCGAATTCGCCTACCTGCAGTGCGCCAGCGGCCCCGGCACGGCGACGATCGACACCCCGCCAGCGAGTAGCGGCTTCACCGATCCGCTCCCGTGCCGTCAGCCGCCGTGTCCGGACCTCGCCGACTGGGCGATCCCGGCCGGGTCGCCGCCGGGGACAACGCCGGCCAACTCCCCGGCGAACGCCTTCCCCAGGGGCGGGCGGCTCAACGACCTCGCCACCTACACGCAGTGGTCCTTCCCGGGCGACGGCGACGCCGCCGCCTACTACGGGTACGACCTCAACGTCGAATTCAGCGAGACGTACGTCAACGCCCTGTACGCAACGTTCCTGACCCAGCGCGCGCCTTATGGTTTCCGCGGCCCGCAACTGCCGCCGGCGATGCACCTGCGCTGCGTCGACCGCAACCAGCAGCACACCCTGCTCTATCCGGTCGCCACGCGCGTGCCCTCGGCCTATCCCCAGAGCGCGATCGTGAGCAGCGTCGCCGATGTGCCGCTTCCGGCCACACTCGCGCTCCCGGCCCAGGCGCCGGCCGCGGAGAACGGGCACACCGCCGGGCGGATCGCCGCGCGGCTGCCGGCGGCTCTCGCGAGCGCACTGGCGATCCCGGCCAGCGGCGGTCACGGGAGCGTATCGGCCGCGTCGATCGCTGCGGCGCAGGCGATGGTCACCACCCGGCTCGGTTCGCGCCTGGCCAGCACAGTAGACGCTGCCGCCCTGCCAGCCCTCACAGCAGCGATCGCCAACGCGGGACTCAACGTTCAGCCGACGGCCCTCGACGTGGTGCTCCCCGTCAGCCCTCGCCTGCGGGGGATCATCAGGCACGAGCTCGCCGAGCTCGCCGACGCCGCCAAGGCCCGCGCGCTGTGGTTCGCCCCGCTCGCCCCGCAGACCCGCTACACCTTCGATGTCGTCGCCGGCCTGCTGCGCCTGGGCGGCGACGTAGCCGAAGACGAACAGGGCGCGAACCCGCTTTCCGCAGTGTCTGACGCCCCCGATGCGATCGGCGCGTACGCGGCGCTGCAGGCGTATCTCGCCGAGGAGGATGCGCTCACCACGCTCCAGCGGGTGCAGTTCACCACGTCGCGCTACGCGACGTTCAGCGATCAGGTCGCGAACATCCTCGCGCAGGTGGCCGGCACCGCCGCGACCCCGATCCGGCGCTACGCTGTGACGGACGACACCGACCCCCAGACGTGGCTGTCAAGCGCTGCGGCGGAGACGACCAGAGCGAGCGATCTCGAGACGTATCTCGCTGCCCGTGCGGCGCTCGCCGCCGTGATCAGCAGCTTCGACCCGCTCTTCGACGTGAATCAGCCGGCGCCACCGGCGGACCCCACGAGCGGACACGGCGAGCAGGCGCTGAGCGCGCAGCGCTCCGTCACCGAGAAGGCCTGGGAGGCGTTCTCGGGCTCGACGGCAGCGACGTTTGACGGCCTCGTCACCGCACTCGGGCAGCCCGGGCTGGTCAGTTCGGCGCAAGTGCCGCCGCCGCCCGACACGGAACTGTCACTGCTCACCGTCGACGGCGACAGGCGAGTCGTCGCCCTGCTGATCGCCTCCCCGGAACCGCTGCCCTGGCGGCGGATGTGGCAATGGACGACTCTCGACCCGGCCGGCTTCCGTGCCCGAGGACTCACTGGGCTGACGATGCTGTGGTCCGCAGATCAGACGCGCGCACTGATCGTCCCGCTCGGCAGCCCGGTCGGAGCGTACTCGCTCACGCTGCGCTTCCAGGGGAACATCGGCGCGGAGGTGGCCTGCATCACCCTGGCCGGAGCGAGCGTGAGCGAGACGGCAGCCTCCGCGCCGATCGTCATCGCGCCCGTGCCGTTTCGCCGGCCGATAGTGGACGAGGGCATTGGCAGGCCGCTCCTCGACCAGCAGCGAGGACGGCCAGAGGCCCCCCACGGCCTCGCCGGCCAGCCGCCGGAGCGCCGACCGCCGCGGTCGGCAGACGTGCCGCTGGCGGCGACGACCCTCAGCATTCCGTCCCTTCCGAAAACGCCTGCCCTGCGGATCCTTGTGACCAGCGGTGCCGACGCCGGCCGGGTATTCGACCTTCACCCCGGTGAGCTGACCATCGGGCGCGAGGAGGGCTCGGAGATCCTGCTCAGCGACCTGAGGATCTCCCACAGCCACGCCGTGCTGCGAGTAGACGGCAAGCACGTGACCATCAAGGACCTGCGATCGACCAACGGTACCAAGGTCAACGGAGTGGCCATCGAGCGACAGACAAGCCTCGCATCCGGTGATCAGCTCGCCCTAGGCGGCGTGATACTCGTGGTGGAGGAACGCTGACGGCCGCCCCGGCCGCCCCGGGCGCGCCGCGATGATTGGACACAGGTGCCACCTGTGTGACTTCGTTCTCGTGCACAGCGCTCAGGTCGCTGCGGTCGCCGCGAAGTGCAGGTTGGCGGCCCGGGCCATCGAGCATCTGCAGCGCCGTGGCCTTGGGGCCAGTGCTACCGCGGGCGCGGATGATGCACCGGTCCGGGTGCTCGGGCGACTGCTCGCGCTGGCGTGCTCGCCTTGACATGATCGCCAGCGGGATCAGCCTCCAGGTGACCAGAATGTAGGCAAAAGGCCTGGGGTTCGAATTCCTTTTCGCGGTGGCCAGAGTGTCTGCTCAGGAGGTCATTCCAGGACCCAGCCCGGCGGGCCGGAAGATCATCTGACCGTCAGCTGACCGTCGGCCTGAACGCGACCCGTCGGCAGTGAGCGTCACGGGCCGAACCTGAACAGCAATCCGGATACTTATGACCGCGGCGTTCGCTGAGGCTGAATTTGTGGGGACCTTGTCCTGCAGTCGGTCGTGGGTTTCGGGCCGCCGCAGGCCGCAGCCGGAGTTGGAGCGGCGGCTGCCGCTGACTCCTGCAGCCAGTGAACCCAGGAACTTTTCGATGGCATGCAAGAGGTCTGGGGTTCGAATCCCCATAGCTCCACTAGGAATCCCAGCTCAGAGTGCGGGTACGGGTCATATGGATGGTTTTCAAGATCGGCTGACCGTCATTTGAGGCCCTCCTGTCGGTTCCGTGGGCAGGTTCTTGATCATCTTCCTGGGAGTGCGGGCCGCAGGCCGCCGAGTGCGAGCATGGCCAGGCCGATAAGGGCGGCGGGGTTGTGGAACCCGAAGGCCATGCGGGTGATGACCCTTATCTTGGTGTTCACCGATTCGATCAGGCC
>OBLW0100002597.1_pt1 | contig 14566 bp, 6 predicted proteins | sample 1520161 | NCBI WGS metagenome assembly OBLW01 (sample SAMEA3539309, study PRJEB22396) | soil metagenome | biome: tundra; feature: field; material: soil | place: USA | collected 2010-05 | depth 0.15 m
GGGCCGGCGGCCATAGCGTTCACCGACGGAAGAGTCATCGGTGCGATCCTCGATCGCAATGGCTTGCGGCCCGGACGCTATGTGGTCACCAATGACGAGCACGTCATTATGGCCTCCGAAGCGGGTGTGCTCGACCTCGAGCCGGAACAGGTAAAGATGAAAGGCCGCCTGCAGCCGGGAAAAATGTTTCTGGTGGACACGGTGGAAGGCCGCATTGTCCCGGACAAAGAAATCAAACACCGGCTGGCGTCGCGGCAGCCGTATGCGCAGTGGCTGAAAGACAATCAGATTACGATCGATCACTTGCCCGAGCCTTCGCGCATGCACCACCCCGATGCGGAGACTCTGCTTCGCCGCCAGCGCGCGTTCGGTTACAGCGATGAAGACTTGCGCATGATCCTCGGCCCCATGGCCTCGAAGGGTCAGGAACCAGTGGGATCGATGGGCACGGACACGCCGCTTGCCTGTCTCTCGGACCGGCCGCAGTCGCTCTTTAACTATTTCAAACAGCTCTTCGCGCAAGTCACCAATCCTCCGATTGACCCGATCCGCGAAGAAATCGTGATGTCGCTGATCAGCTACATAGGGGCTGAGCGAAACATTCTCTCGGAAGTGCCCGAGAACTGTCACATGCTGAAGCTGGCGCACCCTCTGCTGACCAACCTCGAACTGGAGAAGCTGCGCCGGGTTTCCACGGGAGATCTGCTGGCCATCACGCTGCCCGCGCTGTTCCGCGCCAGTGAAGGAGAAGCGGGATTGAAGCGCGCGCTCGAAGAATTGTGCCAGCGAGCGTCGCTCGCAGGAAGAGCCGGCTACACCCTGCTGATTCTTTCCGATCGTGGAGTGAACAAAGATTACGCTCCCATCCCCAGCCTGCTGGCGCTGGCGGCCGTGCACAACTTGCTGGTGCAAGAGGAGACGCGAACCCAGGTCGCTCTGATTACGGAATCAGGCGAGCCTCGCGAGGTGATGCACTTCGCGCTGCTAAGTGGCTATGGCGCGAGCGCCATCAATCCTTATCTGGCATTGGAGAGCGTGGAAAGCCTGGCGCGCCGCGGAGAGTTGTCTGATGGAGTGACTCCCGAACTTGCCGTGAAACACTTCATCAAATCGGTGAACAAAGGTTTATTGAAGACCTTCGCTAAAATGGGTATCTCTACCTTGCAGAGTTATCAGGGCGCACAGGTTTTCGAAGCCATCGGTCTGAACAAGGAACTGGTGGATTCGTATTTCGCGGGCACAGCGTCGCGTTTGGAAGGCGTGGGCCTCGAAGTGATCGCTCGCGAAGCGCAGTTGAAGCACGAGCACGCGTTTCGCCCCTTGACCGAGTCCGAGACAGAACTCGCGGTCGGCGGAAATTATCACCAGCGCGTCAACGGCGAGTATCACCTGCTGAATCCGCTGACCATCAGCAAGTTGCAACAGGCGGTGCGGCAGGAGAGCTTCCAGACCTTCCAGGAGTACACCGATCTCATCGACAACCAAAGCAGCAACATGGCCACGCTCCGCAGTTTGATGAAGTTGAAAAAGAGCGCCAAGCCGGTTCCGATCGAAGAAGTGGAGCCGGCCAGCGAGATCGTGAAGCGCTTCACCACGGGAGCGATGTCATTCGGTTCGATCAGCAAAGAAGCGCATGAAACTCTGGCCATCGCCATGAACCGTATCGGAGGGAAGTCGAATACCGGCGAAGGTGGCGAAGATGAAGAGCGCTTCAAGCCGGATGCGAACGGAGATCTGCGGCGAAGCGCCGTAAAGCAGGTCGCGTCGGCGCGCTTTGGAGTTACCGCGAATTATCTCGTCAATGCGGATGAGTTACAGATCAAAATGGCGCAGGGCGCGAAACCTGGCGAAGGCGGTCAACTTCCGGGGCACAAGGTGGATGAGGTCATTGCGCGGCTAAGACATTCCATCCCCGGCGTGGGTTTGATTTCGCCGCCTCCTCACCACGATATCTACTCCATCGAAGATCTCGCGCAATTGATCTACGACCTGAAGAATGTAAATCCGCAAGCCCGCATCGCGGTGAAATTGGTGGCGGAAGTGGGAGTGGGCACGGTGGCGGCGGGCGTTGCCAAGGCGCACGCGGATGTTGTCCTGATCAGCGGCGACAGCGGAGGCACGGGAGCTTCACCGCTGAGTTCGATTAAGCACGCAGGCATTCCCTGGGAGCTCGGCCTAGCGGAGACGCAGCAGGTGCTGTTATTAAACGATCTGCGCGGCCGAATCCGGGTGCAGACGGACGGCAAGCTGCAGACCGGCCGCGATGTTGTGATCGCCGCGCTGCTCGGCGCTGAAGAATTTGGGTTCGCCACCACGCCGCTGATTGCGATGGGTTGCGTCATGATGCGCAAGTGCCATCTCAATACTTGCTCGGTGGGCATCGCCACGCAAGATCCCGTGCTGCGCAAGCAGTTTAAGGGACAGCCCGAGCACGTCATCAACTTCTTCTTCTTTCTGGCGGAGCAGGTGCGGCGGTACATGGCCGACCTCGGCCTCCGTCGCATGGACGAGATGATCGGACGCGTCGACATGCTCGACGTGCAGCCCGCCGTCAATCATTGGAAGGGGCGAGGCTTGGATTTGTCGGCCATTCTCCATAACCCGGATGTGCCGTCCCGCGTGGCACGGCGCTGCGTGCAGGCGCAGGACCATGGCCTCGAGGGGGCGCTCGATCATCGGCTTCTTGCCGAGTCGCAGACGGCAATCGGGACTCTGACGCCAGTTGAGATCAAGCTGCCGGTACGCAACATTCATCGCTCCGTGGGAACGATGTTGAGCGGAGCCATTGCCCGCCGCCACGGATCCGCGGGCCTGCCCGACGATACGATTCGCATTCACCTCGACGGATCGGCGGGGCAGAGCCTGGGCGCGTTCCTCGCCAAGGGAGTCACGCTGACGCTCGAAGGCGAGGCCAACGATTATGTGGGCAAGGGATTGTCCGGAGGAAGATTGATTGTTTATCCGCCGCGACGGTCCAGTTTCGCCCCCGAAAAAAACATTCTGATTGGCAACGTTGCGCTGTATGGCGCCACCAGCGGCGAAGCATTTTTCAACGGGGTCGCGGGCGAGCGCTTCGCCGTGCGCAACTCCGGAGCGACGGCAGTGGTCGAAGGAGTCGGCGACCACGGCTGCGAATACATGACGAAGGGCTTGGTCCTCGTGCTCGGAGCCTGCGGCAGAAATTTTGCCGCCGGCATGAGTGGCGGCGTCGCCTACGTGTTTGACGAGCGCGGAGACTTCACCGAAAAACGCTGTAATCTGGACTCGGTTGACCTCGATCCGGTTCTCGAAACGCAGAATGCACAGTTGGTTGACGGTCGTCTCGTCGAAGCGAAACTGGTCGAAGCAAAGTTGGTGAAAGACCTCGTCACGCGCCATCTCGAACTGACCCGCAGTCCGCGTGCGGCCTGGATTCTCGACAACTGGTCTGAGGCGCTGTCCCGGTTTATCAAAGTCTTTCCCCACGAGCACAAGCGAGTGCTTGGAGTAAGCCGCAGACACCAGCCTTATATCCCGAGTCCGCCGCTGGCCGCTCTGGCGCACGCAGAGCAGGTGCAACATGGGTAAAGACACGGGATTTCTGGAATACGCGCGCGAACTTGCCCCGCGACGTCCGGTGACTCAGCGCGTCAACGATTGGTTCGAGATCTATCTCGATTTTCCCGAGCCCAAGCTCCGCACCCAGGGTGCGCGCTGCATGGACTGTGGCGTCCCTTTTTGTCAGACAGGATGTCCCGTTAACAATCTCATTCCCGATTGGAACGATCTGGTTTATCACGGTCGTTGGAAGGAGGCAGTCCGCCAACTGCACGCGACCAACAATTTTCCGGAGTTCACGGGACGGATTTGTCCCGCTCCGTGCGAAGCGTCTTGTGTGCTGGGGATCAATCAGCCTGCAGTCACGATCAAGCAAATCGAGAAAAATATCGTGGAGCGCGGATTTCACGAAGGCTGGATTCATCCCGAGCCGCCAAAAATCCGCACCGGAAAGAGAGTCGCGGTCGTGGGTTCCGGCCCCGCGGGATTGGCCGCGGCGCAGCAGTTGTGTCGCGCGGGACATTCGGTGGTCGTCTACGAAAAAGCGGACCGCATCGGTGGCTTGCTGCGTTATGGCATCCCCCAGTTCAAGTTAGAGAAGCACATCGTTGATCGGCGCATCGAGCAAATGTCCGCCGAGGGCGTGAAATTTGTTACCGGCGCGGAGGTGGGCAAGAATGTTGCGGTCGAGGATCTGCGGAGCGAGTTCAATGCGACTGTGCTTGCCGGCGGAGCGGAGCATCCGCGCGATCTGAACGTCCCGGGACGCGAACTGAAAGGAATCCATTTCGCGATGGAGTACCTGCCGCAGCAAAATCGCCGCTGTCTAGGAGACACGATCGAACCGGAAACAGAAATTTTGGCGACCGGCAAACGCGTGGTCATTATAGGAGGCGGCGATACCGGAGCCGATTGCCTGGGAACCTGCCATCGGCAAAAGCCGCTCTCCGTGCACCAGTTCGAGATCATGCCGAAGCCTCCCGACGATCGCTCGCCCCTCACCCCCTGGCCACTCTGGCCGATGCAACTGCGCACCGAAGGCGCACACGAAGAAGGTGGCGTGCGCGACTGGGGCCTGGCGACCATAAAATTTAGCGGCTCCGGCAACGTTCAGCAACTGCATGCCGTGCGCGTTGGCCCGCCGCCAAAGTTCGAGCCGATTCCAGGCACGGAATTCACCATGGAAGCGGATCTAGTACTGATCGCGATGGGCTTTGTTGGTCCAATTCGAAACGGAATGATAGAGCAGTTGGGAGTGAAGCTCGATCCGCGCGGCAACGTGGCTACGGACCAGAACAATATGTCATCTGTGCCGGGGGTTTTCGCGGCAGGCGATATGCGCCGCGGCCAGTCGTTAGTTGTGTGGGCGATCGCCGAGGGCCGCAAGGCAGCTGCAAGTGTGGAGTCTTATTTGCGAATGAATAGAGAGCCGGGCGTCCCCGCCGGGCCGGACGGGCGAGGCGCCCGTCTCTCCATCGTATAAGTCATCCCGCGCTGCGCCAACGCGGATTACGGTAACCGCACGTCGAGGCTGTAGATTTCCTGCGTGCTGCGGTCGCGCATCACGAGCACCGATCCATCGGGTGTGAGTCCCACCCAAAAATCCCAAGGATCGAAGCCGCGTGGAATGTCCTTCAGGCTGAACAAGCGCTCAAGTTTGCCATCGGGGACATGCACGCGGACGATGTCGTCGATCTTATCCGGATAGTCTTCAGCGTAGAGGTAGCTGCCATCGTGTGACCAGTTCTCGTATCCGAACCTCGATGTGGCCAGCGGTAACCACGTATTCTTAGCGAAGTCGTACAGCAGCAGCTTGGTTGAGTCCGAGGAAAGCGCCGCGATGTAACGGCCGTCGGGTGAACACCGCGGACTGAATAATCCTTCGGAACCAGGAACAGCGGTAACTTCTCCGGTTCGCAAATTCAGGATATGAATGTTCGGTCCGGGCACTACGGCATAGTCGAACCAAGGCATTCCAGCAAAGACAATCGAACTTCCATCCAGGGTCCAGGTGGGATCACCCTGGTTGTGGTCGTCGCCTTTCAGCTCCCGGGGCGTACCGCCGTCCCCCGGAAGCAGGTAGAGATTCCACGGACGACCGGGGAGGGATGCCATAAAGACGATCTGCTGGCCATCGGGCGACCAACGCGGCATGTGGACCTGCATGGGAGCAAAGGTCAGCTGGGTCCGGGCGCTGCCGTCGATTTTGCTGCGCCACAAAGCACCTTCGGGATAAGTCACGTAAAGCATCGTCTGGCCGTCGTTGGCGATGTCTGCTTCTCCGGCCGAGGCCCCTGGAACGTAGAGGGACGATTGTCCGGATTGCCCCTCAAAGCGAATCAGGTCGAAGCGCCGTTGCTGGCCGATGACAAATAACTTCGTGGCATCGGCGCTGGGTGTGGGATTGGTGAATAACAATGGTCCAACGGTCAGCTGCGTAGGGAGATCCCCACCTTTTCGGAAGAATGACGTTGCTTCCCGCAAAGCCCAGATATCCTGTGAATAGTTGTGCGCCGATTCGAAAAGAAAGTACCTGCCGTCGGACGTCCAGCTACCAGTCGCCTCCTGTGGTGGTCTTCTCCAGTTTGGCAGGACCGGATGGAGGTCTTGGCCCTGCGCGGTGACTTCCCAAAGAGCGGTGCTACGCTCGCCCGTGTCGTGAACCGAGAAGCGTACCCGCTTGGCATCTGGGGCGAATCGCAGGTCGAACGGGATACCCTGCGCTTGAGCAAACTCCCGGGACTCAGTGCCATCGGGATTGCAGAGATAAAGATGGCTTCCGTTGGCGTACAGGATGTGCTGACCGTCGGGCGTCCAAGCGGCAGCGTGTGCGAGGATCTCCTCGACACGCCGCGGAGAGCCGGCCGGCACGGGCACAATCCAGACCGGAGACTCTCGCTCGGAACCTTCCGCCGAACCTCGGACCAATAGCTGCGAGTTGCGCAGCGAGAAGTCGTAAATATCGGCGGCTGCGAGCGGGCTTGGTACGGGGGCGGCATCTCCCCCGACCGTCGAAACTTGCTTCAAGACCGAATGGCCTCCGGCAAATTCGGAAAAATACAGGCGCGATCCGTCCGTAGCCAGGGAGCGCTTCGGGAAGCCATCATTGGTAATTTGTACGGAGCCGACCACCGAGGGCGGGGAGGGAGAAGAGCGAAGAAAATATCCCGCCGCAATCAGGGCCACGGCTCCGAGAGCCCCTGTGACCATGAAGAACCAGGGCCTGCTGCGCCTTGGCGTCGGGGAAGCCAACGCAACCATACCTGCAGATTTGCTCGCAACGACTGCGGTCGTTGGTTGCGCCATGCCGGATGTGAAGGCAGACTGCGCCAGCGTTTCCGAGCCACCAGAGATCTCCATGTCCGTGGCACGCTTCAGGTCTTGAAGCTCGGCACACATCTCTCTTGCCGTTTGGTATCTACGGTCGGGATCCTTCTCCAGCGTCTTTTGAACCAGGGCCTCCAACCTAGCCGGGGTGCCGGACGCGAACTGCAGAGGCCATTCCGGGTTGCCGTGCAAGAGGGCATCCGACGCGGCAGCCGACGTTTGGCCGCGAAAAGGCAGTTGCCCGGTGGCCATCTCGTAGAGCACGATACCGAACGAGAACAAATCGCTACGATGGTCCAGTGGCTTGCCCAGCGCCTGTTCCGGCGACATGTAGGCCATGGTCCCGAACGACGACCCCGGGCTGGTGAGATGCTCTGCAGCCTGAGTTGCCAGAGCTTGAGTATTGTCGCCAGCCTCCGACTCCGCAGTAGAAATCAACTTGGCGAGGCCGAAGTCGAGGATCTTGGCATGACCGCGCTTGGTTACAAAGAGATTAGCCGGCTTAATGTCGCGATGTACTATGCCATGGCTGTGCGCGGCATCCAGGGCGTCGGCAACTTCAATGGCGAAACCTAACAGAGTTTCGAGCGGCAAAGGCCCCTCGGCAATGCGATCTTTCAAGGTTGCGCCGTCGAGATACTCCATGGCAATGAAGCGACGCCCCTGCGCCTCCGCAATTTCGTAAATCGTGCAGATATTCGGGTGGTTCAGCGCGGAAGCGGCGCGAGCCTCGCGCCGGAAGCGTTCCAGCACCGCCGGATTTCGGGCCACCAGGTCGGGAAGAAACTTGAGAGCCACAAAGCGTCCGAGCTCGGTGTCCTCCGCCTTATAAACGACACCCATGCCCCCGCTGCCGATCTTCTCCAGGATGGTGTAGTGCGAAATTGAGGAACCTATCATGGGCCAGTGACCTGCGCTTGGTGCTGATGTTAGGCGGGGAGGAAGGGCAAGTCAATGCGCGGGAACTCGGCGGAGGATTGCGCCCGTGCGAGGGGCAATGCGGAGAATTCCAGACGACCCGATCGCACCATTGGTGGGTGGGTTTTGCAAGCCATGTTCGGAAATCCTCCGCGAGCATGGTCCGCGCACCCGATGACCGCCGGCATTCCGGTGTCAAATCTGCGTCTTGGCTGCCAGAGGCCTTTGTAACTCCGTTGCTTTTCGGGCAATCAGGCCGAAGCCTTTCCCTTCAGCATCGTGCTTGAGAGCTACGAGCTGATTCCGGCCAGACCCGGGACGTCCAGACTTCAGCTCGATTTCGGCAAGTGCGAGACGAGTCTCGAACCGATAGGCCAGAAAACCCTGCTTGATCGCGTCTCTTAAAATTGTCTCCAGGTTCAACTTGGCCTCTGCGAGTTTGCCGGATGCAGCCAGGGTTCGAGCTGCGACGATGGCAAACTTGATCTTAACGGTCCGATTCTGGTTCTTCGCCGCGACTTCGGTTTCGGCATCGGCCGCTGCCTTCGCTTCCGCTGCCTTGCCCTGGGCGAGCAAAGCTTCGATCAGGATCGCAGCTGCGGTCAGCTCATCATCGTCTTGTTGTTCGCTGCGAAACGCCATCGTGGCCTCACGGGCCGACTTCTCGGCATCGGCGGCGTGACCTTCTTCAATGGCCACTTCTGCGAGATAGGTCCGAGACTCAGCCGCAGTTTGTTTTTCGCCCATTTCGCTGCGGATCGCGAGGGACTGTTCGTACGCCTGCCGCGCCGCCGCCAGGCTTCCCTGCCGCAGCAATGGGTCGCCGAGTCCGGCCAGCACGTACCCCACGGCGTGTTTATCATCCGTCCGTTGCGCCAGTCCCAGGGCCTGCCGATAAGTGGCCACGGCGGCGCGTAAATCTGCCTGGTCGGTCTGCAGGGCGCCGAGATTGACTAGCATTAGAGCCTCACCGTCGCTATCCTCGACCTTGCGATATCTCGGAAGCGCCTGGCGGAAAAGCTCTTTCGCTTCGGCGAGATTTCCCTCGGCGTAGACGATCAGGGCAAGATTGGCCAAGGTTGCGGCAACACCGTCATCGTTGCCGAGATCGCGAAAATTTTGCGCGGACTCCTGAAACAAACGCTGAGCTTCGGCGATGTTTCCCTGCTGAACCTGGGCATAGGCGATGTCGTTCAGGATTTTCCCCACTCCGTTGCGATCGCCAGCGGAAGCGTAGAGACGCTGGGCCTCCTGGCAGGCCGCGATCGCCTGGTTGAGTTTGCCGGTGGCAATGAGGTTGACACACCGGCTTCCATGGGCCCGGGCGACCACCAGTTTTGCGCCTGAGGCCAGTCCTTTTTTTATGGCCTGCTCGTCGGCGGCGAGCGCCTTCGTGTGGTCGGAATTCGTTAGAGTTGAGGCCACCTGCAGGTCGATCCTGGGATCGGCACCCAGCGACGCCGGAAGTTCTTGCAAAGTCTCCAGAGTGCGGATGGAATCATCCGGGCTGCCAGCGAAATTCTGAGCTTCAGCCAGGCGAAGCCCATAATCAAGGTTGTCAGGAAACAAAGTGTACAGAGTGCGATAGACCTCGACGGCTTTTCCGTTATCGAGAATTGCCATTCGATAACGCCCCTCGACCGCCAACCGTTCCTCGTGTCTGAGCTTGCCTGAAAACTGGAAGGCATTAGTAGCCTCCGCCTTGGCCTTGGCGTCGTAACCGAGCGCAGTCCACGCGTCCGCCAGGGCCGCGTGCGACAACGGATATTTCGGATCGGCCGCCACTGCTTGCTGAAGCAGATCGCGCGCTGCCAGGGCATCGAAGACCCGCAGCTTCGCGAGACCCTCCGCGTACAGTCGTGCCGCTTCCGGGTTATCAGGCAACGAAGCCCGGACACTCACCGCGTCGGCGGGAGAAACCGCTTCCACGCCAAGCTTTTCGCGCAACCGGGAACCAGCCTGAGACACCAGATCAAACAGGTCCGCCTCGCTTCCCACCACTGCTACGTCAGCGATCGTATCCCCGGCAACCGTATCTTGAAGGCGCAGGTCGAGACGGATTCTGGTGGCGGGTTTCTCGCCGAGAGCAGTGTAGGAGCCGAGAACGATCAAGTCACTGTCCAGGTTCTTGTGCAACTGGGTCAGTGTGTTGCGGGAGAGGCTTTCGGCGTCGGCCAGAGGGAGTTCGAGTTTCGTGCGCGCAATGTCTTCACCCGAAACCAGGCGCAGTTTTTCTCCGGCCACCAGTTCGGTGCTCAACATTTCCGCCAAGGCCGTCGAGAGCCAGCCTTCTTCCGGGCGCCCAGACAGGTTGCGAAAACCGAGAACTGCGATAGAACGGCGGGGCGCAGGGGACGCCCCGGTCGAACTGATGGCAACTGGATTCTTTCGTGGCGGGAGTCGGTGGAATTGCTTCCACGTGTAGAACCCCGCAACCGATGTTGCCGCTACGGCTAAAACCGTGACCAGTCTCACGCCCGCTCGACTTCGGGAGATTGGCAAACTTACTTGTTCTTTCTCTTGAGTGATGACACTGGTCCGGATCGTGTGTTGCTCAAGAACCAGGCCGGCGGGGCTGCTGCTGGCGGCCGTTGCTACTTCCGGGAGCGTACGTCCGTTCTCTGGAGGAACGACCTGCACTGGCGAAACAAACTGATACCCCCGCCCCGGCAGGGTGACGATGTAGTTGTTATCCCCGGGCTTTTCGTCGAGCGCCCGACGCAGCACATAGATGCTTTGCACCAAGCTGCTCTCGTCCACAAACGTATCTGGCCAGACATTCTTTAACAGTTCGTCACGGGTCAGAACCCTTCCTGGATTTTGCACCAGGTACAACAACACATCAAAAGCCCGGCGGTTGAGCGTTACAACCTCGTCTTCCCGGCGCAGAGTGCGTGCCAGGGCATCGACCTTAAACCCCTCCCCGAATTGAAATACTCCCTCTGTTTTCATTGACTTATTGACATTTTAGGACTTGTTAGAACTTGTTAGAAGCCGTTACTGGCCTTTTTTGCGCGATTGCAGCAATATTCGCGGCCAGTACAAACGAGGTCGCGTGAACCGACTCTACCAGTGGCTATTCAGGCGGGCAAGTTTCTTCCACTCTGATGCGCCCGGTCCCGGCACCAGTCGCACCGTCCACACTGAGGTGACGGTCGAGCGGCAAGGCATGACCCTGCTGCTGGGGGGCGCGGTGGGTTTCGATACCTGCCCGCTTTGCGGACAGAAGCTTGCCCCGGCTCAGGCGGAACACGCAATCGCTCTTCTTCAGAAGGCTTCGATTTCACAGGAGCCCACTCCGGCTGCTCACGAAAGGACATTCAAATGAAGCAATCGATCGGATATCTCAGTATTGGGTTGGCCTTGTTCCTGGCAAGCTTTGCAAACCTGGGACTGGCTCAATCCACGCCGCAACAAGTGAAGGGCACCACCGCGCAGGGCACGCCCTGGGAGGCATTGACCGACAACGCGCCGGCTGTCGCGGTAAGTACTACGACCAGGTACGTGGCGTGGAAGTCGGATACTTCCCAAAAGATCATGTTCTCCGCGTTCAATGGCACCGCGTGGACGACGCCGACAGTTGTGAGTGGCACCACGAACACCGGATCGACGTGGACTGCGGAGTCCCTCAGCCCTCCGGCTTTGGCCGTTGATGACACCACCGGCATCCTCTGGTTGGCATGGACGAATGCTTCTTCCCCTAACAAGGTCTATGTCTCCACGCTCAATGGCACCGCGTGGACGAATCGTCAGGTTGTGGGTGGTTCGAACTGGACAGCCGAAAGCAGCAAATACGCCGTGCCAGCCTTGAGTGGCGGCCACGGCATATCGTTGGCATGGGAAGGGCACTCGACTGACGATATCTGGTATACAAACTGGAATTACCCAGGGTGGTCGACTCAGCACACCGTCAGTGGCTCCGGCTGGGCTGCGCAAACAGACGCCGGGCCGGGCTGGACACAGACTGAACTGGTGCCGGGGTTGGGTTCAATTTCCACCTTATTCTGGACCGACCTTTCCGGCGATATCTTCATGAGCAACGATTTCCCCTTTGGGTGGACCGGAGAGGTAACGGTTGCCTGCGACAGTTGGACTGCGCAAACTCAGATTACATTCGCTCCGGCCGCAGCGTACTTTAACGTCAACGGAAACATTATGGCCGCAGTGTTTTGGGTTGGCCCGTTGCAGTATTCCTACACCACGGGCAATGGCTGCGGGTTTGCTGAACCAGCAACAATCACCGATGACGGTATAACGTTCCTTCCACCGGCGGTGTCGGTTGGGTCGACCCTATCGATTCTCGCGTGGACCGAAGCAATCAACTCTCACAGCCCCAACAACACCATCTGGTACATAGACCCGACGACCCTTCCTGGGCTGAACTAGGGAACAGGCGCGGATAGCGTATCGACCGAACAGCGTAGTAAGAATCTTACGCACGACCAACATCGTCGACATCAAGGAGCATTCTATGAAGCAATCGATCGGACATCTGAGTATTGCGTTGGCTTTGTTCCTGGCCAGCTTCGCAAACCAAGGACTAGCTGCAAACCAAGTGAAGGGCACCGCGGGGGGCACCACCTGGAAGGCAATGACCACGACAACGCCGGCGGTGGCTGTAGACCAGAACGGGACTAAGTACGTAGCGTGGCAGAAGGCCGCGAGCACCCAAATCCTCGTCGCCACATCGCCTGCGAACAGCAACACCTGGACGCTCCTTGGAACATCTGAAGGGGGCCCGGGGGTGGTGGGCGGCACGAACTGGACCGCGGGGACCAGCGCCTCTCCGGCGTTGGCCTTTGATTCCCAATCCAACCAAGTATGGGTGGCGTATAAGGGACAATCAACCCCGACGGACAGGATCTGGTTTTCTACGTGGAATGGAACCTCGTGGGCGGCCCAGCAAGTGGTGTCTTGCACTAACGGGACGCCCAGGACCGGCGACGCACCGGCCCTGGGTGGAGGCGCGGCGATGACCTTGGCATGGAAGGGGGGCGGAGACGACGATATCTGGTTCACGTCATGGGACGGATCAGGATGGGGGCCCCAAGTAACGGTGAAGGGCTCCAGTTGGACCGCTGGGACGAGTACCACACCATCCTGGGTTCAGCCTTACATTGCGGGGAATCCCTACGTCCTGTTTTGGAAGGGAGAATCGGCGAATATCTGGATGAGCGAATATAACGCCGGCTCTGGTTGGGAATTGCAGAAACAGGTTTCCTGCAATACGAACCCAAGTTGGATCTTCGAAACCAGCTTTACTCCGGCTGCAGCTTACAATGACCAACCCGACGGAGCGCCCTACGCCGTGTTTTGGACGAGCAATTCGAGTACCTCGATTTTCTATTCCTACCAGACTGAAACTTCCTGCGGATGGTCTCAGCCGGTAACCGTCCCGGGCGCGGCAACTAACGCTGCGCCGGCCGCGGTGTTTCCCTTCTCCGGACCACCCGATTACTTTGTCGCGTGGAAAAAGGCGACCAACAATACAATCTGGTACTACACCTTCCACACTCTTAACCCGTGACTGCGAGCAGGCGCGGACAGCGGTATCGACCGCGCGGACGACGCAGTTGAACCAAAGGCGGCCAGGGAGCAAGCGCCTGGCCGCTTTTCGCAAACCCAACGATCGCACATCTCAATGTTGGGTTGTTTTTCAAGCGCCAGGCAAATCCCGTCGGACCCTGATGTTATTGCCTCGCCTCCGACACGAACAAGCTCGACACCTGGTAATAGGCCGTGTAAGCGTACGACCGCAGGTCGTCGGTGACAAACATCTCTCGCATGGACAGCAGTCCTGCACGGTCGGCTGGTGCGAACTCCTTGAAGAGCGTCCGGTGTCCGGTCGCGAGGTCGACGCGCTCGAGGCGGCAGGGAATCTCGGCACGGCGATAGACCAGCACCGACCGCCCGTCCGCGCTCCACTGGGCAAGGACGTCCGTCTCCGTGAGCCACGGCACGGGCCGCGGCTCTCCACCCGCGATCGGGTAGACGGAGTATTTCCCTTCGGGTCCGCGCGCCAGAACGAGCCTCCCGTCCGAGGAGAGCCGCCCGTCGCGGGTGCCTTCCGGAGTCACCGGCCGCGCCGCGCCCCCGCCGGTCTCCTGCGCACCGATCTCCTGCACACCGATCTCCTGCACATAGTAGCGCGCGCTCTTTCCCGGCTCGTTGCCGCCGATGAGCACGCGCTTGCCGTCCCGGAACCACTGGGCGGTCACGTAGTTCTCGATCTCGCCCCGTTTGAGCTGCTGGGTCTGGCCGGCCCCGGTGGGATAGATCACGAGCTGGGGCGGATGGGATTGGACCACGGCGAGCGCCCACTTGCCGTCGGCGGACAGGTCTGCGGGCCATCCCTCCCCGAGACGCACCACGGGCGAGCCGTCGGTCTTCCGCAGGCACACGGCGTAGTTGCTTCCTAGGCCGGTCTCGGCGAACAGAAGCGTCTGCCCGTCTTGGGAGAGTGCGCGCGCATGCGATGTATTGAGCCACGAGAGGTCCCGATCTTCGTTTTGATTTCCGGCTGCGCCGGGAGTATGGACCATCGCTACATAGCGGTAGTCCACGCGGGTTGCGAGCCACCGTCCGTCGCGAGCCACGTCCTGGATCGTGAGCCCACCAGGCGCCTGGTAGGCGATGCGCCTCCTGCCGCCCAGCGTCACGGCGTACACGGTGTAGCTGCCGCCGCTGAGGCTACCGGAAAACAGAACCTCCTCGCCGTTCGGCGACCAGGCGAGTCCCCGTTCGCTCCAGTAGCCTTCCGAAAGCACGAAGTTGTTTCCGGCGA
>OBLW0100002598.1_pt1 | contig 14558 bp, 9 predicted proteins | sample 1520161 | NCBI WGS metagenome assembly OBLW01 (sample SAMEA3539309, study PRJEB22396) | soil metagenome | biome: tundra; feature: field; material: soil | place: USA | collected 2010-05 | depth 0.15 m
AAGAAAAGTGGTTCCGCATGGAGCGCGGAAGCATTTCGGTGATCTGCAACCTGGGTGAGGCCGAACACACATTCCGGGTACCCGAGGGCAGTCGGGTGCTGCTTGCTTCAAGCGAGGCGGTATCCCTGATGAACGAGTTAGTGACGTTAATGCCGGATACAGTTGCGGTGCTAAATATGAACCGCATTCCAAAATGATAAGTGCAACGAGTTAAAATTTAGCTTCGCTGCGCGGAGTTAGCAAGTCAGCAATTTAGCTGCGGCGATTTGATTAGTTCGCTCAAAAGTGGCGAATCGACTCCTCAGGGGCAGATACCGCGGCGCTATGCGGAGGAGCGGCGCGGTCGCCGGAACGTTCGACATTTCTTTCAAGCGAACGGCTGACCAAATCGCGTGAGCCAAGTCCCACGGCAAGAGCGAGAGTCAGTACGATGCCCCCGAATAAAATGCCAAATGCCAGCTCAACGACGTTCCCTCCCACCTGGAGATGGTCGAGTACCATGGCGGCAGTAAGCACAAGCACGAGCCATTTGACGCCAAGCGAAAGGAACCGGGCGTATTGGAGCTGGGCGTTGACGGCTCCGATTAGTACCGAACGCGCCAGGAATCGAGCGATGATTGTTCCGGCGATGAGCAGCAGGATGGCGCCCACGGCATGAGTCAGGTAGGGGAGCAGCGAGATAGGTAGCGCGGCACCCGTTGCATAGGATGCGTCGAAAGCCGAGACGCCGATGACTAATCCGAGCAGGACGCAGCCCCAGAAGGAAGTTCGCGCGATGATCTCAGTGGGAGAAGTTGGCGGTGTCCAGTCGACGTTGCCTCGATTGCGCGCGATGCGATCGTCAAACTTGATCCAGGTGAGTCCACGCCGCAACAGCGCGGAGATGGCCATGCCGATCAACGTAAATATGCCCAGGGCGACAAAGAAGGCAAGGATTCCCGGCAAGACCGCGATGAGCAGCGAGAGAACCCTATAAAGCGACTGGTTGAGCGCATCGGACATATGGCGCAAGATTGAGGCGTTGTCGCTGTATGCGGGCGGCATGTTATCGTTTCGGATTCCCTGGAGTATCACGACGAGTAGGTTGTGCATCGGACTCACTCCTTGAATGACTCTATCGGCAGCGATCATGAGTTAAAGCGATCTGGCCAGCGCCAGCGCGCGACGAGGTATGGTTTGTCAGCTTCGAAAGCAGCCGCAACTGCCTCGATATGTCGCTCGGAACTGGTACCTGAGGCTGTGATGTTAATGTGTCCGGCAACCCACGCAAGGTAAAGCGGTATCAGCGCGCCGAGCAGGTGACCTCGGTTTATGGTGCGGAGCCGGTAAGCGATGAGGAAGTCGTAGACAATGCGCGCCCAGAGGTTCTCCGGCATGCGGAACGCCGCGGCATCAACCAGAGAGAGCCGCTTAAGCCCGAGTAAGGTGTTAGGCGGTAGAACGAGCGACCAGATTTCCAGAAGGTTTGTGTAAGCGAGCCGAAAGGCATCGATCATGGAAACAATATCGGAGGTGCCATCGGCAAGGGCCACCTCGGGAATGGGATAACGCGCAGGAGGCAGGCGGCGGGGACGCTGCCAAAATGCTGCCTTGGCTTCGATGTCGGCGAAGAGAGATCCCGTAACAAGCGCAAGGATTGCATTAATGTTCAATTCTGCCGGCGGCTGGGGCAGATCGCGCGGACCAACTGCGAATTCGTCGACGGTATATCCGGCTACCAAGGCCTCGCTTACGGGCCAGAGGAGCGCGTCTTCCTGATTGAGCGTGCTGAATCGCTGAGCGACGCCGGCAAGTCGCTCAGCCATGCGAAGCGAGAGACCGAGATCGATTCCCAAAGGAAAGCGCATGCGACACGCGAAAAGCGCGCGGGTAAGCGGATAGAGGATAGCGGAATTGACCAATGCGGCGTGAGGCGGCAAATCGTAGCGTGGCATCGCCAGATCCGCGGATCCGCCAAGTACCGCATTCGCGAGGTCGCACAGACCTTGCGAATTCAGGGAACCCGATTCAGGGCCAAGCATGACAATCCCGCGCGCGTCATTCTTTTGTGCAAGCTGATACGCATTGATGAAATCAGCGGCAGTTATGCGCCAGGCGATATTTGTGGTTGGGAAGTTGACTACGCGAAGAGAGGGATGGGCCTCTGCAGCGAAGCCGTTGGGTGTGGCGATGAGAACTTCATCCGCTGGAAGGGAGAGCGTGAGACAGGCGAGGATACTCTCCAGTTGCTGCGGAGGCATTGCGGCGGCCACAACGAGCAGGCTGGCGCCGGAACGGAGCGAAGTGGGAGCGGTTTCTGAAACAGGATTTGTGGTCGCCATTGTCGCTCAGGGAAAACGGCCTGCCGCGACGAGCTACTTTTGCCAATCGCAAACTGGCTTGAACCAGGCCGGTACTTATAAGGATAGGATACCTGCAATCGGTATGGGAAGCCATTCGGGACGATTATTGAGTTCATAAAGCAGCTCGTAAAGGGCCTTTTCCAGCAGGTAGGCCTCAAGCAACTTCTGAGCCTGCTGCGGCAACGGCAACAGCACCGGATTGGCGGCGATGGTTTCGCGGTAGGCCGACAGGAATTCGGCGGAGGCAACATTCTGCCACTGACGGGCCCAGGCAGTGAGATTGTTTTTATCGGAATTGGGCGCATTGCCGTCGCGGCCGGCACGGAATTGATTGAGCGCGGCATACGCCACGTAGGAGAACGAGCGGATCATGCCGGCCACGTCCTTCAATGGCGACTGCTTTCGGCGGCGCTCGGCAAGGGAACGCGCGGGTTCGCCTTCGAAATCGAGCAGGACAAAGTCGATCGGTGACTTGGAATCGGTTGAATCACGGCTAACGCAAAGGGTCTGACCCAGGTGGTAATCGCCGTGTATGCGGATGCGCTGCCCTCCTGACTTAAAGTCGGTGATGGCGCGGCTGCGGACAATGAGTTCAAGACGCCGCGAAAGGAGCAAGCCCGCCGCGTCCGAGGTCCAATCGTCGAATGTGGAGAGCGTCAATTTGAGAGCTTCAAGAGTGGAGGAGATTTGGGCCTCTATGCGACGGGCGTCGGCTTCGAGATCCTCCTGGGTGAATGGTTCGGCGTCGAATGCCGGGGCGTCGGCGGGGGTGCTAAGCGCCAGATGCATCTCGGCTGTGCGGCGACCGAGGAGCGCAGCGACTTCGAGCGAGAGACTGGCGGATTCCATTGCTTTTGACGGGGCCTGAGGCTCGTTGAGAAAGCTGGGTGCGGGTGCCTCGGGTGGAGGTGGAACGGTGGCGATCGAAGTGAAGAAGCCGGCCAGTTGCTCAAGGAACCATTGCCAGCCGTCGCCCTGGTTCGCAACCAGGCCCTGCAGCATGGCAACCGTGGTCTTTTCGCCCCCAGCCGGGGTAATGGAAACCTCCCCCAGGAAAGACGCAATGCGTGGGAAATGGGCGATTTCAGTGAGGAATCGACCGATTTCGACGTCAGGATTTTCGCCCGGCTCCAGCCGTCGGAAGAGCTTCAAAATCAGTTCCTTGCCGTAGATAATTGAAGTATTGGATTGCTCCGCGGAACCGATGCGCGAGGACAGACGGTGTGAGATGTGTCCGCCGGTGAACGCGATGGAAGCGCGGGCGTCGAGTCGTCCTCCGAGCGGAGTTGGATCTCCCGCGGAGGGAGACTCGCGCGGCTGCAGGCGCTGCAAGCCGGCCAAAAGCACGGTCGGAGCACCGGAACGCGGAGGCGCTGCCGTCTGGCCTGGTTGTGCGGTGAGAGGTGCGGGGGCGATGGGCTGGGAGGCACTCACAGCGTTTTGCGCGGAGGCGGCAGGCGCGGGGCCGGCATCCCCGCCAATAGCTGACGGGCCGAGGAGGGTTGAGACTTCTTGCGCCAGAGTGGCGGACAGGCCAAGTGTTGTGTTGCGTTCGATGAGAGTAAGCAATCCCTGACGAAAATCCTCGCGCGTGGTAGCGTCATGCAGGATGGCGGATCCGACGGATGAAGTGAGAGTCGTGAGGATGCTCTGCGGATTATTCACAGTAACTTCCGCGGCATCGGCGCCGGCGCTCATTGCAAGAGGAACCTGATATACGTCCGGGGCGCCGTCGAGGTAAATCACCTCGACGAAGAATAAAGCGGGGGAAATGGAACTGACTACTGAGGGATCAGCCGAATTGAAGTCAGTAGCGCCGGGATGGCTAATGGGAGAAAGATCAACCCAGTCGAGCACGCGTGCGGCTCGGATCTTTCGTGCCTTGGCTCCGAACCAGCGTTGGCTAAGCAGCCATGCGGGAAGCGCGGTCTCAATCTGTACCAATGCATGGCCACCGAACAGGCCGGCCCATCCCTTGGTGAGCAGATCGAACGCTGCAACCGCGCTGCCGATGTTTTCGGTCGCATCGGCGGCTTGCGGTTCGGGCTGCGGTTCCGGTTCAACGTCGGGGGCCTGTAACTCCAGCCAGAGGAAGGAGTAAGGCGCCAGGCTCAAGGAATAAGGGGCATCTGTAATGGCTGGAAAGGGAACGTAGCCGAGCATCTCAACCGGCTGCATCCCCGTAAACCCGATTAGATCGAGTGTGACGGGCTGGGCGAAGCGGCTCAAGTTTGCCACGCATAGTACCGTCTCGTGGGAGCCATCGCCGCGGTCGAGATCGCGCAGGTAGGCGAGGATTTTTCGGTTTACGGGATTCAAGAATGTCAGGGTTCCGCGGCCAAAGACCTGGAATAGCTTGCGTAGCGCGATCATGTTTCGGGTCCAGTGCAAGAGGCTGGACTGATCGCTGAGTTGAGCTTCAACATTCACGACCTGGTAACCGTAGATGGGATCCATGACTACCGGAAAATAAAGCCGCGCGGGGTCGCACTTGGAGAAGCCGGCGTTACGGTCGGAAGTCCACTGCATGGGGGTACGGACACCGTTGCGGTCGCCAAGATAAATGTTATCGCCCATTCCGAGTTCGTCGCCGTAGTAGAGGATTGGGGTCCCGGGAAAACTGAGCAGGAGTGAGTTGAGTAACTCGATGCGGCGGCGGTTGTTATCGACCAAGGGCGCGAGCCGGCGTCGAATCCCCACATTGATGCGCATTCGCGGATCAGCCGAGTAAGCAAAATACATGTAATCGCGCTCGTCGTCTGTCACCATCTCAAGAGTAAGTTCGTCGTGATTGCGCAGGAACAGACCCCACTGGCAGTTATCCGGAATGGGTGGCGTCTGGGCCATGATGTCGGTTATCGGCAGGCGGTCTTCCTGGCGAAGTGCCATATAGATGCGGGGCATAAGTGGAAAATGAAACGCCATGTGACATTCGTCGCCATCGCCAAAATAAGGACGGACATCGGCAGGCCACTGGTTGGCTTCGGCCAGGATCAGCCGATTCGCGTAGCCGGCGTCAATTGCTGCGCGAAGCGCCTTGATGACGGAGTGCGACTCAGGCAGGTTTTCGCAGGATGTGCCGTCGCGTTCAAGCAGATAGGGAATGGCGTCCATGCGCAGCGCATCCACACCCATGTCGAGCCAGAAGCGCATGGCATTGAGAACCTCTTCGATGACCAGTGGGCTGTCGAAGTTGAGGTCCGGCTGGTGCGAAAAGAAGCGGTGCCAATAATAGGCCTTTGCGGTTTCGTCCCAGGTCCAGTTGGACTTCTCTGTGTCGGTGAAGATGATGCGGGCTTCCTTGTATAACTGGTCTGTCTGCGACCAGACATACATATTGCGCTGCGGTGAGCCTGGGGGAGCAAGGCGCGCGGCCTTGAACCACGGGTGTTGATCGCTGGTATGATTGATAACAAGTTCGATCATAACTTGCATGTTGCGCTGGTGGGCGGCATCGAGGAAAGCCTTGAAGTCGTTCAGCGTACCATACGATGGGTTTACGTCGACATAGTTGGAGATGTCATAGCCGTCGTCGCGGAGGGGCGAAGGAAAAAAAGGCAAGAGCCAGATGCAGGTGATGCCGAGATCCTGGAGATAGTCAAGCCGCGAGAGGAGTCCGGGAAAGTCGCCGATGCCGTCGCCGTTCGAGTCGGAGAACGCGCGAACGTGGAGTTCGTAGATAATCGCGTCTTTGTACCATAAAGGATCGGTTGCGCTTGCCAGCTTTTTCACTCTTCTGTGCTCCGAGGTACTTTGATGCGGATTTCAGTCCATGGGCGGGCTATCCCCGCGTTCTTATGGAGCGACGCCAATTCTGAGATCGCTGTGAATTACCATCTGGATTACTAACTGAGACCGGTTGCCGCGGCGCTCGCCATTCCATGCCAACCCGAGCGCCAATTCATGATTCCAATCTTATAGGCCCAATGGTCACTCCACCTTCAGAAAGGATTACCCCCTATGACTCGGCGATTTCCCCTGGTCGGCTGTCCGATTCGCATTTTATTCTCTTTCTTATCTGCGCAGCTTTGCATTCCGTTTCTTTTGGTCTACATGGGCACCGCCTTGACTTGCAACGCACAAGGCAAACCGTCTCCAAACCCGGCGCCAGACGTGTTGGTGCTCAGCAACGGAGATACCCTGCACGGAAAATTCATCAGCGAAGTTGCGGGGAAAGTTACATTCCATACCGATTCGCTGGGAGATATTTCTCTAGCCTGGGAAAAAATAAAAGAACTCCACGCCACTGAGAGATTTGCTGTTCTCGACAAGAATGTGAAGCTGCGCAGTAAGAAGGATGCCGGGCAAATTCCCGTGGGGAGTTTGGATGTAGCGAACCAGAAAGTCACGGTGCTTCCAGAGAGTGCTGCGACCATCGCCCCGATTCCGGTACAAGATGCGCAGTTCATCATGGATGAGGCGGCGCTTAAAAAACAGGTATATCAGCATCCGAGTTTCTTTTCCGGATGGAATGGCGCGGCCACCGCTGGGGCCGCGCTGGTGACTGCGACGCAGAACCAGTTCACCGTGTCGGGCGGAGTAGGAATGGCACGGGTTGTGCCGACGGCGGGATGGCTCAATCCACGCAATCGCACCTCGGCGGGTTTCACGGGATCTTATGGAAAGATCACTCAGCCCGGGTATATTTCCGGAGGAGTCATGGTGCCGGGGACGGTGACGAAGTCGGCGATCTATCACGCGGAAGCGGAACGCGACCAGTATTTTTCGCCGCGCTTTTATGCGTTGGCGCAGACGGCATTCGATCACAATTTTGGTCAAGACCTCGACCTGCAGCAGATATACGGCGGCGGGATTGGATGGACTGCGTACAAGACCCCAAAGCAGCAAGCGGATTTGAAGGGGACAATCCAATATGAAAAGCAGGCGTTCATCAACGCCGCTCCAGGCAGCGATCTGAATCTGATTGGATCGACACTGGCGGCGGCTTACTTGCTTCATCTGAAGATGCTGACTTATACGCAGGGCCTGGCCTTTATTCCGGCCTTCAATCAACCACGCGCTTATTCCGCAAATGAGACAAACACTTTCGCGTTTCCCGCGTATAAGAATCTCAGCTTTTCTCTGGCATCGAATGACAGTTATCTCAACGATCCTCCCACTTCATTGCCGCCCACCAAACGGAACTCGTTCCAGTTCACGATGGGCCTGACTTACGCGCTCAAGTCCAAGTATTAGGTTGTAGTTACGGCGTCAGGGTCACATTTCGGCGGCTGACCGTGGGGCACCACGACTTGCCACAATTGGCTGAGGCCTTTAACTGGAATTCACCAGCCGATGCGGGAACTGTAAGTTCGAGGGCATAACTCTTTTGCCCCAGCGCCGGCACCTCGAAGGGAGTCTCGGTTTGCGCCTGGATTGCAGCGCCGGCCGGCGTTCCCAACGTAAGTGCCAGTTTCCCGCTGAGCGCCTCATCCATATCATTCGTGAGCACAATCTTGAAACTGCGCGTGGAGCCGGCCTGGAGCTTTGGTTGCCAGAAAACCAGATCGACTCCCAATGGCTTGAAAGCCTGCCCCATGTAATCCTCGAAGTAAGGTTGGAATTCGAGCGTCTTCACATCCTTGAAGTTATCGTTGGTAAAGACATGCGGACCTTCTCCATCCAGGTAAGCGAGGTACAAGACGGCAGCAAATTGCCGAGTGGCCCGCCAGTGCTCTGTAAGTCCAGCCGTCAGATAGGCGTCCAGGAAGAACCTTCTGTCGGCGGGCGCATCCTTGCCTGCAAGGTCGTCATAGACCAACTGACTTAAGAACGTTGGACGCCCATCCCTGTGAAGCCAAAGCCAGTCATACTCGTTGATGATCGCAGCATGGCCGGGGAACTCCGGCTTGTAACCTGGTCCCTTTTCCAAATCGGTCATGTGAAACAGCGGCGACTTATCACCCCAGGTGTAACTAAAGTAAGTTATGAATTTGTAAGGGTGAGTTTCGTAAGGGTCATTGGGGCCCTGGGGACCGTTGTAACTATTCTCCCATGGACGGTTGGACAGGTCCATTTTTCTGACAACCGGGATTACTTTGTCTCCCAGATAGGGCCAGTGCGTTTCATTGGAAGCATCCCACAACACTACGCTGGGATGGTTCCAGTTATCACGCACAAATTCCTTGTACTCGGACAGGATCTGATCTTCGTTCCAGAGTTTGTGGCGGAAGGGCTCTCGATCGTCCCAGACGGGAAACTCATATTGGAGAAGCAATCCTGTCTCATCGGCCACATCGAGCCAGCGCTGCGGTGGGGGGCCGATGCAAAGGCGAAATGCGTTCCAATGCATACGCTTGGGAATTTCAACGAGAAACTTCTGGACCCAGGCTTCATCCCAGGGTAACTGCCCGGAGTCAGGATCCGCAAAGAAGCGGTGAAGCGTGATACTGGCGCCGCGCCAGTAAATTGGCTTGCCATTCAAAATTGCTTTTTCGCCTTCGAAGTGAAGCTCGCGCATTCCGAAGCGCGTCGTAGCACTGTCCCCGGTGCTCGACGTATCAAGGACGTAAAGGAATGGATTATCGGGGGACCAGAATTCGGCGCCGGGCATGGCAACTGTCTGTCGCACGAACTTATGTTCGCCTGCGGCGAGCGATACCTGTTGGCTGATGGACTCACCGATGGAAGCACCGCTCTTCCACGCCTTGACGCGCTGTGTCAGCGTGAAATTCCGAGCCGGTCCATGATTTGTAAGTTCGGTCTCGACCAGGATTTCGGACGACTTGATCTGGGGGGCCACTTGAACGCTGTCGATCACCAGATTGTCAGATAGAAGGAGTGAGACGCTGTCATAGATGCCGGGAGTCCAAAGTTCTTTTTCGCCATCGCCTCCGGTCGTCTCCCATTCAGGAACAGCGCCTGGATGAGCGCCGATGCGCACGAGGAGGCGATTTTCACCTTTCCAAATAATGGCATCGGTCAAGTCGAAATGGCCGGCGGTAAAGGACCCAAGATGATCGCCGATCTTCTTGCCGTTCAACCATACGGCGGTGCTGAATTGCGCCTTGTTGACGACCAGGAGAGCACGCTGTTTCTGCACCGGCGTTTTGAAGGTGCGCGCGTACCAGAAGAAATTTCTTTTTTGGACGGTGCTGCCGAGCCCTTCGACTTTTTCAGATACCGGGAGAATATGAGTGTCTGTCACCATCGTGTAGCTCCACTCGTGCGTATGATATTGATCTACGTCGGGGAACTTGGGCAATGCCGCGTGGACTAATCCCGGAACAGGCACTGTATGAGGGAACGAGGTGGGGATGGCGTCGGCTGCCACGCTCTCGCCTATAGACCAGACACCATCGAGCGGCACAGTTACGCGCTGAGCGCGCAGTGGAATGAAGGAAGAACTCGCAAAAACCAGGACAACGGTTACTGCTTGTACGATTGCGGCGATGTGCATTCTCACGGTGAGCTTGACTGGCATGATGGCATTTCCTTTTCGGGAAGCAGCATCAACTGTGGCCGACAGGGGAGCAACTGTCAAGCGCACTTGAGAAAGGGGCGATTGATTGTCGTGGCATTTCTAAAGGCGGTTCCCGACTTAACCCTGAAACCTGTATCCCATGCCGGGGACGGTGATGATCATCTCGGGCTTTTTAGGTAACATCTCTAACTTCTGACGCAGACTGGCGACATGCATATCCACGGTGCGAGTGAAGGTGCCGGCCTTCTGTCCCCAGACTTGCTCCAGCAGTTCATCGCGCGAAAGCGTAACTCCCTGGTGTTCCGCGAAGTAGCGTAATAAGTGGAATTCTCGCGCAGTTAGATTGACAGGCTTGCCGTCTTGAGTCACTTTGGTTTTTCGAATATCTATAACTATGGAACCGAACTGGTAGATGGGTTGACCCCCGGAACGGGCAAGATCCGTCTTGGCCGGCGCACGCCTTAGAAGGGCCTCGATCCGCGCCATAAGTTCGAGCGTATCGAATGGTTTTGTGACATAGTCGTCAGCGCCCAGCTTTAGACCGACAACCTTATCGACAGTTTGGCCGAGAGCGGTAAGAAGGAGAATCGGCGTGCCCAATCCGGCGCGTCGAAGGTCCGTGCAAAGATCAAGCCCGCTGATATGGGGCAGCATGATGTCGAGAATGATGAGATCGAATGGGAGCCGCAACGCCTTTTCCCCGCCGGCTTTCCCATCCATCGCGACATCAATAACATACCCTTCGCTGCGCAAGCGGTCTCCGAGCGTCGTGCATAACTCTTCTTCGTCTTCGACAATTAAGATATGTTCGTTCATGGCTTTGACAAACTCGAGGGCCCGGAAACGGGCACGGCCATCTGCATGTCTTCTCCTTTGGCAAACTGTAGATGCAAAGTGAAAGTACTCCCCAAGGACAGTTCGCTGACAACAGAAATTCGTCCACCCATCGATTCAGCGAGTCTCTTGGCCAGGGACAGCCCCAGGCCGGTTCCATGAAACTGCGCAGCATGCACGCGCGGGCTGCGGTAGAAAGGTTCGAAGATGCGAACGAGGTCGGAGGAATCGATTCCGATACCGCGATCGGCTACCGAAATTTGCAATTCCTGGCCGGACCCACGCTCCAATGGCACAGTAAACGCGCGTAGGACTATCAGTCGGTCATCGCCGCCGTACTTGACGGCATTCCCGATCAAGTTTTGCAAACACTGCGAGATTCCCGAGATATCGCCCATGACAAGAGGTAGATCCGGCTCAATGTAGAGTTCAAGGACAAATCCCGCCCCATGGATCAGCCCTTCCGCACCGGCCACCACCGAATCAATAATCGGTGAAATCTCCAGCGGTTGCAAGATGTATCGGTTCTCGCGATCTTCAGTGGATGCGAAAAGCAGGATCTGATCGACCAAATCGCCCATGCTGCGACTTTGATGTTGAATTATTCTGCCATATTTTCGCAGGGCGGTCTCTCCCTGGACGACGCCGTCGGCAAGGTTATCTGCCGCCGACCTGAGCACCGCGAGCGGCGTGCGCAACTCGTGTGAAACGGAAGCAACGAATTCCATTTGCAACTTGGCTAGTTGAATAGCGCTCAGCATGCGGCTTCTTTGGATGGTCCAAACCGCGATACCGGACAGGAGGAAGGTAAAGGTGAAGATTCCGATGAGCCGGGCGGAGGAGCGGCTTGAAGATGCGGCCAGGTTTTCCTGGCGGCGGGAAGCGTCTTCGCCATAGAGGCGTTTGACCTCATCCAGGTCCTGCCGAACGTGTTCAAATGCCGGCACGCCAGCGGAAAGATCGAAGCTCACGGCCTCTTTCGTGCTCCCCTCCAGAATGGAAGCAAGAACTTCATCTCGAATTGCGAGGTAATTTGTCCAATCGGCAGAAAGGCGATTGGCAAGAGCATTTTCCGCGGGCTGCTTCGCCTGATGTGCATATTCGACGATTCCGTCTTTCACTCGCTGGTCCGCGTCGCGAGTCTGGTCAGCGTATTCGACCTGGAGGTTGCTGTCATTTGTGGTCAAGGCGTGAAGGGTTGAAAGGCGTGTCTCCTGGGCATCGTATTGCAGCTCACCAATCCGCTGCAGTCCATTTACCGAGCCTGTGTACATTTCCCGCGCCTCGGCATTCGCAGCCTTCAGGTCGCGAATAACGAAGACGCCAACGACCGCAACGAAACAGCAGACGGTGAACAGCAAGAAAGTGGCGCTGTGGCGCGAAGTGACGCTCAACAGGCGGTCCAGCGCCGGAACCGGCTTCATGGAGCGCGAGTTCAAAGCGAATTTTGGCTGATCTTTCACCTTATTCGTCTGCCTCATCCTGCACCCGGAGTTTATACCCCTTATCGGCGGGCATACTTTCATCGATGCGCAACATCTTTACGGAGGCATCCACATTGCTGAGCCGCAAGTAGCCGATAGCTCCCGGAACGTTGAAGATGAACTTGCGGACACCGACAGGCGTCGAGAGGATTTTGGGGGACACCAGGATCTCACCAGTAAACAGGCCGTGAAGGAAATGCGTTTTGAACTGACTTTCATTCATGTCGCAGACATCTCGCAGGACGGTCTTGCGTTCCGGCCCACCAGGGTCGCGCATGACGAGGGTGATCCGCCTGCCGTCGGCCCAGTGGCTACGGCTACCCAGAAAGATGCTGCGCAATTCAGGGAATGAGAGTTTGTCGACCGGATTCGAACGATTGACAACAATGACAAGTGGTTCGGATGGCGTGGTCTGTTGAGCCAAGGGTGGGGCCGGTCGAGCGCCTGGCACACCCGTAGCGTCCGTCTGCAGCCAGACAGCTAGTGCTACGACGATTACATAAGTAGTCAGGCGCCGCATGATGAATGAATTCCCGTCAGAAGGTGAAGCCTAGCTGCATTGTGAGCCCAGTGGTTCCTTGCTGGTTGCGCAAGAAAGTGTAGTTGTATTGGAATTTGAGGGCAACAGACTCGCTGGCATCGTAGCGCAAGCCGGCCAGCGGGCCGTGCCGGAGGGCCACGTCAGTAAATACTGGCTCACGATTGGAGACATTCACGTACTCGTAGCGAAAATAGGGACGGTACGAACCAAATTGCCGGGAGAGCTGGGTATAAAACCCCGGGATATTGAAGGAGGCGGTGCTATTCAGGGGAGTGTGGCGATCGAGCAAGGCTTCATTAAGCCACTCGAACTTTGGACGAATGAGTATCGCATGAGCGGCAACGATGGTCTCCTCGATTCTCGGGTTGTTGGCAGGAGCAAGAATATCCCGATAAACGGAAAGCCCCGTTTGGAAACCACGCAGAGCTTCAGGCCGGGCGAACACCGCCACGTTGTACGCCTTGTGGTTCTCATCGTCGACCTCGTTATGCACCGGTTCCTCCTGCAATGGGGATCGTGACTCACGTCCGTTACCAACTTCTGCAACATAATGCAATCCCAGTTGTCCGGAGGGAATTTGGCCGGAAGCGGACACGCCAACCATGTGGATGGGAAGAATTCCTCCGTGGTCCTCGAAGTCAAATAAGAAAGGCCTGCCTGTGGTTGTCTGCAACCAGGTGCTGTGATGATACGCAGTGTTGTAGTAGCCGATGGCAGTGTGTCCACGACCTGCGGATATATTCAGAAAATCGTTGAAGGAATACTGGAGAAGATAGCGCTCGAGGTCGACGCCGAAGGAATTCTCCGCCGGTTGAGGCTGGCCGTAAAAGCTGTTAGGCCCAGCTTCAAACACAATTTCGCTAAGAAACTTGAACTTGTCGGAGACGTCCGAGGTGACGAACAGATCGAGTTGCCCCAGCGAAAAGGAAGTTGCATCGCCCTTCATGGTGTCGCCATGGAGGGAAACGTCTCCGAATCCGCGAATGCGCAAAAGGGTCTTGCTCAGGTCCATTCTGTCGGCCATGGCATTGTCGGAAGAGGTTGGCTCGGACTCCGGGGCAGCGGCCGGAGGCATCTGGGATGCGCCCGATGCCTGGACGGCGGGACCGGCCGTCGGCGGGGTCGTTTCGGCCTTCACCGCTTTTTGACTTCGCGAAGCTAGAGCAGGCGTGGGATCGGCTGCGCCAGTCTGGGGCCGCTCGGTCTCCAGTTGCTTGACCCTGGCTTCGAGCTGGTCGATTCTTTTAAGCAAGAGTTGCAGCGTTTCCTTGTCGACCGCCGGCCCATCCCCGGCCTGTTGCGCATAGAGGGCAGAGCCGCACAGAAGGGCCAGGAAGGCATGGGCCGCATATCGGCCCCCCAGCCTCTTGAAGATCAAATGGTATGGACGCATCGCGTCTCCCTCCTGTATCCGAAACCGCTGAACAGTATACTTCGGCCGGGGCCCGGCGAATATTGGGCGGGCGCCACGACCAGGTACACAGCAAAGATTTCACGGTTTCGGAAATCACCTTGTACAGTAGCGGAACAATTCACTGTCTACGTTGTCCGCAATCAACTAACTTCCGCAGACAACAGGCAGCACTCGGCAGCTTTGCGGATTGGAGCGCGTCGGAAGAACTGAAACGGATTGCAAGCCGTGTTTCCCGGGCATCGAACTGCAACTGACCAATCCGCTGCAGGCCATTTACCGAGCCTGTGTACATTTCCTGTGCCTCGGCATTCGCCGCCTTCAGATCGCGAATAACAAAGACACCAATAACCGGAACGACCGAACAGACCACGGATAGCAAAAAAATGGCGCTGTGGCGCGAAATGGCGCTCAGCAGCTGGTCCAGCGGCGGGACTGGATTGATGGAGCGCGAATTCAAAGCGGATTTTAGTTTTTCTCTCGCCTTAATTGGCCGCCTGGTCCTGCACATGTAACTTGTATC
>OBLW0100002599.1_pt1 | contig 14553 bp, 6 predicted proteins | sample 1520161 | NCBI WGS metagenome assembly OBLW01 (sample SAMEA3539309, study PRJEB22396) | soil metagenome | biome: tundra; feature: field; material: soil | place: USA | collected 2010-05 | depth 0.15 m
GTGAGCGGGGTGGCGGTCACGGGCGTGTTGGGCGTTCCGCTGATCAAGCCCGTGGACGCATTCAGCGATAATCCCGCCGGTAAGGTTCCTGCGGTCACCTGCCACGTGTAGGCCCCGGTTCCGCCGGTTGCCGTCAGCGATTGGGAGTACGCCACGCTGACCACGCCGTTCACCAGCGACACGGTGGTGATGGTCAGAGTCGCTGGTGCGATGGTCAGCGTGAGATTCACGGTGGCGGTCTGCGCCGAGGACCCGGAGTCCGTCACCTTAAACGTGAGTGGCGTGGCGGTGACGGGAGTCGTCGGCGTGCCGCCGATCAGCCCCGTGGAAGCATTCAGTGCCAAGCCTGCCGGCAAGGTCCCGGCGGTCAGTTGCCACGTCAAGGCCCCGGTTCCACCAGTGGCCGCAAGGCTCTGGGAGTATGCCACACCCACCTGGCCGCTGGGCAGGGATGTGGTGGTGATCGTCAACGTCGCCGGTGCGATGGTCAGATTCAAATTCACGGTGGCGGTCTGCGCCGAGGACCCGGAGTCCGTCACCTTAAACGTGAGTGGCGTGGCGGTGACGGGAGTCGTCGGCGTGCCGCCGATCAGCCCCGTGGAAGCATTCAGTGCCAAGCCTGCCGGCAAGGTCCCGGCGGTCAGTTGCCACGTCAAGGCCCCGGTTCCACCAGTGGCCGCAAGGCTCTGGGAGTACGCCACACCAACCTGGCCGTTGGGCAAGGAGGCCGTGGTGATAATCAGGGTCGCCGGCGTAATCGTCAACGTGAGGTTGACGCTTGCGGTCTGCGTGGGCGTACTGGAGTCGGTAACATTGAACGTCAACAGCGTAGCGGTGACCGCTACCGACGGTGTTCCGCCGATCAGGCCGGAGGAGGCATTCAGCGTCAAGCCGGCCGGGAGCGTTCCCGAGGTCAACTGCCACGTGAGGGGTGCAGTCCCGCCGCTGGCTGCGAGCGTCTGCGAGTAAACCGCACCGACCGCGCCGTTGGGAAGCGACGTGGTCGAAATAGTCAGTGTCGCGGGTGCGATCGTGATTTGGAATCCGGCGCTCGACGTCTGCTGGGGTGAACTCGAATCCTTCACCTGGAACGTAAGGTGAGCGTTGGTCACGGGCGCCGACGGGGTTCCGCTGATCAAGCCGGTGGATGCGTTTAGCGCCAAACCAGTCGGCAACGATCCCGCAGTCAAGGCCCACGTGAACGGTGTAACGCCACCCGTGGCGGTCAACGTCTGGGAGTACGCGACACCGACTTGGCCGTTTGCAAGAGACGTGGTAGAGATGGCCAGGTTAGACGTCAGTATGGTCAGGATCAACACCTGGGTCGCGGATTGCGCCGGCGAACTGGAATCCGTCACCTTAAACGCGATCGAAGCCGGATCCGTGAACTGCGGAGTCCCGCTGATCAGGCCGGTGGAGGGATCCAACGCGAGGCCGCCAGGCAGCCGGCCGGAGGCGATCGACCAGGTATAGGGCAGCGCGCCGCCGGTGGCCGTCAGTGTAAAGGAGTATGGTGTGCCCACGACGGCGGTCGGCAGGGCTGTGGTGGTGATGGTCAGCGCCGCCGCCGAGATGGTGAGCGTGAGGTTGACGTTTGCCGTCTGTGCGGGCGAGCCGGAATCGGTCACCTTGAAGCTCAGCGGCGTGGCGGTGACCACCGTAGTCGGCGTGCCGCTGATCAGCCCGCTGGACGTATTCAAGGTCAAACCGGCGGGTAACGTGCCGGAGGTTAGCTGCCAGGTATACGCCCCGGTTCCGCCCGTGGCGAGAAGCGTTTGCGAGTAGGACGTACCGATGGTTCCATTCGGCAGTGACGTGGTGGTGATGGAGAGCGGCGCGGCTGTGATGGTCAGGTTCAGGTTGACGCTAGCCGTCTGGGCCGGTGAACCCGAGTCGGTCGCCAGGAAAGTCAGGGGCGTGGCGTTCACCTGGTTGGTTGGGGTCCCGCCGATCAGGCCCGTGGAGGCATTCAGCGTTAGCCCGTTGGGCAAGGTGCCCGCGGTCAACTGCCAGGTGTGCGCTCCGTTTCCGCCAGTCGCGGTAAGCGTCTGCGAGTAAGCCGTACCCAACGAACCGTTGGGCAGCGATGTGGTCGTGATTGTCAACGGGCCAGACGCGATGGACATGCTGAGGTCGACTGTTGCGGCGTGCACCGGGACGGCCGAATCGCTCAGCTTGAACGTGAGCGGCGTGGCAGTGATGGGGTTCGTCGGCGTGCCGCTGATTTGGCCGGTGGCGGCATTCAAGGTCAGACCCGCGGGCAACGTACCGGCGGTCAACTGCCAGCTTGTATTAGGAACGCCGCCGGTGGACGTCAGCGTCTGCGAATACGCCGTCCCAACATTGCCACTGGGGAGTGATGTTGTGGTGATCGTCAGCGGGCCGGACGCGATGGACATGTTGAGAGTCGCAATGTTGGACTGCGAACCCGAGTCGCTCACCTGGAACACTAATTGTCGCTTGGTTACCACTTCGATCGGAGTGCCGCTGATCGACCCTGTGCTTGAATTCAGCGTCAGGCCTGCCGGTAAGCTGCCTGAAACCACCAGCCAATTGTAGGGCGGGATCCCGCCTGAAACAGACAGACAGTAAAGCGGTAAATCGAAGCACAGAGTCTGCGTGGCGGGAGAGGAGGTGGAGGGGGGAGGGTACGCCTGGTTGAGTTGGCCACTCAGCAGCGCGGTGGTGTTGATGGTCAGCCCCGTGGCTGCGACGGTCATCGTCAACATCACACTCGCCGTCTGCGCGGGCGAACCGGAGTCCGTCACTTTGAAGGTTATGGCGGTGGAACTCGTGAAGGACGGCGTGCCGCTGATCAACCCGCTGGAAGGATCCAGAGTCATCCCAGTCGGCAGCCTGCCGGCGGTGATCGACCACGTATAAGGCGGAGTTCCGCTCTGCGCCTGTAGGGTCACCGCGTAGGCAACGTTGAGGACTGCGGCTGGTAGCGAAACCGTAGTGATGGTCAGACCCGGCGGAGCGATCGTCAAAGTAAAGCTCATGGTTGCCGTCTGCGCCGGCGAACCAGAGTCGGTAACCTTAAAAGTAAGCGGCGTGGCGCTCACGGCGGCCGTGGGTGTACCGCCAATCAACCCGGTGGAGGCGTTCAGCGTCAGGCCGTTCGGCAAGGTGCCGCTGGTCAACTGCCAGGTATATGCGCCGGTCCCGCCGGTAGCTGAGAGTGTTTGCGCGTAGGCAAAGCCCACCTGCCCGTTCGGCAACGATGTGGTGAGGATCTTCAGTTGCGGCAAATCGATGGCTAAGGACAGGTTCGCGGCCGCCGTCACTGCCGGCGAACTCGAATCTGTCACCTTGAAAGTCAGTGGCGTGGCGCTGGTCACGGCACTCGGAGTTCCGCTAATCCGTCCGGTGGAGGCATTAAGCGAGAGGCCGGACGGCAAAGTGCCCGCGGTCAACTGCCAGGTGTACGGGGTGGCCCCGCCAGAGGCCGTGAGAAGTTGTGAATAGGCGACGCCTACGGTTCCATTGGGAAGCGACAGGGTGGTGATAGTGAGCGCACCCCCGACGATGGTTAGCGTAAGACTTGCGGTCGCGGTTTGAGCGGGGGAGCCGGAGTCGGTAACTTTGAAGGTCAGCGGCGTAGCGGTCACGGTCGCGCTGGGCGTGCCGCCAATCTGCCCCGTGACAGCACTGAGCGTGAGCCCGCTAGGAAGCGTTCCGGCGGTCAACTGCCAGGAATAGGCTCCTGTACCGCCGGTTGCGGCCAGCGTTTGCGAGTAGAGAGTACCCACCACCCCATTGGGCAGCGAACTGGTCGTGATGGTCAACGGAGCAGCGGCGATGGTTAACGTCAGATTGACGGTGGCGGTTTGCGCCGGAGAACCGGAATCGGTGACTTTGAAGGTCAGCGGTGTGGCGCTCGCGACCGCTGTCGGTGTGCCGCCGATCAGGCCGCTGGAGGCGTTCAGGCTCAAGCCGGCAGGCAGAGTCCCGGACATCACCGTCCATGTGTAAGCCCCGGTCCCTCCCGTTGCAGCCAGCGAATTCGCATATGCGACGCTGACGGCTCCATTCGGAAGTGTAGCCGTCGTGATCGTCAGTATGGCCGGCGTGACGGTCAAGCTGAAGTTGCCGGTTGCGGTTTGGGCCGGGGAGCCGGAATCCGTTACCTGGAAGGTGAGTGGCGTGGCGCTCGCCGGCGCGGTCGGCGTACCGCTGATCGCGCCCGTGGATGCATTGAGCGTGAGGCCATTCGGCAGCGCCCCGAACGTTAGCTGCCAGTGATAAGGAGTAGCGCCACCCGTCGCGGTCAGCGTCTGTGAATAGGCGATACCAACGGCTCCATTCGGGAGCGAGGCGGTCGTGATCGTCAACGTCGACGCTGCGATGGTCAGATTCAAATTCACGGTGGCGGTCTGAGCCGGGGAACCGGAGTCCATCACCTTAAAGGTAAGTGGCGTGGCGATGACGGGGGTCGTCGGCGTACCGCCGATCAGCCCCGTGGAAGCATTCAGTGCCAAGCCTGCCGGCAGAGTCCCGGCGGTCAATTGCCAGGTGTACGCCCCGAAGCCGCCCGTAGCGTGCAACGCCTGCGAGTACAAGGCGTTCACTTGCCCGTTGGGCAAGGATGCAGTAAGGATTGTCAGTGGGGCCACCACCGACACGTTCGCAACGCTGCCCGTGAAGCCTTGGGCGGATGCGGTAATGGTTGCCGATGCCAGGTTCGGCCCACCGGTGATCTGGGCTCCCGTCGCAGGCGTGGTCGACCCGGAATCGATGAACACACTCGGCGAGACGGTCACGATGTTCGGATCGCTGCTGGAGAGCGTGATCGTGACACCCTGGGGTGCTGGCGCAGCCAGGCTCACGGAGAACGGCACTGTCTGCCCTGGCGCTACCGTCGCATTGGGCGGCAGGACGATGGTTCCCGCCTTGCCTACCGTTACATTCGCCGTGCCGCTGGTAAAGCGGGATGCGCTGCCGGTGATGGTCGCGGAACCCACGGCCGCACCGGTCACGGTGAAGGTTCCAGTGCTGCTTCCGGCTGAAATCGGCACACTGACCGGTGATATCTGCACCGCACTAGACGGAACGGATGTGAGGGCAACAGTCACACCACCGGCCGGAGCCGGGACGCTCAAGCTGATGGTTCCGCCAGTCTGATCTCCGAAAAGTATATTTCCGGAATTCAGCGTCAGGGTAATTGTGGCTGCGGCGACGTTTACTGTGCCCGTCCCAGGTTGATAACCGCAGGTGCCCACACAGGACACCAGAATGGTGGTACTGCCGGCGTTCACAGTACTGACGGGGACGTCGATGAAGGTGCCGCCCGCGGGGATCGTAGCAGTTGAAGGCACCGTCACGACCGTGGTGTCGAAGCTCTGTAACTGCACGACTTGGCCAGTAGGACCGGCTGCGAAAGGCGCCGTCACCCGGACGGTGCCATTGACCGCAGTGTTCAAGTTTAAAGGATTGGGCGTCAGACTGAAGCGCAAGGTATTGACGGCGGTTATGGTCACGGTGACGGGTTGGCTGTTCACGAATCCATCGTTCACGATCAACTGCACGATATACGTGCCGGCTAAATCGGGGACGAACGTCGGCTGAGCGATGTTCGGCGTCGTAATCAGGGCGTTGCTATTGGTCGGCCTGCCTATGATTGACCACGAGTAGGTGAGTGGGTCATTGTCGGCATCCGTGGAGCCGCTTCCGTCAAGTTGCACGGCGATACCGGTGGTCACGTTTTGGTTGGGCCCCGCGTTCGCAACGGGGGGTGTATTCGTGGTCGTGATGTTCACGGTCGACGGCGGGCTGCTCAGGAAAGTATTGTTAACGACGAGTTGGGCGGTATACAAGCCGGGGAGGTCGGCCACAAAAGTGGGTTTGGCGACGCTCGTCGAAGACAGCACGGCCATGCTGTTTGGAGGCCGGTTGATCAGCGACCACTGATAGGTGAGGGGCAACCCCTGCGGATCGGTCCCGGAACCATTGAGCGTGACGGTTACGCCATGGCCCACCGTTTGGTTCGTGCCGGCATTGGCGGTGGGCGCCAGCAGGGCGTTGGTCGTTATGGTGACGGTGGATGGAGTACTATCCACTTGGCCGTCGTTTACGATCAACTGTGCCACGTACGTTCCCGGCGCATCGACAGTGAACGTGGGCGTGGGATCGGTCAGACTGCTCAGCACCGCCTTGCTGCCGGGTGCGAGGGTGGTGAGGCTCCAGTGGTAGGTGAGCGGATTGCCATCGACGTCCGTCGATCCGGTGCCGTTCAGATGCACCAATGCGCCGACACTGACCACTTGATTAGGCCCCGCGTTGGCGACCGGAGGGGTATTCTGCGTGGTGACGGTGACGAAAGCCGGCGAGCTGTCGTTCACGCCGTCATTCACGATCAACCGGATTTGATACGTGCCCGGCTTATCCACGGTAAAACTGGGAGAAACTGTGTTGGCGACTGTCAGCGTCGCCAGGCTGCCGGAAGGCAGGCCGACGAAGCTCCATTGGTAGGTCAGAGGATTTCCGTCAACATCCGTCGAGTGACTACCGTCAAGAAACACCTTCGATCCAAGGCTAACGGTTTGATTCGGACCGGCATTTGCCACGGGTGGCGAATAAAGCGTGCTGACCGTGACGCTGGAGGTGCTGCTTGCAATTCCATTGCTGACGGTCAGCGCGATGATGAAATTGCCCGGCACGTCGACCACAAACGTCGGCATGACAGAGGTCGGACTGCTTAAGCGTTGCGAACTTCCTCCGGGGCGGGAGGTGAAAGCCCAGCTATAGGTCAACGTGCCGACGCCGCTCGGATTGGTCGAGCCGCTACCGTTCAAGGTTACCGTGTCGCCGACCTTTGCCGTTTGGTTGGCGCCGGCGTTAGCGACCGGCGGCAACGGCGTGGTCTGGAACGTCCATTGTAGATTCGCGAAGTCGAAAGGAACCGTTCGGTTGACCCGTATGGTAAAGGTATTGCTACTAGTCACCTGCGAGTTGGCAGGAACCGGCGCAAAAGTCAGGGTGTTCTGGCCGAGCACCATGGTAAAGCTGCCGGGATTCAGAGTGTCCGCCGTAGCCAACACCGCGGCTTCGGGCTTTCCAGTGTTGACAACATCGGCCTGGTAGGTCACGTTCGCCATCGTTGCCGTGACCTGTTGGGAACTCACGAACTGGTAATTCGTGATGGACAGCGTCTGCCCGCCTTGGGCGAACAACACACCGGGAACAACTGTGCAGATACCGAGCACAACCATCCGGCTCACGTAACGCATGGTGACCTCCCTGAATCCTAAACGCGATTTTGTGGCAACCTACCGCCGACTGCTTTCACGGACAAAGTGATGCTTGCCGATATTCTTGAGGACTATTTCTGGTGGGCAGCCGCCCGCTGGCCCGGTTGGCTTGGAACCAGCGCCAGTTCCTCGTCCAGGATCTGGCGCAGTTGCTCAACGGTCAGGTTGCCGGTAGTAGCGCGACCGTTGACAAAAAAGGTCGGCGTGCCCTGCACTCCCAACGCTTGCGCCTCGGTCAATTGTGCGTTGATTAATTCGGATTGTGCGCCGGTGTCCAGGCATTTATCGAAGGCCGCCGTGTCGAGTTTCAAGTCGCGTGCATATTCCTTAAGCTTCGCGGGATCGAGTTGTTTCTTAGCGAACAGCAGGTCATGGTACTCCCAGAACTTGCCCTGCGTTTCGGCGCATCGGGCCGCCTCCGCCGCTTTGGGGGCGTTGGCGTGCATCGGTAACGGAACATCCTTAAAAGCGAGAGCGACTTTCCCTTTATATTCGCTGATTACTTGGTCAACGGCGGGTTGCACCTGTTGGCAATAAGGACATTCGTAGTCCGCGTACTCGACGAGCATGACAGGCGCACCGGCGCTTCCACGGACGGCGGCATTCTTCAACGATATGTCGGCGCGTGGCGGCTGCAGCGCTATGGTGACACTGGCCTTGCTGCGCAACGACTGCATATAGGCCGTCTTCGCCTTGGCCAAACGGACTTTTCGAAGATGGTCCAGGAGTTGTGGCCGGACTTTATCGTAGGTGTCCTGTGGATTGACCACCTCGTAGTACAGCCGCAGCATATCTTCCGGCGGATCCTTCGCGATCGCGTTGCTGACATGACGTTCCAGCAATTGGTCCACGGTCACATTCTCGGCCTTCGCCTGCCGCTCCAGCAGGTACTCCTCAATGAACTCATCCAGGGCTTGCCGCTCCGCCTGATAATACGTGGTACGAGCCTGGAACAGGCGACCCGGATGTTTTCGCTGGAGGTCGGCGTCGGTGATTTTTGCGCCGTCAATCTCAACAAGCGGGCCAGTAGTAGCTGGCGATGTCACAGCGTCGCCGGCATGGGCGCCAAGGATGCCAAGAAAGGAGAAGATAATACCTACGACTAACGGTTTCATATTCTGAGGTCTCATCTTTCGAAGGGGGTTTTGGTTTGTGTTTATTGAAAAAGACTCGGGTAACCGTTGCGTTCTGCCCGGTTACCCGAAGGAGTCAGCTACAACAACTACTTCTTGACGGAGCCAAGGACGCCGGGCTTGCAGGCGGTGCCGCAATAACCGGAGCCGCTGCCATTACCGATGGTGTTGGCGCAACGCTGAGTGAGGCTGGACAGTTCGCCCGGGCTCAGATCGGCACGCTCGAACGCGCTTTCCGTGACCCCGTACAAACCGGGGGTGGTCGGGATAGAGTGCGCGTTCACCGCCCAGGCGCGCAGGCCGGGAGCGAGGTTGGCCGCGCCGATCGCTACGTTGGCTGCGTTGCAGGTTTGGCCGTTAAAGGTGGCCTGAGTGTTCACGCCCGCGGGGGCAGCAGCCGACTGGCCGGGGATGACCGAGAGCAACTTCGCGGTGATGTTGGTCGGAACCACGCCGGTCAGGGTGTTCTGGACGATATCGGACGCGCAGATGTGAACTGCCGCATTCGGCGTCACCAGACAGGAACAGCACGCGACCTCCTGTTCGTCAGAGGAGAAAGCGTACACGTTGACGCAGATGCTGCCGATGTGATTGCCCAGCCCCGGCCCGTATAGATCGGCGCCGAGGGCTCCGGCGTTCGTCAAGTCGATACAGCCTGAATTAGCAGCGATGGTCACACTCGGGATGGTGTGAACCTGGAACGAATCTGGTGTAGTAGCATTCACCGTCACTCCGTTGGGGCCGAAGCCAGTAACGGCTTGGCCAAAGGCGACCACCGACAAGGCGAGGGTCGCGAGAACGAGATTACGCAGTAGCATGTTTGGAAAACCTCCGTATGTACACTACCAGCCCCGCCAATAGTATTCAATTCCCATGATTGCCTAGTCGAATGGGTTAGCGCACGCAGTTGTAACCCCGCTGAAACCGCCCGACCGACCCGTGCGGAGCAGCGGAAAGATGGCGCAGTTTTACTCAGGACACTAGTTGGCATGCCTTGTCTATGCTGCTCTTTCTGAGTTAGTTGTGAGTTACTTAATATGTTGCTGCTGAGTCCTGTAAGTACTAGAGAGTTTGGATATTGTGAGCCACGAGGCGCGGCCTGTGGCTCAAGGCAAATCGATGCACCTTGCCTCACTTCTTGGTGCCTCCGTAGATGCCGGCCTGGCAGCCCTTGCATTGGCCAGCGCCGCTGCCATTACCGACGATGAAAGCGCACCGCACCACCAAACTGGCCAGTTCGGCCGGGCTCAGAGCGGCACGCGCGAAGTAGCTTTCCGTGGTCCCGAACACGGGAGACGCTGGACTGGACGTCGGCAAAAGGTGAGTGGTCACCGCCCAGGCGCGCATGCCGGGAGCCAGGTTGACCGCACCTAACGCTACGTTGGCTGCGTTGCAAGTCTGGCCGGTAAAGGTCGCCTGGGTGTTCACGCCCGCGGGTGAAGCATCCGAGGCGCCGGGGATGGTCGCCAGCAACTTCACAGTGATGTTAGCCGGAACCGCCCCGGTCAGGGTGTTCTGAATGATATCGGAAGCTTTGATGCTGACTGCCGCATTCGGCATCACCAGACAGGAACAGCAAGCGATCTCCAGTTCATCAGGGGAGAAGGCGTACGCGTTGGCGCAGATGGCGCCGATGTGATTGCCCAGTCCCGGTCCGTACAGATCGGCGCTGAGGGCCCCGGCGTTCGTCAAGTCGACAGCGCCCGAGCCAGCCGGGAAAGCGGTGCCTGAAACGACAACATTCGCGATGGTGTGGACCTGGAACGAATCGGGTACGGCGGCATTCACCGTCACTCCGTTGGGGCCGAACCCGGTGGTGGCTTGGCCAAAGGCGAGCAACGGCAACGCGAAGGTCACGAGAACGAGATTACGCGAGTGCATGGTGAGGAAATCTCTATTGGCCAAATAACTGCCCGCCCTCGACCGACCAGCGCGAAGCAGCCGGAAACTGGGGCGGGGAAACCCGGGAACCAAGGCAGCGCAACCTCTTCCCTGGTCCTTCCAGCTTCGTTGTGAGCAAATCGACATGCGCTGCGGCATTCTCTGGTACTAGTACCTGCGGTCCATGGTGAACGCCACCAAGCGCCGCCTTGGGCGGGTCAAGGTAAATCGACGCCACGTGCGCGAGTTTGGGAAGTCGCAGTAGTTTCATCCATCGACTCGCGGCTTCCAAAAACCTTGGCGATGATGCCCCATCGGGTGGTCACCCGCATCTTGATCATGATCAGGCGTATATAAGCTTTCACCGTGTTGGGGCTGATTTGCATCTGGTCCGCGACTTCCTTGGTACTCAGGCCGATCAATACTCCCTTGAGCGTTTCTTCTTCCCGCTCGCTCAAGCGGTATCTGGCCGAAATGTCCTGGATGGCCAGGCCGCCCATGGCGGCTCTCTCCAGATGGAGTGCAACGAGCGTGCCGGATAGCGACCCGTCCTCGGATTCCACCAAGTACGACCGGCAAACATATTCGCCGCTCCCCGTCGGGAAGTGCATTTTGGAATACGGCACGCCGATCCGTCTGCGGCTCTGGATGGCTTCCAGGATCTCCGCGGGAATCGAGCGGACGGCCCCTTCCAGGTGACTCGGAAACTTCAGTATCGCGGCTGCCCCGCGGTCACATCCGACCACTCTGAGCGTCTCGTCCATCAGAACGAGGCCCACTTCCGGAATGGGTGAACTACTTTTGGAAATCTGCACGGGCGTCCGTCTCTGCGTGTCTTTTCGAGTAGTTGGCATCTAACGCTCCGGTCGAAACGATTCCCTGTGGCTGGAGCACGTATACAACGACTGCGGCTCGCCACTTCGCCTGGAACTGCACAGTTCTGAGCGGAGCCAAGGCATTTGCCATTGCTTTATTGCGGGTTGAGCGCAATCACCGAAGTTCCCCAGTTGGCGTAACCGCTTGTTGGGTACTGGTTTAGTGCGATGTTGGGGATATACTCCGTCGCAAGCCAGATGCGCCCATCGCCGCCCACCACCGCAGCAGCGTAGTCGCCCCATCGGGCATAGTACGGATAAAAGTCGTATGCCGAGAAGCCGTCCTCCGGGAAGGCCCCCGCCGCAGCGACTTGAAGAGTCCCTCCAGCGGCGAAGGCAGAGAACGGCACGAAAGCTGCCGACGGATAATAGCCGGGACCGACGAGCGTAAACACGATCGCGCCTCTGCCCTGTGCGTCAACCCCGATCGCGGGGCGGAGTAGATGGTTGCCATTGACTAGCAGGTAACCTTGGCGCAGCGCGGAGGCGGTGATCAAGCCACCGCGATTCGCCAGAGATATGACAACGAAAGCGCCGCCGGCCAGTATGTTGCTGTTCGCATCAATGACCTGGGTTCCCAACGTGACGTACAGGCGCCCGCCCGAGTAGACCACCGACTGAATACGTGTATCGCCGCCATCGATTTGGCGCGGGACAGTTACCCCCTGGGTCGACCCGTATGGGAGCGGGCCCGGAGGCTGCGAGGCGAGCGGTGCGGCCGAGTAAGCCAACGTCGGAACCGTGGTTTCGGTGAGCGTCAGATTGGGACTTGTGGTCGCCAGAGAGTTCGTATTAGACATGGCGTAAATCGCCATGGCGCTACCAGAGCTCATCTGGCTACTGACGAAGTACTCGACACCGCCGACACCGGGGTTCTGGTTGAAGTAGGACGCACCCGGAGGTGTCGTGGCTGGGTGGATCGTGAATTCATATGTGTTATAAGGCACAAGAAACTCGAAAGCCGTCGGGTGGGTTACCCCCAACGCCAACGACGCCTTCGAGATCGCCAGAATGGAGACGTCGACGTATTGTTCGTAAAAGTTGAATTCGTTAGAGCTGATATAAAATCCATATTGATCGGCTCCAATCTGGGGATAGTCCGGGAGGCAAGGGCAGCCTGGATTCGAGGCATTCGTGGTGTCCATCGAGTAGATGTTGTACGTTCCCGTGGGGTTGTCGGTCTGGCTGACCGCGAGGTAAATCTGCGACTGGGGCAGTGGGTTGCCCGCGGCATCGTTTGCTGCCACCCGCTGCAAGACGAACCAGCGGCGGATGTCCGGGTCCCAGAATGCCTGGATGTCGTCCGGGAACGGGCCGTTGATACCGGTATTGCGGTCAATTGCCGGCGCCAAGCCAAATACCTGATTCGTCGACAACACCGCCGGAAGTTGGGGAACCCCCGACAAGTCATAGACCTGAAAGGCGTTGTTTACGGCCTCCAAAATAAAGCCATTGGCAACCGCGAGACCCTGAGACGGCGGTTCCACGCTAAATTGGTTGCCCTGATTGGCGTTTCGCTGGTCGTAGTGGGTGATCCCGTTGAAGTGAAACGCACTCGTGATCGGACTGATCGCCATGGGCGTCATGAGCGGATTGTTGGCGGACAGTAGTCCAGTCTGGAGGGAGGTCGTCGTCTTCGCTGGCGGCTTCAAGAGCAGCCGGGGAACGTTCGGTTTTATTTCCGGTCCCTGACCCTTTGAGCTCAAGGTTTGGCTAACCGCAATCTGTAGGTGCTGAACCTGCTGTGCCTGCTGCAGGACGTTGACTTGACCGATCAACACCAACTTGCCCGTTACCGGCGAGCCGGTGAAGTGAAGCTGCGCGAAGAGCGAAGAGCTAGCTGCCAGGCCGATCCCAACGATCGCAAGCCGCATACTGCCAAGGCTTATCGGGTTTTTCCACTGCCGACCAATCCGGAGCTGCCTGAGTCGTACTCCCACGGCTAATGCGAGTGCTGCCAGAACAACGGCCCCGGCGGCCGGCTCTGGAGCGTTAGTGCCTGCAGGACTCGCGGGGGCGCTGAAGTCCGAGATGGATAGGATCCCAGGCTCATACTGATTATCCACGGTGGCTACCCGAAAGCCGAAACTCTGCCCCTGGAGTACGGAAAAGCTTGGGTTCCCGGAGGTACCGCTGGTATCGGCAAGCGGGAAAAAGTTGGGGCCGAGCAGGTATCCCGCGTAGTCAAGGGTAGGGAGATCCAGCGAGAAATAGAAAAAGGCGAAACTCACCGGGCCGGTTCCCGCAGCCACGATCGTCAAATCCGTTGTGCCCGGATTTGCGCTCCCGTCGTTACCCCCGGTAATATCGACGCCCAGAGTTGTGAGAGTCGCGAAACCATCCGCGGACGTATTGGTCAAGGTCCAAAGTGACAAATCGTAAGCGCCGACCATGGCCGCTCTCGCGTCATGCGGCAAAACCAGCCCTAATCCAACCGCGAGGAAGAGAACGGCGATCGGTACTTGCCGCTTCGCTTCGGTCCCGTTGTTGCAGTCCGCATTCCGTCCGTGCCACACTAAACCCTTGAGTTTCGGTTGTCTCATTTTCCTTCTGTTCCTCCGTGCTGGTATCGTTCATGCTAAGAATGGGCGGCCTTTCGCGTCCCCTGGCGAAATCGGCAGCGGCACTGCCCGTCGAGCAAAACCGATCCTCCCCTAATCGCCCTCACGCCCTTAACGGGCGCATCGCGGGGAGACTGAGCGGCGTACCACCGGCACGCGCATCGTGCCCGTGGGCGCCTATTCTGGAAACCTGATCCGCGGCGGTGGGATTCGCCAGTGGCCGTACCCAATCCGACTCCACATCCACCGCCAGTGCTTGCTGGATCAGGGTCACCCGGATGAGAACCCGATTGAGTCTCGTGTGGCCGATCAAAATGCCCGTCAGACCCGCCAGCGGCCCCGCAACCAATTGGACCGCATCGCCAGCTTGCAGGAAAGGAGACGCTTCCACGCTTAGCTTCGAATCCATTAAGCGTCGGATCGCCTCGATTTCTTCCCCGCAAATCGAAGCCGGCTGTTTGCCGTATCCGACCAGGCCACGCACGCCGGGCGTGGTTAGTACAGGGAGCCGGAAGCGCAAGTCCAACCGCGTAAATATGTAGCCCGCGAAAGCCGGCACCAGCGATTCCGAGGTCCTGTCTCGCCACTTTCTGACGACTGTCTGGAAGGGCGTGAAGGCATCATAACCCTTCTGACCAAGTGCAGCCAGAATCGGTTGCGTCAATTTCGGATCTACTTGTACGGCAAACCATTCTTCGCCACCGAATTCTTCTACATGCGGGAAAAAGGCCATAGTTACCACACGGACCGTCCAACAACCCGGTCGTTCTCTGGGTCTGCTCAGAGACTGAAGAATACGGCCACAGGCCAACAAAGTCAACGAACAACCGTGCCTATCTTTCGCTAGGCTACT
>OBLW0100002601.1_pt1 | contig 14549 bp, 14 predicted proteins | sample 1520161 | NCBI WGS metagenome assembly OBLW01 (sample SAMEA3539309, study PRJEB22396) | soil metagenome | biome: tundra; feature: field; material: soil | place: USA | collected 2010-05 | depth 0.15 m
CCCGTCCCGGTGGCGCATCGTCAGCGGGTAGTCCACCGCCATCCCCTGCTCGAACACCAGGTGGTAGATCGCTTTGGCCTTCTCCGGTTCGGTGAAGCAGTCCGAGAAAGCGGTCCCGATGAGCTCCACCCGGGGGATGCCGGAGACCTTGACCGTGGCCTCGTTGGCATCGGTGATCAAGCCGTCGGGGCTGATCGCCACCAGCGAGTCCAGGCTCGACTCGATCATCGAGCGCGCCGACTCGAACGCCGCCCTGGCCTCGGTCACGTCGTGCGGGATTACGGATGCGCCGATGACCGCGCCGTCAGCGTCGCGGATCGGTGAGACGGTCAACGAGACCGGGAAGACCGTTCCGTCCTTTCGGATCCGGATGGTCTGGAAGTGCTCGACGTGCTGGCCGGCCCTGATCTTGGCCAGGATGGTTTCGATCTCGCCGGTTCGCTCGTTGGGACAGAGGACTTCGATGGACTTGCCGATGATCTCCTCGCTGGAGTACCCGTACATCCTCTCGGCGGCCCGGTTCCAGCTCGAGATGATGCCGTCGAGCGTCTTGGCGATGATGGCGTCGTTCGAGTTCTCGACGATCGCCGTCATGCGCTGCGCGTTCTCGAGCGCCTCATTCCGCCTTGTCGCGTCCTCAGTCGCCGTGATCACCAACAAGACGTCCCCGGTGTCGATCTGGGACAAGGTGATGTTGACCGGGAGCTCTGTGCCGTCCTGCTGCCGTCCGGTCAGCTCAAGATCGAGTTCCATGGACCTGGCTAGGGGGTCTGCGAAGTACTTCTCCCTGTGCTCGGAATAGACCTCCCAGAGATACTCGGGCACCAGCGTGTGAACGGGCTGGCCGACCAGGTCGTCGCGTTCATAGCCGAACAGCGATTCCGTCTGATGATTGACAAACCGGATCACACCCGCCTGGTCCATCCCCACCAAGGCATCCGGCACAACTTCCAGCAGGTTCTGCAACCTCTTCGTCTGCGCGGACAACTGGTTCCCCCTCGAGTGTGGCAGGTACCTCGACCCTGACAGAGACTCAAAACTTTGACAACACTTTACCTTTGGCCGGCTGTCCCATCTGGGCCTTTTGGAGTTCTCACTTCCTTGGTCCAGCGTCAGCACAGCGCACGGAACGTGCCTTCCCAGCGATGCGCCCTCCCGGACGTGACGGTGGGTAACCTGTCCGCGGCCAGCGCCTCATAGGCTGGCGTCATCCCGGACGCCAAAGGTCATACCGAACGGCGCGTCCTTGTCGTGGACCACGAAGAACAACCAGAAGACAGGCGGACGGCTACCCCAGATACGGCCTCTGTCGACGACATCGCCCCTAATCCGCTCGCATCAACCGCATACATCGCGCATTTGTGTCGCAATCGTGGATCGGTCAGCGGGAAATGGGCTCACGGCCAAGAGCGAGACTCCCTGGGTAGGAGGCTAAGCAGCACGGTGTCCCGTCGGCGGCCCTTGAAAGCGCATATGGCACTTCATGCCGTCCTCGCGCACAGACCCGCAGCGCGCCGCACCGGCCCAGAGGCCTCGTTACTGGCCCCGTTCGAGGGGTCTTTGGTGCCCCAGCGGCCGATGTGGACGGCACGGCTGCATCAGACCAGCCCGCACGCGGCACCTTTGGGGTGCGTTCGTGCTGGCCTGAAGCGAAACTAGGTGAAATGCGGTGATGGAGTCAGTGTCATGCGACGCCGAGCTGTTGAAGGAAGCTGAGCCTGTCCCAGACCTGCCACGTCTCAGCGATCTTGCCACCCTCCATGCGGTGAATGGAGATCGCCTCGATGTCGTGCACCTCGTTGCCAGTAGCCGGTATGCCGTTGACGTCAGCGAGGTGCCGGCCGCTGCCGGTCCAGCGGGCGACGACCTTGTCACCCGCCGACCGGAGGTCATTGATCTGCCAGTGGCCGTCGACGCCTTCCTGGTAGGTGCGTGTCACCTCGACCATGCCCAACGGGCCGTCACCTGCCTTGACCTGCGGGTCGTGTAGCTGACAGTCGTCGGTGAAAAGCTCGCCGGCTATCTCGCTGTGCCGGCCGGTGCACTTTCCTCGTAGAACCGCCGCACGACGGCTTCCTCTGTTGTGGATGTCCCTGACTCCAATCTCTATGCCAGTTTCTCCGTTGGTTGTTTGTTTCCGTAAGGCTGCCGGCCCGGGCCGCCAGGCTCCAGATCAGGCGCGGTGGGCCAAGGTGTGCGAGTCGAAGATCTCCGTGACCCCGGGTACTGGCTGGTCGAAGTTGATGAACGGCGGAAACAGAACGCGGAGCTCTTCCTTGAACGCCACGTCGAACGGCTCCCTCGACGCGGCGAAGGTGCGGTTGGCCTCAAATGGGTCTGTGGCCTCGACGTAGACACCGCATACCGGTCCCTGCGGGGTTTGGCGTGAGGGTGACCACCTCAACGTTCTGGCCGAAGGCACGCCGCGCCGTGGTCATCTCCTGCTGGCCGTAGATCTCCTTGGACCAGGCCCGTCCGCGGTCCTCCTGCCCCGGGGCCAGTGGCGCGCAGAAGGCCATCCCGCGGCGGCGCTCGGTCACTGCGATATCCACCCACTCGCCGACTGTCTGCGGAGGCGGGCCCTCGGGCACCTCGCTGAGGTCGACTCCGTGGACCTCTTTGACCGTGGAGATGAAGAAGCGGTCGATCTCCGTAGCCTGCTGCGCATAAGCGCCAACGACGTCAGCGGCGCTAAGGTCCGACTCCCCATAGGCAATAACGAAGTCACCCATCGGGGTGTGCTGCAAGTACGCGCGCTCCAAGGAGACCCCGGCACGGCGGCGGGACTCGAAGTAACCTTCAGGCTCTGCCTGGAACCTGTCGGCGATGCGCATGACGTCTGCTTGTGTCTTCCCCGCCAGAACTGGAAAGACGAGGGTTGTGCGTTGCATTCTGGGTCTCCCTCAGTCTCGTGGCGGCGAGGGGGCCCGCCGCATCAGGCGGCGATCCCGGCAGGGATCACCGGTGGTTGTCTCACATTGCGTCGATGCGCCAGCTGAGAAGAAGACGGCGCTACCAAGCGCTGTACTGCCAGAGCCGTGTCGGTCAGGGACGCATGTCAAGGCTTTTGGTTAGGCTTCCCTAACATCAAGGGGAGGGCACCATAACGCTGACCGGATTAACCGAGTCTCTGATGGCGCGGCCCGCGCAGGACCAGGCTGCGAATGGGGCGGTGAGATATCGGCGCTGACCTGTGGGACGTCCAGGTGCGTCACCGTCGCCGACCTCGACCCGACGGTGACGCACTCGAGCGACGATGAGCGAACCACGTTAGCGCCACTTCGACCCCGCCCGCGTCATGGCCGAGCACGATCCGATGCGGCTCATCGTGGCAGTCCACAGCGCCGACGAGCTCGGTGGCGACCCCGACCACCGCACCCGGCTGGTTAGCAGGCCACTGGTGGGTTGGCTTTTGTTACAACGCTACGAAGAGCCCATCACCGAGCACATCGACGACTGCCCCATCCTGCGCGCCCCCGCGTTACCCTTCTCCGGCGACCCGGACTTCCGCGGCAAGTGGAACCCGTGACCAGACAACAAGAACCTGCCGAGGACGGCGCGGCCCTAGCCGGCGGCGTCCTACGGGTGACTGTGGCCGTCCGGAGAACCGGAAGCCAAAGAACGAGATGAAGGACTCTGGTCGCAGACGCACTCATGGGGTTAGATTTTGAGGGGTGAGATTGGTCGAGGGGGAAGGGGATGGCCATGTCGACCTTCATGAGCTGGCTCTTCCACCGCGGTGGCACGGAAGAAGGTCCGGGAGAAGCTACCCGCACGTCCCGTCCGATGTCGAAGCAAGAGACAGCACACGAACGGCGCAGGAGTCATCGACCGCTGAGAGCGGGCCTGGCACCGGCCCGGCTCCAACCCTCAGCCGGGCCCCTGTTCGTTGACTTCGAGGCCCTGGCACACCGACAGAACGCACTCCTTGAGGGTTTGACTCCCGTCCACGAGAACGCCGCTTTGGTCAGCTTCGTCGGGACGGGGATCACAGATCCGAGCCGATACGAGGATGCGGCCCAAGCGTTCAACCAGCTCCGACTCTTGGCACCCGCCCATGAAGGCGCGCTCATCCAGGTGTTCACGCAGAAACTCCGCGAGGAGTCCACGGGCAGCGACTTCCTCTACCTCCACTTCGCCGGCGACCCCCTCACTTTCGGCTTCCTGATATGCGTAATCACCGGTGGCGGTCTCATGGCCGGCTGGAAACTCAGCTGATAGCCCAAGGCGCACTGACGCGTCGAGACGCATCCGTTTGGGCGCCGACGACCAGGTCTCCCATGTGACGATCGTCGGCCCAAGAGCCGACGTCCACGACAGCGTCCGCTGGCCGTTTGTCTTACGGGACGGTGGCAGGTCGACTAATGACAACCGCTCTACGCCGCTGGTGGCGCGGGCGCGCCATTGGCATGACGTGGCACCAGCACTCGGTGTCAACGGCAGCCGGCTGCCTAGAGATCAGGCGCGAGCACGCACGCACGCACCAGGCTGAAGCTGCGATCTCGAACGGCGCCGGTGGCAGTAGTTGCGCGCATTGGGACCGCAGGACATCGCGCCCCCGATCATCCAGCTGGGTGACGTAGCAACCCGCAGGTCCGACACCCAGCGAGAAGGGCTCCCACGAGTCGGCGAACGTGGCGAACCGCACTTTGACTGTCAGCGTCGTCTGCTCGAGGTGGATCAAGCCGGCTGCTTCGCACAGTTCCGCCAAATGACCTTCCCGAGCGCCGGCGAGTTCGGCCTCGTCACGCGCACCCGGATCGGTGTCATGCACGGCCCGCCAAAACGTGGACAGGGGACTGCGGTCCCCGGCGTGATCCCACACGCAGGCCGCGACCACTCCGCCCGGGCGGGTGACCCGAGCCATCTCCAATAACCCTGACACGGCATCGGTCATGAAGTGAACGACCAACTGGGCGAGGGCAAGGTCGAAGCAATCGTCAGGAAACGGAAGATGCTCGGCAACGCCGAACTGGACGTCGACCTCAGGGAAGCGCGCACGAATCGCTGCGACAAACGAGGGGGACGGATCGATAGCCGAGACGGCGTCCGCACCCAGACGTTCCACAAGCTGCGCAGTCAATGCTCCCGGTCCGCACCCGACGTCCAACCCCCGATGGCCCCCCGTACGTCGGCCAGTTCCGCGAACTGCACCGCTAAAGGCTCGGAATACCGACCCATGAACCGGGCGTAGGCGTCCGCAGGAACGTCGAAGGTCACCGGGCAAATCTATGCCTTTGCACGTGATGACCCCGGGGTCGGGGTGATTCCGCACACCGCGACGAGCGACGTACTCGAGGCGGGCTACAACCTATTTCTCTCCCGTCATTTCGCGGGCTATCACGGAGGCGCCGATGACCGCACCATCCGCGTCGCGGATCGGTGAGATTGTGGCCGAGGCATCGAACACTGTTCCGTTCTTTCGGACACCCTTGGTCTCGAGGTGCCCGACTGGTTGGCCGGCTCTGATCTTGGTAAGGATGGCTTTCGTCACCTCGCTTCCACTTTCGAGATTCAGGAGACTGCTGGACTTGCCGATGATGTCTTGACTGGAGTAGCCGAACAGCTCCTCGGCGGCCGGGTTCCAGCTAATGATGATGCCCTCTAGGGTCTTGCCGATGATCGCCTCAGCTGAGTTCTCAACGATCGACGCCATCCGCTTTAATGCCTCGAACACCTGCCTTTGCTCGGTCACATCGCGGAAGACTCCAGCAACGCCGACGATTGCGCCAGCCGCGTCGCGAATCGGCGCAGCGCTGAGCGCGATCGGAAAAACGGTTCCATCCTTGCGGACGCGTTTGGTTCGAAAGTGACGGACTGTCTGGCCATCCTTGATCTTGGTCAGTAGAGCGCCCATTTCGCCGGCTCGATCCTGGGGGGTCAGGACGCTGCCGGACCTGCCGATGATCTCCTTGCTGGGGTAGCCATACATCCTCTCTGCGGCCGGGTTCCAGCTGGTGATGGTGCCCTCGAGCGTGCTGGCACTGATGGCATCGTCGGAATACTCAACGATCGCCTCCACCAGCGCGGCGTTGTCGACCGCCTGCCGCTGCCGGGTCACGTCGCGTACCGCTGTGATCACCAACAAGACGTCGTCGGTGTCGATGTGGGACATGCTGATGTTGATCGGGAACTCGGTGCCATCTTGAGCCCGGCCGCGTAGCTGCAGATCCAGTCCGCTGGAGCGAGTTATGGGGTCTGCGAAGTAGTCCTGCTGATGCTCGGCGTAGATCTGCCAGAGAGGCTCGGGCACCAAAATGTCGATGGGCTCGCCGATCACCTGGTCGCGCTCATAGCCGAACAGCGACTCGGTTTGGCGATTGACAAAACGGATCACGCCCTTCTGGTCCATTCCCACCAGGGCGTCCGGCACCGCCTCCAGAAGCTTCTCAAACCTCATCGTCTTGGAAGACATCTGGTCCCCCTTCAATCTCGGCAAACCTGCGAGGTTTGGCCGCCTGAACCGGTCTTGCTCCGGGCTGCGCCAGCCCACACGGCCAAGCGCGCCGTGGTCAGGCCATGCGGCAGGACCGGGAAGCGTGCCAGGTGGTGCGCCCGCGCACGCTCATGCCACACGGGTGCTGGTTGACGCAGCGTGCCCTCGACGGGCCGTCGTGGCCACTGACGCGAAGCCTGCAACGTCATCTGAGTCTCCCAAGTCTGATGAGGTCCACTCAACCCCGCGAATGTCAAGGGACGCTGGGTTCTGGCTGGCAGTCTGCTGTGGATAGATCCACGACCCGGTCGCACACTCTGACGCGGCGATGAAACCCGCCCAACGACGTCGCAGGTAGAAGAGGGCCTCGAACAAGACGCGCCCCAACGGGCCGGATCGAGTCACCCGGCGTAGATCCTGGTGCGAGCCACGTGCTGGTCGTACACCTGGCAGACCAGCAGATTCGGCTGCACGCAAGACTGCGGTTGACCATCGGCTACGGGACGATGTCTTCCCACGTTTCTGGTTGGCGGCCGATGGCGGGCTGCAATCAGGAAGCAGGCCGGGAGTGTGACCGTCGCAAGGTCTCCAGTGTGAAGACCACCACAAGGACCAGAAGGATGGTGCCGCCGACCAGCACAGCGAACTGCGCTGGTCCAGCAGTGGTCGCAGTGCTGCCGACGATCCACCACAGCGTGTCCCTGAAGGCGAGCGTTGCTATCGCAACGATGGAGGCGGCAACGCCCGCATCGAGTGCTCGCCGCTGCACGCCGTACAACCTGGTCGAGCTCCGGACGATACCGAGATAGTCACCCACGAGCACCAGGAAGGCGAACATGCCGCAGAACCCAAGACCCATTTCCAGGCTGGTCACAGATAAGAGGTACCCCTCACGAATCGCCTGCCAGCCAAATACCGTGACGGCAAAAGCTGCACCGGTCACGGCAGACGCTCCCACCGGGTGACGGCGGACCTTGGTTAGCACGATCCGATCTGTCCAGTCCAGCACGCTGAGTCCGCGATGACGCAGTGGGCCAAGCCAATGGCTCTCCCGCTGAGCAACGCTGACCAAATCTGCGAGCCAGTCTGACTCTTGTACCTCCTCCCCACTATCAGGACTGGGCAGATGGGGAGCCCGCACAGCGTCGACGATGACCTTGCCCGTCACGACGCTGCAAAGGATAAGGAGGGCGATGAGGACCGTCGTCGCAGCCGTCCACCGCGATCGGTTTGCTCCTGCGGCAACCGACACCCACGCCGACACCAACTCGATCGCCATGGCTGCGAGGGCGATTCGACATCCACGAAGGATCGTGACAACCCGACCAGTCGGCAGTGGCTCTGACTTCCGACACAGTGAAAGTTGAACCAAAACGGTTGCCGCGAGGAGGGGGACGAAGAACATCGTGAACGAGAACACGGTGTCATAAGGGTCGTTGACCCACGGTGCGTGGACGTAGACCGGGCTGCTCTGCTTCGTCGCCGTGAAGACAAAGAAGATGGCTGAGGCCAGCAAAGTGCCAAAGGCCACTCTTCCGATCAGCGGGCGCCTGAGGTCGCCCACGGGCATCACGTAGGTTGACGCAACGCTCATGTTCCCCATTATCACCGGCCAGGGTGCGGCAGACTCGCACGTTTGGTGCGCGTCCCGCAGGAGGAGCCATGGCTCGCCGGACGAGAACGCAGACCCATCGCGGCCGTGAGAGTTCGTCACAGATGACGCGGGTTGGGACTTCGGAGCGTCGCAGGAGATCCCCCTCGGGGCCGGCTCGCGAGCGTCAGTGGCCTGCGCGGTCGAACAGGTAGCCGCCCCGAGACAGAACAGGGTACGAATCCTCGTCAATTAGGCAGCAGTACTGTCCTCGCTCCCTTGAGGGAGCCCGTACCGGCCCCGGCTTGGAATGGCGGCCCAGAATCACCGCGCCCAGCTCGGAACCAAATTTCTCGACCCAGGCCACGCAATCGATCATCACGGCGGGCGAAGCGTCTGGTAACTGATACGTCCGTGGCGACGCTGCCCTACTTGGACTCATCGGGGGAAGTCCGGATACCTTCGATGCGCGGTGACGCATTGGGTGACCTACTGGGTGACCTACTGTCCGAGTGCTCGGGTTCGGCTTCGCCCTTGAACCCGTGGGGGCTGCACTGGCATCTTCCGGCTGCTTTCGCGCGGCGTGAGCCCCGAAGATCCGGGGACGTTAGTCCCGATCGGTGCCGTCAACATTCGTGTTAACTTACGGTTACGTAAGTTACGTTCGCGTAAGTTGGAGGTTCCGCACATGCGGGTGTCGACTATTGTTCCCACCACCATCGAGTCGGTCGCTGACGGCTGCTGGCCGGTGATCATCCAGGGCGGGATGGGTGTGGCCGTGTCCTCGTGGCAGATGGCACGGGCGGTCTCACAGATCGGCCAGCTTGGCGTCGTCTCGGGGACGGCATTGGACGTGGTTATCGCCAGACGGCTTCAGGACGGGGACGTGAATGGAGACACACGGCGCGCCCTGGAGGCGTTCCCGGTGCCTGCGATGGCGCAGAGGGTGCTGCGCCGCTACTTTCGAAAAGGCGGCAGAACCCCCGGCAAGCCGTACATCCCCGTCCCCAAACTGAGTATGCGTGCCAGCGCGGCGGACCTGGAACTGTCGGTCGTGGCCAACTTCGCTGAGGTGTGGCTGGCCAAAGAGGGCCACGACGGCCTGGTCGGGATCAACTTCATGGAGAAGATTCAGCTAGCCACTGCGAGTGCGGCCTACGGGGCGATGCTGGCCGATGTGGACTACGTCCTGATGGGGGCGGGGATTCCCGCAGAGATTCCCAGGCTCCTGGACCGGCTGGCCGCTCACGAACCGTGCTCACTGAACCTGCACGTAGCCGGGGCAACCGTGACGTACACGGCTGACTTTGACCCCGAAGACCTCACCGGAGGCGGGCTGGCACCGCTGCGACGGCCCACGTTCCTGGCGATCGTGTCCGCGCACGTGCTGGCCGCATACCTGTCCCGCGAGGATGCGACCCGGCCGGACGGGTTCATTGTTGAAGGTCCGCGGGCAGGTGGACACAACGCTCCCGCGCGTGGGCGCCCAGTGCTCGATGACGACGGGCAACCGGTCTTCGGCCCCCGTGACGAGGCGGACCTGGATAAAGTCGCCGCGATCGGGCTGCCTTTCTGGTTGGCCGGCGGTTACGCAAGCACAGAGCAGGTCGCCCATGCACGCTCGGCCGGTGCCGCAGGGGTCCAGGTCGGAACTCTGTTCGCGTTGTGTGCCGAGTCTGGGCTCGACCCCACTCTGCGCCAGGAGATGCTCACTGAGCTGGGTGCCGGGCGGCTCGGGGTCCGCACCGACCCGCTGGCCTCACCGACGGGGTTCCCCTTCAAAGTTGTCTCACTGCCGCAGACCCTGTCCGATGCGCAGACGTATGCTGCCCGGCCACGACTGTGCGACCTGAGCTATCTTCGCATCCCCTTCGAGCGCGAGCCCGGCACCGTTGGCTATCGCTGTCCGGCCGAGCCGGTGCACACCTACGTCCGCAAGGGCGGAGACCTCGCCGACACCATTGGAGCAAAGTGTGTGTGCAACGGCCTGGCGGCCGCTGCCGGACTCGCGCAGACTCGCCGCAACGGCTACAGCGAGCCGCCCATCGTAACGCTGGGGGCAGACCTGGACGGGGTGGCCAAGATGTTGTCGGACTTTCCGGCCGGCTGGACCGCTGCCCAGGCCGTCGACCACCTCCTGGGTATATGCGAAGGTGCGAGCACGGATGCGCTCAAGCACTTCGACGTCCCTGCCGCCGCGCGCCTCAAGCCTGAGGCGTTGGACTAGGTCAGGTTCGGATCTGGCCTCCAGGTCCTTGTGCTGCTGGCAACGTTGCAGCTCTCCGATCGAACCGACCAACAGTGTGCCGTTCTCCTCGTCGCTGAAGAACTCGTGGATCGCTCATCGGCCACGATCGAGCACCCTGCCGGCGGCAGAAGCCCACGTTGACGCCTCTCGCCAAGTGCTTGTGGCAGGATTGAAATGAGGGCCACGTCAGCCCTGAGCCCGCCGATAGCATGAAGGCGTGGCTCACATCACCGGACACGTCCGCATCGCAGCGCCACTGGAGCAGGTCTTCGACACTGTCGCAGACTCGCGCAACGAGCCCTCGTTCAACCCCGCCATGACCGACGTCGAGCTGCTAACACAGGCTCCCATCGGGCTGGGCACACGGTTCCTTGCACACATGGGGAAGGCGGACATGGAGATGGTCGTTGAGCTCACCGAGTTCGAGCGGCCGCACCGGCTGGGTTCGCTCACCGCATGCTCGATGATGGAGACCTCCGGGGCGCTGACCCTCACCGTTGAGGGTGACGACACTGTCATGGGCTGGGACTGGCAGGTGCGCCCGAAGGGGTTGTTCCGGTTGCTTGGGCCGCTGGTCGGGCCCATCGGTGGCCGCATGGAGCGCAGGATCTGGACTGGGCTGAAGCACAAGCTCGAAAACGACGGCGAGGCTCGCACCTCCTGACCGGGCACAACAGTCCTCAACCCATGAACCAGTCGCGCGTGAGTTGTGCGGCGCCTGCTGAGCGGATCAAGTTCGCTCGGTCGCGCCCACTGACAGCAGATGAGTGCGTTCAGATGACGCTCGGCGGGCCTTCGGGCCGCCGGCAAGGGATCCGCTTGAAAAGACAACAGGTCCCGTGGCCAGGACAGTAAGTGATCACCGGTTGTTTTTCGGCCATCGGAACCCGCAGCAGCTGTCGTCTGTGGTGCTTCGGCCTCGCAGACCGATGGCATTCGCGCGTTTCGTGCGGACGACTTGCCGTACAGGTCCGACCGTCAACTCCCGGGCAGGACCCAGTGTCTTGGTTGGCGATTTGGAGGATCAGGTACCTCCGGGCGCCTAAGCCATGGGGCTGTCGCATGAGGATGCGGCTCACTCCACGTCGAGGGTCACCTCAGTGGACTTGACCAGAACCGTGACTGCGGTGCCCTCAGCAAGGCCAAGGTCGTCGACGGCTTCGCGGGTGTGGAGGAGGTAATCAGCTGCCCGCCTTCCAGGGTCACCTTTACCACCGCCATGGCTTCGCCTTGGAGGATAGAGGTGACGGTGCCTGGCAGCTGGTTACGGGTGGAAGGACGCATTGAGGGCCTCCAAGAACTTTGGTGGTTTGTTTCAAACGCAGACGCTAGGCGGTGAGAGCACGTTCGTCACGCTGAGACGAACGTGCGGCGACGGTGTCATGACCGTTCCGCATCAGCGGACATCTGGGCTTGATGATGGGCATGTTTGGAAGGAGCCCGGACGCCCGGCTTAGGGCTTCGCGAACCCGTCAGCAGTCAGGACGCTGGCCCCGTCGGGCGACAGGACATAGTCGGTGAACGCCACGGCGGTGGCCTTGTTCGGGGCCTTGGTCAAGGTGGCGACTGGGTACAGGGTGGAGGCGTTGACGCCGGTGGGGATCATGATGCCTTTGACCTTGGCGCACGGCGGCCCGCACGTCGGTGACGTCGACGACCCCGGCGTCGACCTCTCCGAGGGTGACCTTGGTCAGGACGGCCTTGACGTCAATCTCCTGGGTCACCGGGGTCACGGTGATCTTCGCGTTCTTGAGGACTTTTGCGGCCGTTGCGCCGCACGGGACCGCGACCTGGCATAGGGCCACTTCACCGCGGGCTTGGCCAGGTCGGAGAGCCCATTGACGCCGGCCGGGTTCGTGACAGGGACCGCGATCTCCATGACGTTGCTGGCGAAGTTCGTCGGGGGAGGGTCGCCGCTGGCGCGCAGTGCCGTCGTCCCCGGCGGAGGCAACCGGATAAGAATGACGCTGGCTATGTCGCTCAACACCTGCGGGTTTGTTCACCCGGCTGGACTCGAACCAGTAACCTGCCGGATACTCGGTTCGCCCTCAGCGAAAGTGACCGTTACTGGCCGAAAAACCCTGTGACGTGCGATGATTCATAAGTCAGCGCAGTCGACGTGACCGTGGTTGACCTAGTTTGACCGTAGTTCACCGCAATAAACTGGGGATAAAGTGGGCATAGGACGACCATCGCTGGCGGTCGGGACGATGGGCGTGATCCGCGTCTACCAGGTGGCCAACGGCTACCGCGCCCGAGTCTCGGTCCGGGACCCGGATGGCCATGTCCGCGAGATTGGGCGTCTCGGCCCGAGCCGGGCCGCCTGTCAGCGCGCGGTCAAGGAGGCGTTTCGCGATCGCAATCGCGTCGACTCGGGGACGGACATCACGTCGCAGATGCGAGTAAGGGAGCTGGCCGAGGTGTGGTTCGCGTCCCTGGAGCATCAGTCCCCCACTACCCGCCAGTCCTACCGCAATCGCGTGGACAAGCAGATCCTACCTGCGATGGGCGAACTCCGACTTCGAGAGCTCTCTATCGGCACCATCGACAGATTTCTGCAGACGGTGACGAAACGCAGCGGGCCGGCCATGGCAAAAATGACCCGGTCTGTGCTCTCGGGCATGTGCGGTCTGGCGGCTCGCCACGACGCACTGGACCGCAACCCTGTCCGGGACGCAAACGTCATCAGCCAGCCGCGCAAGACAATGCCGAAATCACTCACCGTCAAGGAAGTCCGTCAGCTTCGCGCGCTGATGACGTATGACGACAAGGCGGTCGATCGGGACCTGCCGGAGTTCGTGTCGTTCATGCTCGCATCAGGTCTGCGCATCGGTGAGGCCTCGGCGGTCACCTGGGACGCCGTCGATCTGGATGCCGGGACGGCCCAGGTTCGCGGCACAGTCGTCCGGCTCACGGGTCGGGGCCTGGTCCGAATGCCGACGACAAAGAACACGGCCGGAATGAGAATGCTAGCTCTGCCGTCATGGTGCGTTCAGATGTTGATGGACCGGGCGGCACGACGAAACGGGGACAGCGTCGATGGTCCAGTCTTCCCCGCTCCCAAAGGTGGACTGCGGGACCCGTCCAACACCCAGGCTGACCTCAAAGACAGCCTTAAGTGGTGTGGCCTTCCCTGGGTCACCAGTCACGTCTTCCGAAAGACGACGGCCACCCTCATGGACGACGCCGGGTTGTCGGCGCGCGCCATCGCCGACCAGCTAGGGCATGCGCAGCCCTCGATCACCCAGAACGTATACATGGGTCGCAAGATCGCGTCGACCGAGGCAGCAGGCGTGCTGGAGCAGTTCGGCTGACCGGACCTGTCGCGTCCGTGCGGAACGAATGAGTTGCCCTCCCTGAGCACAGCAGCCCCATACGCCAGTCCAGGCTGTCCGGTGCGCCTCCAGCAATGCCCGTGAAGGACCTCTCAGTGAACCGCCCCAAGGCGCGGGTCAGGCTGCCAGGACTTCTCCCGTCAACGTCGCGCACCATCCTCACCGCGGGTCTGGAAAGTGATCACCACCCGGCTTCAGACTCATTGACCTTCACAGCGACCTGCTGTGCTGGCCCGCCTCCTCGAACAAGCGCGACCATAGAGCTACATGACCGTGCCATTGCCAGTCGGCGCCAACGACGCTGCCGTCGCGAGCGCCGGTAAGGAGACGCCCTTAACGAGCGCACAGATCACCTGTTCATTACGAGTAAAGGCCAAGCCGTCCATCGAGGTCCGAGAGAGCCTCAGCCCCGCTTGGCTGGGGCTAAACGATGCGGTGTCGTCCGATCAGATCCGGGCTGCGGTTAGCAAACTGTTAGCAACGTCAAGGCCAAAACCGTCAGCGGAGCTGGTTCATGACCTGTGACGCGATGAGCTCGAGATGGTCGAGGTCATGCAGGTCGAGCACCTGAAGATAGATCCGGCTGGTACCCACATCCGCGTACTGGCCTATCTTGTCAACGATTTCGTCCGGTGACCCGGCGAGGCCATCGTGCCGGAGATCGTCCAGGTCGCGGCCAATGGCGGCGGCGCGCCGACGCGCCTCGGTCTCATCCCGCCCGGCGCAGACCGCCAAGGCGTTGCTCAGAGTGAGGGTGGACAGGTCACGCCCGGCTGCGCCCGCCACCACCCGGACGTTCTCAAACAGACTGGCCGACTCCTGGGCGGACACGAACGGCAGGTTGAAGTCCGACGCATAGCGCCCGGCGAGCTCCGGGGTCCGGCGCCTGCCCGTGCCCCCGATCACCATCGGCACCGGAGTCTGCACCGGTTTCGGCAG
>OBLW0100002602.1_pt1 | contig 14547 bp, 11 predicted proteins | sample 1520161 | NCBI WGS metagenome assembly OBLW01 (sample SAMEA3539309, study PRJEB22396) | soil metagenome | biome: tundra; feature: field; material: soil | place: USA | collected 2010-05 | depth 0.15 m
CCAGCGACATCACGAACCTCTACACGCCCCGCTACGGCAGTCCGGCGGTGGGGACGAAGGTGTTCGTGCGGGTGAACCAGAACATCGACGGCTGGGAAGACATGCCAGTGGAGACGTGGGCGATCGTGCCCGCTGCCGCCTGAGTTACCGCCGGGGCGCGCGGGCCGTCGAGCAATTGCCCCGCCCCGGCTGCCACGCGGGCAGGCGTTCCAGGCAACGCCTGCCCGCCTTTTGCGCCACGCCGCCCGGCCACTGATAGCCTGCTGGGGGGTTCGTTGTGGCCCCGAGGCCAGACTTGGCGGCTTCGAGGTCTGCTGGCTTGGCTTTTTTCTCGCGCCACTTTGATCACTTTCCTTCTCGACACTGGTATTGGAATCGCTATTACCTTACCCCGTCGAAGCGGTGGTCATGCTTGCCGCGTGGCCCTTCGCCAACTGTGTTGAACATGCAAAATAAAACTCTAGCAAACGCCACCAAACCGAACTCGCTCACTCGCCGTCAATTCCTCAGCCGCACCATGCTGGCGGCGGGCGCGGCCACACTCTCATTCCCATATGTGGGCCGCGTGCTGGGCGCCAATGACCGCATCAACATCGCCTGCATTGGCGTCGGCGGCAAAGGGGACAGCGACAGCAGCGACGCTGCCAGTTGCGGCGGCAATATTGTCGCCATCTGCGATGTCGATAAGAATACGCTTGGCTCGAAGGCAAAGCAGTTCGCGGAGAAGTTCCCCCAGCTCAAGCAATACAACGATTACCGCAAGATGCTGGACGAAATCGGCAAGGACATTGACGCGGTGACCGTTTCCACGCCAGACCATCACCATGGGGTGGCGGCCATCCGGGCGATGAAGATGGGCAAGCACTGCTTCTGCCAGAAGCCGCTCGTCCAGACCGTCAACGAGGCCCGCATGATGCGGCAGATTGCCAAAGAGAAGAACCTGGCGACCCAGATGGGCAACCAGGGCAGCGCCGAGAACGGCTTGCGCCGCGCCGTCGAGGTAATCCAGGCGGGCTTGATCGGCAACCCGCTCGAATTGCATGTCTGGTCCAACCGCCCGATCTGGCCGCAGGGTCTCGACCGTCCCGCAGGACAAGACCCCGTCCCGCCTGATCTGGACTGGGACATCTGGCTCGGCGCGGCGCGGGAACGGCCTTTCAAGAAGGACGTGTATGCACCGTTTAAGTGGCGCGGCTGGTATGACTTCGGCACCGGCGCGCTCGGGGACATGGCCTGCCACACGGTTAACATGCCTTTCCGGGCGCTCAAGCTCGGCTATCCCAACGTCGTGGAGTGCGAATTGGCTTCCCGTATGTACCCGGAGACCTTCCCCAAGACTTCGCGCATTCGCTTCGAGTTCCCCCAACGGGGTGATCTGCCGCCGCTCAAGTTCTGGTGGTACGACGGCAACCCCGATGATCCCCTCAAACCGGTCCGTCCGAACGGGGAAGCCGTTCGGGAGGTCATCACTACCTATGACAAACTGCCCGGCAGCGGCGCACTCATCGTCGGGGAGAAGGGCAAGCTGTTCTCACCTGACGACTACGGCGCTCGGTTCTTCGTGGCCATGAAGGGGAAGTCGGAGTATGTGGCAGGCGACCAGGACGAGGCGTGCAAAGCCGTGGAGAAATCCATCCCCCGTTCGCCTGGCCACATGCAGGAATGGCTTCGCATGATCAAGGAAGGCGTGCCCGCCTATTCCAACTTCGACATTGCGGCCTACCTGACCGAGATCATCCTGCTGGGCTGCGTTGCCTCGCGAGTGGGCGAGGGCAGGCGCATGGAGTGGGATGGCCCGAACATGCGGTCGCCCAATATCCCGGAGGCCGCCAAGTTCGTCAAACGCGACAACCGGCCCGGCTGGGACGCCTGATCTGCATCAAGGCCGGCTCAACGCAAAAGGCGCAAGGGTGCAAAGACGCGGCCAAGGTGATTGGTGACGGGTGACGGGTGAGCAGCAACGATCCTGCTTCATCACCTTCGCGCCTGTGTTCCATTGCGCCCTCCCTCCGCACGGAGGATGGGGGTTCGCCCTGCAAGTGCGCCTTTTAACACTGCGACCGGAGGCTTCTCCCTCGCCCCGCCAGCGGAGCGCGGGGGGGCACAAACGCGTTGGCAGGCAAGGTCAGGAGTGACTTCTCGGCATGGTGGCCCCCTCTCCCTGACCCTCTCCTCCATAAGATGAGAGGGAGATCGAGTCGTCGGTTGGTGGCAGTGTCATGCGTCCCCTGCCAACTTGGCAGCCTGAAAAACTTGACCGTGGCTGCGCTCTAACTATCGTGCCTCTATTCAAATGACCGATGGAATAGCCAAGCAAATCCGGCGCGTGATCCTCGATCAGTCGATGCGGGCCCATGTCGGTCACATTGGCTCGGCCTTGTCCATTGCGGATATCATCGCTGCCCTCTACGGCGGCCTGCTGCGCGTGCGCGATCCCAAGGACCCTAAGCGGGACCGGTTTGTGCTGGGCAAGGGCCACGCCATGCTGGCTGTCTATGCGGCGTTCTTCCTGAGGGGATGGCTCAGCCAGGACGAACTCAACACATATTGTGGCGATGGCTCCATGCTGGGGGTGCATCCGGAATACGGATTGCGGGGAGTGGATTTCGCCTCCGGTTCGCTCGGCCAGGGGTTGTCTATGGCCGCTGGCGCCGCCCTCGCCGCCCGATTGCAGCGCTCTCCCCGACGCGCCTTCGCCCTGCTAAGCGATGCGGAATGCGACGAAGGCTCCGTCTGGGAAGCAGTCATGTTTGCCGCCCACCATAAGCTGGCCAATCTCATCGCCATCGTGGACCTGAACGGGCAACAGGCGCTCGGCTACACCGATCAGGTCCTGTCACTGCAGCCGATGGCCGAGCGCTGGCGCGCATTCGGGTGGGACGTTCACGAAGTGGACGGCCACAATGTTGCGGCGCTGCAAGAGACTGTCACCGGTCTCGACACCAGCGCCGGCCCGCCGCACGTCTTGATCGCCCGCACTACCTTCGGCAAAGGCGTCTCTTTCATGGAAGGCAAGATCAAGTGGCACTACTGGCCGATGTCGGATGCCGAATACCGCCAGGCTGTGCAAGAAATCGAGGCCAAGCCATGAGGAAGGCCTTCGTCGAAACCCTCACCGAACTGGCAGCTCGTGACCCGCGCATCCTGTTGCTGACCGGTGACCTGGGCTACCTGGCTTTGGAACCCTTCGCGGATGCTCATCCAAGCCAGTTCCTCAACGTGGGAGTGGCGGAACAGAACATGGTCGGTTTGGCGACCGGCCTGGCCGAAGCGGGTTTTATCCCGTTCGTCTATTCAATCGTCCCGTTCGCCGTGCTGCGGCCCTACGAATTCATCCGCAACGGCCCAATTCAGCATCGCCTGCCGGTGCGCATCGTTGGCGTCGGCGGCGGCCTGGAATACGGGACCAATGGACTAAGCCATTATGGGCTGGAGGACGTCGCGGTCATGCGCACCCAGCCGGGCATCACCGTAATCGCGCCGGCTGACTCAGGGCAAACCCGCAGTGCCGTGGCGGCGACCTGGAACCTGCCCGGGCCGATCTATTACCGGCTCGGCAAAGATGATAAGGCCGTCGTGCCGGGACTGGATGGACGATTCGAGCTGGGAAAGGTTCAGCGTCTTAGGGAAGGTTCGGAGCTGCTGCTCATTGCAATGGGCAGCGTCGCCACGGAAGCGGCCACTGCGGCGCAAGAGCTGACCGCGCGCGGGGTCTCTTGCAGCCTGGTAATTGTCGCCAGCGTGAGCCCCGCGCCAGCCGATGAACTGGCCGGGTTGCTCGCGCGGCATCCCGTGGCGCTCACAGTGGAAGCGCATTATCGCGTCGGCGGGATTGGCTCGCTGGTGGCCGAGGTGATTGCCGAGCGGGGCCTGCGCTGCCAACTGGTACGCTGTGGTGTGGGGTCGCTGCCGAACGGGATCACCGGCAGCCAGCGTTACCTGCATCACCTGTATGGGCTTTCTGCGGAGAAGCTGGTCGAGACGGCGATGACAGCCGTGCGGAGGGATAAGCTATGACCCAGCCGACCAGGAAACTCAGCGCCATCATCGCCTGCTACCGCGATGCGCAGGCGGTGCCGATCATGCATGAGCGCTTGACCGCCGTCTTCAACAAGATCGGCGTGGACTATGAGATCATCTTCGTCAACGACAACAGCCCCGACAACGCCCGCGAAGTCCTGACCGCCCTGGCGGCGCGCGACCCCCGCGTCGTGGTCATCAACCACTCCCGCAACTTCGGCTCGCAAAGCGCCTTCACCAGCGGCATGCGCATCGCCACGGGCGATGCCGTCATTCTGCTGGACGGCGACCTGCAGGACCCGCCCGAGCTGATCGAGTCGTTTTACCAGAAGTGGTTGGAGGGTTACGACGTCGTCTATGGCGAGCGCGTCCAGCGCGAGGCGACTTGGTTCCTCCAGATAGCCTACAAGGCATTCTATCGCCTCTTTCGCTCGGCGTCCTACGTGCCGATCCCACTGGATGCGGGCGACTTCTCGCTCATCGGCCGCCGTGTGGTTGATGCACTGAACAGCCTGCCTGAAAACAACCGGTTCATGCGTGGCTTGCGCGCTTGGGTCGGCTACCGCCAGACGGGCGTGCCTTACGTCCGGCCGGAGCGCATGTTTGGACACACCACCAACTCGCTGCTGCGCAACCTCGGGTGGGCGCGCAAAGCCATCCTGTCGTTTTCGTATGCGCCGTTGGATATGATCACGTGGCTGGCCCTGGCGACCGTCGGCCTTTCCTTTCTCGCCATCCTGCTGCAAGTGATTTCGCGCATCTTCTTCCCGGACCTGGCGCCGCGCGGGTTCACGACCTTGTTCGTCTTCTTTCTCTTCCTCGGCGGCATCCAGTTGCTGTGCCTGAGCATCATCGGCTCCTACCTGGCCCACATTTATGATGAGGTCAAACGGCGCCCCCCTTACATCGTCGAGAGCATCCTGAATCCACCCAAAGAAAACAGAGCAGAGAACACCAGCCCGCCGGAACGCCCAACCGGAACCGGCCAGGGATAGGTTATGCATGGCCGCGTCACCGCGCTGAGAAACAATGAAGCCAAGTTTCCTGCAAAAACTGGTCTTGTCAGCGCCGCCCGCCATCGATGCGAGCCGTTACTCCCTATGCGTGGTCGGGCCTTTAGCGTTGGGGTTGTCGCTGGGTGTGCAGGTCATGATGACGGCGTTTCTGCTCTTTGGGCCTTCCGACACCCGGGATTTTGGCGATCAACTAACTGAATATGGAAAGCGCATAGCGCGCCCCGAACATGATCTGTCGATCTTCGTTGCCGGCGCGGCGCTGACGCTGGCGGCTGCTTTAGTGGCTGTGTGGTATTGGCGCGTCAGATTGGCCTGTCTCGAGGCCGCCAAGGCGGCAGAGGCCATGACGTCCTCCGCCCTACTCCAGGGCGTGTTAGCGGCAGCCAGCCTGCTTAGTTTCCTGTTGCTGGCTTCCTCCTGCTGGTTCTCCCAGGATTTTAAGTCCATTCAATCCGCCGCGAGGCCCTTGCCGGAACTGTCCGACGGGGTCTCGATGCTCTTGCCTGGCGCCGTGGCGCTGCTCTGCGCGATCCTTGATCTGGAGTGCGGCTGGTTCCATTCAACCGCGTCTGCCAGCCGCTTTGAACTGTGGCGCCAGCGTATCAACAAGGTCCTGATTTACGCAGTGCCGCTTTTCATCATTCTGGTAGTGGGTGTGCCGCCGGAAAGGTGGCGCTACCTGGCCGGGCAAATCTTCGGGACCGATGGGTGCCACCACCTGAATTTCTTCATGATGGGGCCGGCTCTTGCTTTCTCCCACGGCAAGGCCTTCGGGACGGAGATCTACTCGCAATACGGGATCGGCTGGCCACTCCTGGCCTCCACGCTATCCCATCTTTGGGTCCTGACGTACGCCAACCTGGTCGGCCTCGAAATCTTCTATGGCTGCGTCTATTACCTGGCGTTGTTCTTTCTGCTCCGGTGTTGCTTCAAACAGGAGCTATGGGCTGCCTTCGGGGTGGTCCTCGCCATTTACTGGCAGATGTTCAGCGGTGTGAGTTCCGGCGAGGTCATTTGGCAGTACCCCTCATCCACCATGATGCGTCATCCCATCGATGTCTGGTTCTTCCTTGCGCTGGTGATGCACCAACGCTCGGGGAGAACATTCTGGGCCGTGGTGGCCGGTCTGGCCGGCGCCCTGGGCGTCTTCTTTGAAACCGAGACCGGGGTTTATCTGCTGGTGACTTTTCTCATCTATTCGATCCTCCAGGCCGGCCTTGCCAGCACCGAACGCCGCGCCGTCGGGGCCAAAGGCTGGCTCCTCCCGCCGCTGGCCTTTTACTCAACAGCGACCGTGACTTTGCTGCCACTGCTGCTCTATGCCAGCCGGGGCGCCCTTTTCACGCGTGCCTTCTGGCGCGGATGGATGGAGGCGCTGGTTGCCTACGCCGGGCAGGGAGTTGGCGCGTTGCCCATAGCCGAACTTCCCGACGCCCCAATGACGGTCTTCCTCATCATGGTCACGCTGTATTTGGCGATCATCGCGTATGCGGTCATCCGGGGATGGCATCAGAGCGCCGGCCCAAGCATAGTTCTCCTGGCGTCCGTCGCCGCCTACGGCCTCGCCTTGCTGCTGCTGTTTGTAAGCCGATCGCACCCTTACAATCTTTGCCACGCGATGGTCCCCTTCGCCGTTGTGCTCACGGCACTGATTTTCCAAGGTTATAAAGTGCTGGAGCGCAGAGTACCGCACTCGTCGCTTCCTTACGCTCTCATCGGGGGGCTGGTACTGCTGCTATTGGCCAAAGCCGAGTTCCAGCGCTACCCGAGCTTCCTTGGGTCAATCTTTGCCGACAGCCCGAGCGGCGGCGTGTCCCTCAGGTCAAATCCGGTCGATCTCTCTGGGTTGCCGCCAGACTATGAGAATTTCGCCCGCGATTTTCAGGACATTAGCTCCGCCATTCAGACCCTCGCGCCCGACGGCAAGAGCGTCGCCATCCTCGACCTTAACGATACCCTCCTTTACTCTGCCTCCAACGCCAGCCCCTGGTCCCGGTATGCTCCGCTCTTTCCCATGGCCTTGACGCAACAGTCGCTGGACAGCATCCGGGATGACCTGATTGCGCGGTCGCCCAAGTACATGGTGGCCCGGGGACAGAATGCAGTCCGGCCGCCCAATTGGGAGTTTGTATGGGCCCCGCTCTACCAGGCGGTGACCAACCGCTATGTTCTCCACCAAACCGTGGGCCCTTACGAGGTTTGGCTGCGTGCCAATAAGTCATGATGCAAACGGTCGAACTAAGAGACACGCGATGCGCGATCTGCGGGACAGAGGGCAACGCCTCGGAGCTTTACCCCGCTAACTTCGATCTCCAGGCGCTCAATCCGGGGGTCTTTTCCGCTCGCCGGCTGCCCGACCGCGTCCATTACCGCCTCGTGAAGTGCAAAACTTGCGGGCTGGTGCGCTCGGACCCGATCGCCGACCCGGCCCTGCTCGCACAGCTCTACCACGAGAGCACATTCACCTATACGGATGAAGTCGCCGATTTGAAACGCACTTATGGCCGCTACCTGGCCAAGTTGGACCATTACGGGGCGCGCAAGGGAGCGCTGCTCGAGATTGGTTGCGGGAACGGCTTTTTCCTCCAGCAAGCTCTGGCCCAGGGGTATCGTTCTGTGCGCGGGGTTGAACCAAGCCGCGCTGCCGTTAGCCAAACCGCTCCCGTGGTGCGCAACTCGATCGTGTGCGACCTTATGCGCCCGGGGCTTTTTGCCCCGGAAGAGTTTGATGTTATCTGCTTGTTCCAAGTGTTCGATCATGTGCCCGATCCGGGGGCGTTGCTGGAGGCGTGTTTTGCCGCGCTGCGGCAGGGCGGGCTGGTGCTCTCCATCAATCACAACATCACCGCGGTCTCAGCGCGTCTGCTGGGCGAACGCAGCCCGATCGTCGATATTGAGCACACCTATCTGTACAGCCCGGCTACGATGGCGCGTATCTTTGGGGCGCATGGGTTCGGGATTCGCGGCGAAGGCTCGGTCCGCAACCAATACGCCCTCCGCTATCTGGTCCGGCTGCTGCCCTTGCCGGCAGGGCCAAAACGCGCGGCGCTTGCGTGGCTTCAGCGGCATTCCATCGGACGCCTGCGGCTCTCCGTGCCGCTGGGCAACCTCTACCTGGTGGCGCAAAAGCCCGCCGGGCCGGCGCGGTCATCTCTATGAAACGAGTCATCCTCACTGGCGGCACCGGCTTCGTCGGCGCCAACCTCGCCCGCCGATTGTTGTGCGACGGCCACGAACTCCACCTGCTGGTCCGGCCCAATTACCAGCCGTGGCGCATTGACGAGATCCGCTCTGACATGCGCCTCCACGAGCTGCACTTGCACGATGCGGAGGCCATTGCGCGCGTCGTCGGCCAAGTCCGTCCTGACTGGGTCTTTCACCTCGCGGTGCACGGGGCCTATTCGTGGCAGACCGATTGGGAGCAGATGGTGCGGACGAATATCCAGGGCACCATGAGCCTTGTGTCCGCGTGTCTCAAGACGGGCTTCGAGGCGTTTGTGAACACCGGCTCCTCCTCGGAGTACGGCTTCATGAACCACGCACCCGCCGAGAGCGAGCCCGTGGAACCCAACAGCCATTACGCCATCACGAAGGTCGCGGCCACCCTATTTTGCCGTCATACCGCGCAAAGCCTGCAGGTCCATTTGCCGACGCTGCGGCTGTATTCGGTTTTCGGCCCCTACGAAGACCCGGGGCGGTTGCTGCCCAAGCTCATTATGCATGGTCTGCAAGGAGATCTGCCCCCTTTGGCAAGCCCGGATGTGGCTCGGGATTTTGTCTATGTGGGTGACGTTGTCGAAGCGTTCTTGTTGGCGGCCAGCGTCCACACGCCCGAATGGGGGCCGATTTACAACCTCGGTACGGGCGTGCAGACCACCCTCCGCGATGCGGTGGGGGTGGCAAGACAGCTCATGCACATCGCCCGGGAACCCGCCTGGAATACGATCCCCAATCGGAACTGGGATGCAAACGTTTGGGTCAGCGATAACCGGAAAATCCGCGCCCGCTTAGGTTGGGAACCTCGCAACAATTTCGCCCAGGGCTTTGGTCTGATGCTGGATTGGTTTCGCCAGGGGCCGTCGCGCGGCTATGCGGACAAACAGGCACAATGATTAAGCAGTGAGCTTGCCCAACGAGCGACCGGGCAGTCGGGTTAGGAAGCATCCCGTTATGTCTTCACGTTGCCGGGGGGGTGGCGCGAAGCGGTCCGCAGCCCCAGGATGCTCAGGAAGAAGCTCGAAAAGACAGTTTGAATTCCCAGCGCGATCAGGGTCACCGCCGGAATCAGGCGGCGCAGGTTCTCTCCGAAGGGCAGGTTGCCAAATCTGGCCTCCTTCCAAATCCAGAACGCATGCCCCAGCAACCCCAGTCCCAGGAGGAGCAGCAGCAGCCCCAGGACAATGCCCTTCTCCAGGCTGAAATAGCGGAATATGTTTAAGAATTTTGCATCCTGCGGGAGCAAGCCCTCACTGATGGCAAATACCTTGGTGAAAAGAGCAAACGCTACAAGCTGTTCGCCGATAATCACGAACAGGCTGGCGACAGCGAGAGTGCCTGTGTCAAACGCGATGCCTCCGACTTGGAGCGGTCTCACAGCCAGAGCCGCCCCGCTAACCAAGCCCAGTATCGCCAGCCCCAGACCCGGCATCAGGAACAGCCAGCGCGGGGAATAGATCAACATGAAACGCAGGTGCCGCCACCCATCCCGCCACGGCTTCAGATGCGGTGGCCGCGACCTCCCGTCCGGATGCAGCGTGATGGGCACTTCGGTGATGCGCAGCGATTTTAGTGTGGCCTTGATCACCATTTCGGAGGCAAACTCCATGCCGGTCGTTATCAGCTCCATTTTATCATACGCCTCCCGCGTAAACCCGCGCAGTCCGCAGTGGAAATCCCGTGCCGGACACTTAAAAAGCAATCGCCCGATGAACGACAGGCTCGGATTGCCAATCCAGCGGTTCTTCCAAGGCATCGCTCCCGGCGCAATCGTCCCGCCCCCGCTCGGCAAACGGCACCCCATCACCAGATCATACCCCTCGCGGAACTTCTCCAGGAACGCTTCGATCTGAGAAAAATCGTAGCTGTCATCTGCATCGCCCATGATAACCCATTTCCCTCGGGCGGCTTCAACCCCGCCGCGCAAGGCGCTCCCGTAACCCTTTTCCTTCACCGCGACCACGCGCGCTCCCGCCTTCTCCGCAATGGCGACGGACCCGTCCGTACTACCGTTGTCCGCGATAAGAACTTCTCCCCGGACGCCCGCCCGCTCCAGACCCAGGCGCGCCTTCCGGACGCACGTGGCCACTGTCTCGGCTTCGTTCAGGCACGGCATGAGGATGGACAAATCCATGGGCTGGGACGAAGATCCGGCCTCGTGGGCCACTGCTCTTTCGATTGTCGGTTTACAGCTCATTCTCGTGTCTTGGTTCCGGGCTCGGGTTGTTGTCGTAAACACGGATTTGGGCCCCTGCCAAAGCCCGCCGAAAGCCTTCGGTGATCACCTCGCCGATGGTTTTCTCCTCCTGGTCGCAGGAGATTAGGACAGCGATCTTAGGGTTTTCCACGGTGGTGCTCGCCTTGCCTCAGCAGTGGTTCATTCTGGCTTTGACGCCCAGCGCCTTTCGCATGCTGCCACCATGCCCACCTTCCCGCGAAATGGCAATATCGCAGTTTCGCCGCTCTCCTGGGAACCCAGCCGGCAGGCCGACGCCTGATCGCACATGGCGCTTGCTAATGAGTATTTCCGCAACAACCTGGACGGCCTGAAAGAGGTGCCGGCCATTATGATGACGTTGTGCCCCTGCCCCTCGGCACGCTCAAATCACATGCGGGACGGATTTCTTTTCCAGCTTTGCCAGAAAGTGCAGTTTGCGTTCGAAGACCCATGTCGCGGGCCAAGGGTAGAGGCGGAGGCGGGTTTTCATCGATACCGGCACAAGGCCAAGGGATGCAAATGTCTCGGTCCAGCGGCGTGCCGGCCAGTAGTTATAGGGAAGCACCACGCCGTGCCGGGCGTTGCCCACCCAATCCATGAACCGAAGCGTCGGCCCGGCCAGAAGGCCGTCGCGGTTGTGGTCCTTAATGAGGACACACTGACGTGCCACTCGGGCAGCTTCGCTGAGCACGATTTTGGGATCGCGCGTGTGATGCAGCACGTCCACAAACAACACCGCGTCAAAGCTCGCGTCACCTTGGGGATCGTTTCGCCATTGAAGGGCTGTACTGGAATATGTGTTTGAGGGCGGATAAGAATGTCAATTCCACGTATCTCGACGTCCGGCCGCTTGTCCATGATGAGCCTGGAGATAAGGCCATCGCCGCAGCCAACATCGAGCACGCGGGAATTGGGCGGAAGGAGCGGGGCAAGCTGCTCGGACAACACGCGCACCCGGCGATTATAAACGTAACCACCATGGATTTGCTCGAGGAGGCTCATTAGTCAGAGGTGAAAGTTATTCATCTTCTCTTCATTCCGAGAACGCGGACGAAGAAGCTGGCAAAGACGGTTTGGCACCCAAGGACCAGGAAGAGCAGGGCCCTGCTCTTTCGATTGTCCGTTCACAGCTCATTCTCGTGTTTTGGTTCCGGGCTCGGGTTGTTTTGGCCGGTGCTGTGCGGATTCAGTTCAACCAGGTGCCAGACGAATGGTGGCAAGCTCCCCCACATCTTCAACGTCACGGTTTGCAATTCTTTCGCATCCATCCGTTGCACCCACTGTGGCCACGTCTCTTGTGGAGATTCCATCGTGACCAGCATGTACCTGATGCCGCGCTGCCGCACCTCCTCCCCAGAGTCGCCCGTCTTCACATGGAGGATGCGGCGCGACCCGAACGGCTTCCAGAGCGAAGTCTCCGGGAAATCGTCTGCGGAAAACCCTATTATCTTCGCGTCCGCGGGCAACAACGCGATCACCGGCGCAAATACCTCCGATCGGCGGCTTTTGGCCTCGTAGGCGTTGACCGCCAGGGAAACCAATCTGCTGGACTTAAGGCTCGGGCCATAATGCTGAATGAACCATCCCGCCGGCCACAGCGGTCTGGCCGGTGAAATGACCAGCAGCAAGCCGGCCAGGCCGCAGGACAGCAACGCCCACGACCGCCACCAGTTGCGCCGGATCAATCCGGCCTGGGCGGGGCTTAGCAGCAGGCCCATGCCCAGGAAGGGATAGTAGGCCGCGAGGTACCTCGGTCCGCTGCGAAAGTCCAGCTTCGCCATCAGGTAGAGCAGGCTGACCCAGGGTGCGAGACAGACCAACCACAAGACCAGGTTGCCGGACGGCACAGCCTGGGGCTTGGCCCGCCGTCTCCATCCGCTGACTACCGCCAACAGGCTCAGGCCAAGCAGAATGGTGATTCCGAACCCCGCGCCCGCCTCTTCCTCGACTTGCAGTTCGGTCAAGTGTGCCACCCCCGGTCCGAATTGCCTGTCCCACCGCGCCGCCAGAGAAGCCGGGGTCAGCGCGTCGACGGCATGATTCCAGGCCGAGGCGAAAGGACACACCGGGGGAGCTATATTGGCGAGGGTAACCATGGTACCGTTGGCGAGCAGGAGCAGCCACGCCGGCGCGGCGTCGAACTTCACATGCTCGGCAGCCGCCCCGCTCCAGTCCCCGCAATGGATGGCGTTCAATGCCGCCGTCGGCAGGAAAGACGTCCCCAGCGCGAGAGGAATGATGGCCACCAAAGTGAGCGGGCGAGCGAGCCACACCCGCCATGTCGGCACAAATGCAAACGCCCAGGGCAACAAGAGAGGAAGATTGGTGGGCTTCGCTCCCGTTAGCAGCGCCGCCGAGAGCAGTGAAAGGCAGACCTCGGAAACCCGGCCGGATTTGCGGGCGCGCAGGGCGAAGTCCACGGCCGCCAAAGCGTACACCGTGCTGAACAGATCGTTCGAAATGCTGCCGGCTTGCAGCAGGTAGCAATACCCCGTTGGCAGAAGCCACATCCAGTGCCAGGCCACCCGGGGCCTCACTCCGACCCGCGTGAACACGCTGAACACCAGCCCAGGCAGCAGAAGAAACGACGCGGAGTTGATCAGGAACAGCAAGCGGTCCGTCCTCGTGAAGGCAATGAGCGGAGCCGAAAGCCACTCGATGCCACACGCCCGCGTGTTCACTCGCTCAAAGCCCGTGTAAATCCAGTGCCAGCGCCCCTCTGCCAGCCAGTGCAGCACGCGAGGGACCCGATAGGCCAGGGCATCGTAGTTGCTGGGTGGATGAATTGCGCCGCCCAGAGCCGCCAGGAAAGCCAGAATCAAGAAGGCCAGCGGGAACGTCCGACGGAAGCGACGGCGCTGTTTCCGCAAGCTCCAGTCCCAAGAGTGCCCCTCCCAGATCCGCTTCCGCAGCATCCAAACCGCGGCCAGACCCGCCACAAATGTCACCGTGTAACCCGCTGCGTTAAGCTGGTGGAACGCAGACAACACCCAGCCCGCGCAGCTACAATATGTGCAGAGGCAAATCCACACGGCGGGAGCCGCCGGTGATCTGGGCTGAGGATTCGACACGGCGCGCAAATTAGCCGTCACCTCGCCCCGAATCAAACACAAAAGCCCTCCGAACGCTGGACCGCTGGACCGTGAGATTCGTTATCAGCGTTGTATTGAATGAGCTGCGTGGCGAATAAGACTGGGCAACACTGGTCTCGCTTCGATGGTCGCCTACGGCTGGTTTCCAGGCCGTGAAATGGAGGCTCGCCTCCGGACCCTGCCCTACTGTCCGTAATCGCCGCGCTTCTCGATTCGCCTTCTTGTTCTGCTCGCTTGACGGCTTCGAGCAAAGTTTTCCGGGTTGCTGGCCCGCAGCGACGCTGTTAGGCTCGCTCCAGTGCGAATCTCGATAGTCACCCCCAGCTTCCGCAACTCAGACTGGCTTAAGCTCTGCGTGGCCTCAGTGGCCGACCAGGCTGGGGTGGAGGTCGAGCACATCGTGCAGGATGCCCAGTCGGACGACGGGACGCAGGAATGGCTCGCGCGGGATCAGCGAGTGCAGGCTTTCTTCGAAAAGGACCAGGGCATGTACGATGCAATCAATCGGGGTTGGCGCCGGGCCAAGGGTGAAATCCTGGCCTACCTCAATTGCGATGAGCAGTACCTGCCCGGCGGCTTGCGCGCGGTCGAAGAGTTCTTCCGTCAGCGCCCGCAGACCGACGTGATGTTTGCCGACACGGTCGTCGTGGACAAGCAGGGACAATTCATCTGCTGCCGCAAGTCACTAGTGCCTTGGAAAAACACCATGTGGGTTTACAACCCGGTCATCAGTAGTTCCATCTTCTTCCATCGACGGGTGCTGGACCAGCACGGCCTTTTCTTTGACACGCGCTGGCGCTATTTGGGCGACAAGGTGTGGACCGTGGGGATGGTGCGCCTCGGGTTGAACATGGCAGTCTTGCGCCGGTTCACGTCTTCTTTCGCTGACACCGGCGAGAACATGTGTCTGGAACCGAAGGCGGAGCGCGAAATGGCGCTCGTGATGGAGATGGCTCCCGCCTGGGTCCGGCGTCGGAAATGGCAA
>OBLW0100002603.1_pt1 | contig 14545 bp, 14 predicted proteins | sample 1520161 | NCBI WGS metagenome assembly OBLW01 (sample SAMEA3539309, study PRJEB22396) | soil metagenome | biome: tundra; feature: field; material: soil | place: USA | collected 2010-05 | depth 0.15 m
GCCAGGCTGGGATTGCCCCAGACGTGGGCCGCGCTCGCGCACATGCCCTGGAAGACGCCAAACGCGGTCAGCACCGACGAGTCGCCGGCGCCGCCGTTGGCCTCGCTGCGGCCGGTCGCAAAGCGGGTCTCCTTGGCCATGACGTCCATGTCCGCGACGTAGGTTCCGACGTCGCAGGCCGTGACGTAGCGTCCGCCCAGGCTCTCCACGAACCTGCCGAAAGCTCGCAGCAGCGCCTCGTCCTTGTCCGTGGCAGGGTCGCCGATGATGACTGCCTTGCCGCCACCGTGGTCGAGGCCGCACAGCGCGTTCTTGTAAGCCATGGCCCGTGACAGGCGAAGCACATCCTGCAGGGCGGCCTGCTCGGTGGCATACGGGTAGAAGCGGGTGCCTCCCAGAGCCGGTCCCAGAGCAGTGGTGTAGATGCTGATGATGGCTCGCAGGCCGGTGGCCTTGTCGTGGCAGAACGCGACCTGCTCATGCCCCAGCGCGGACAAGAACGGAGCCGGTGCTGACACCTGCGAGGAGGATGCCGAGCTGGCGGGCGATGATGCGGCCACGGTAGTGACTCCTTGGTTCGAACCTGGAGTGCGAGGTTCTTGCGCACCGTCAGACTATGCCGGGCCAAGACCGGGCAGTGGTCCCCAGGACGAACCCGGGTGAACAGGAGTAACTAGTCATATCGGACACCCGATATGGCTACCACTCGGCGTTCTCTTTGTCCCGCACATGCCTCAAAATGGACATATCAGAGCCGTGCATCATCGGAGGACCCATGACCAACCACGCTGTTGAAGGCGACGCCCTACTGACGCCGGCCGAGGTCGCAGCACTCTTTCGCGTCGACCCTAAGACCGTGACGCGTTGGGCCAGAGCCGGAAAGCTCACCTCGCTGCGCACGCTGGGTGGTCACCGCCGTTATCGCGAGTCCGAGGTTCGTGCGCTCCTGAGCGGAGACGGGATCGCCTCCTGACGTGGAGCCCATGGGGCTCGCACGTCTGGACCTGGGGAGCCCGTGACACCATGGTCGCCTGGACTGCCGAGGGAGACCTGACCGATGATCGACCATCAGAGCGCCGTCGGCGCTGCCAAGAACAGGTTGGGCTCTAGAGACCTTGCGTTGGTTGCGTCCTTTGCGGCCCTGATTGCGGTGCTGGGGCTGCCTGGGGGCATCCCGGTGTTCGGCAACGCGGTGCCGGTCACGCTGCAGTCCCTGGGGGTCATGCTTGCGGGCTCGATCCTGGGCTGGAGACGTGGAGCGTTATCAGTGGTCGTCCTTCTCGTGCTCGTGGCGGCGGGGCTGCCCCTGCTCTCCGGTGGGCGTGGCGGGCTCGGGGTCTTCGCCGGACCCAGTGTGGGGTACCTGATTGGCTGGGTCCTGGGGGCCGCGGTGATCGGGTGGCTGGTGCAGCGACGGCTACCGGGATACCCGCTGTGGTGGGGGGCTGTGGCCAACGTGGTCGGTGGCATCGCTGTGGTCTATCTCGTGGGGATACCCGTCCAGGCAGCGGTGACGCACACCTCCGTGTGGGTCGCCGCGGTGGCGTCGTTGGTCTTCCTGCCCGGCGACGGGCTCAAGGTCGTCATCGCCACGGCGGTGGCCTCGGGCGTGCATCGCGGCTACCCAGGGATCACCTCGGGCAGCGGAGCCACCAGAAGCGGTCAGGCTGAACGGGTCAGCGCGCGGTGACCTGCACGGTTGTTCAGGAATGGGAGCAGCCGCGGCTGTATGACGCCGTGTCCCGTGCTGTGCAGGGCGGCACTGCCTTTGCCGTGCTGGATCCCGCGTGGCCGCAGTCGTTCCGGGGGTTGGCGAACCGGCAGATCCAGGAAGCAGTTTCAGAGGGCCTGGTCGGCGACGGTGACATGGTCGTGTTCAGCTCGGGGTCCACGGGCCGGCCACGAGGGATCGTCCGTACGGTCCAGTCCTGGCAGGCCAGCGTTGCCTCGTTCAGCGACATCAGCGGGATTACCGGCAAGGACACGGTGTGGCTGCCTGGGCCGCTGTGGTCCTCGCTGTTTCTCTACGGTGCTTTCCATGCCGGCGCAGTGGGCGCCCACATGACCTTCCGGGACCAGGACCCGGCCACCGCGACGGCGCTGCACTGCGTCCCCTCCCAGCTTGCTGGACTGTTGCACCGTGCCCAGGCTGGCGGGTTGCCGCTGGTGCGCCGCGTGGTGGTCGCCGGTGATCACGGTGCGGCCGTGCGAAGGGGGCAGTGCGATGCGGCCGGCTGGCATCTCGTGGAGTACTACGGCGCCGCCGAGCTGTCGCTCGTGGCGTGGCGGGACCGCAGCGGACCGTTGCGCCCCTTTCCGGGTGTGGAGACCGAGCTGAGGCAAGGGGTGCTGTGGGCGCGCTCGCCCTACCTGGCCGCTGGCTATCTTCGCGCCAGCGCCGCCGGCCCGCTGCGACGTGACCCTCAGGGCTGGGCCACCGTCTCGGACCTGGCTCAGGGCGCCCCCGGTGGGCTGGAGGTCTTGGGGCGCGGCAGCACTGCGGTCACCTCGGGGGGCCACACCGTGCTCGTGGAGGATGTTGAGCGGCTGCTTCGCGGGGTCCCCGGCGTGGACGAGATCGCGGTGCTGGGGATGCCCCACCCACGCTTGGGACAGGTGTTGACCGCCGTCGTGGTGGGCCCGGCAGCTGATGGCACCCTGCGCGCGGCGGTGGCGGGGATACCTGCCCCTTCCCGTCCCCGGCGCTGGCTGCACGCGGGCGCCCTGCCGCTGACCTCCGGCGGCAAGCTCCGCCGTGACGCACTACCGGATCTCGTCGTGAGGCTGAGCAAGCCGTGAACGACGTCGTCGACCGAACCCCGGTGGTGATCGCGGCACGACGCACCCCGATCGGCACGGCCGGGCATGCGTTGGCCGGAGTCGACCTCGTGGGGCTGCTGGCTCCGGTGCTGCGTGCCCTGGTGGATGACCTCGGCCCGGCCGCTTCGGGCGTGGATGACGTGGTGATCGGGAACTGCAGGGGTCCCGGTGGAAATCCGGCCCGTGTGGCCGCACTCGCCGCAGGCCTGGGCATGGGGGTGCCGGGGGTGACTGTGGACCGGCAGTGCGGCAGCGGCCAGGAGGCGGTGCATCAGGCCGCGGCCGCTGTGCTTTCCGGCGCCGCTGACGTGGTGCTGGCCGGGGGTGCGGAGAGCGCGAGCACCGCGCCGTGGCGCCTGGCCCGCCCGACGACCTCGACCGGTCTGCCGATGGCCTATGAGCGCGCGCCATTCGCGCCCTCCGAGATCGGTGACCCCGACATGGGCCCCGCTGCCGAGGCAGTCGCTGACATGTGCGCGGTGACCAGGCATCGCCAGGATGCCTACGCCTGCCGGTCCCATGCGCTGAGCCTTGCGGCGGCACGGGCCGGAGCCTTTGACGCCGAGCTGGTGCCGGTCGCAGGGGTGGCCCGCGACCAGCGACCACGGCCGATAACAGAGGCGGTTCTGTCGCGGATGCCCCCGGCGTTCGTCCCGGGGGGCACGGTGACGGCCGGCAACTGCTGTGGGGTCAGCGACGGCGCGGCCGCCGTGGCAGTGGTGCCGGAGCACAGTCGGGTGTCCTTGGGTGTTCCCGGCCTGGCCTTGCGTGGGTGGGTCTGTGTGGGACTGGATCCGAACACACCGGGCCTGGGGCCGGTGCCTGCGGTGGTGAAGCTGCTGAACGGCTGTGGCGTTGAGCTGGCCGAGGTGGGCCTGGTCGAGATGACCGAGGCGTTCGCCGCCCAGGTGCTGGCCTGCACCGACGCGCTGGGCCTAGATCCCTTGGGCACGGATGCGCAGCGAGTCTGTCCACAAGGTGGCGCGATCGCGATGGGTCATCCCTGGGGCGCGTCGGGGGCCATGCTCATGGTGCGGCTGTTCGCCCAGATGGTCCGGGCCGACGGTCCCCGGCTCGGGATCGCGACCTGCGCCATCGGCGGCGGCCAAGGGCTCGCGCTGCTCGCACAGCGGGTGGGTTAGTTGATCCAGATCGAACGGGTGAGCCAACGCTATGGTGACCGCGAGGTGCTCTCAGACATCAACCTGTCGCTGGTCGAGGACCGGATCGGCGTGATCGGGGCCAACGGGTCCGGGAAGTCAACCCTGGCCAGGCTCATGAACGGGCTGGTGGTTCCCTCGACTGGGCGGGTGCTCGTTGACGGGATGGATACGGCCCGCGACGGGGCGGGTGTTCGTCGCAAGGTCGCGTTCGTCTTCTCCGACCCGGACGCGCAGATCGTGATGCCCACCGTTGCCGAGGATGTCGCGTTCTCACTGCGCCGACGTGGGCTGGGCAAGGACGAGGTGAGCGCCCGGGTCGCTGAGGTCCTTGCCCGCTTCGGGCTGGGCGGCCACGCAGACCACCCGGCGCACCTGCTTTCCAGTGGCCAGAAGCAGCTCCTGGCACTGGCGGCGGTGCTGGTTACCGAGCCGGAGGTTCTGGTCTGTGACGAGCCGACGACGCTGTTGGACCTGCGTAACACCAGGCAGGTGGCGGGACTCCTGGAGGGCTTGGCGCAGCGAGTCGTCCTGATCACCCACAACCTCGAGCTGCTACGCGGTTGGCAGCGCGTCCTGGTCATCGACCAGGGCCGGGTCGTCGCGGACGGCCCCGCCGACCACTGCATCGGGCACTACGAGGCGCTGATGGGGGCCGGGCGGCCATGCTGACCAGCACGTACCGACCGGGCACATCCGCGCTGCACCGATCTGGCGCCGGCGCCAAGCTGCTGGGGCTGCTCGTCTTCTCAACGGTGCTGGTGGCCTGGCATTCGCCTGTCAGCGTTCTGGTCGGCTTCGTCCTCGTGGCAGGGCTGTATGGCACTGGTGGGTTCGGTGTCCGGACCCTCGTTGAGCAGGTGCGCCCGCTGCGCTGGTTTGTGCTGTTCCTGCTTCCGTTCCAGTGGTGGACCGCCGGCTGGCAGGGCGCCGTGTCCGTCGTGGGCACCCTCGTGGTGGCCGTCGCAGGGGCCGCCCTGGTCAGCCTGACAACCCGCGTGATCGACCTGCTGGACGTGATCGCCCGCGTCCTTGGGCCGGCCCGAGCCATCGGGGTCGACCCGGATCGTGTCGCCCTCCTGCTCGCACTGACCATTCGAGCCGTGCCGGTCATCGCCGCAACACTGGACGAGGCCCGCGATGCGCGGCGCGCCCGCGGACTGGAACACAGCACCCGGGCGTTGGTCACGCCAGTGGTGGTGCGCACCATCCGGCACGCCGATCGCGTCGGGGAGGCCCTCGCCGCTCGAGGAGTCGACGACTGACCCGGTCGGCAGGCCTCGTGGGGCCGACTCACCCAGCACGGGTGATGCGGTTCCTCGGGTGGCAGACGACTCTCGCTGCATGACGACGGCCGCGATCGCGGTTGTTCTGCTCGTACTGGCAGCGACCAACGTGTGGGTCCACCTGGGACCGAGCCAGGTGCACCTGGTGACCGGCCCTGTGGCAGCTCTGCTGTTGCTGCTCATCGGGAAAGTGTCGGGACTGACCTGGCCGGAGCTGGGGCTTGGGCCACCGGCGCTGCGGCGAGGTGCCCAGGTTGCCGCCGTGGCCGCCGTGGCCGTCGCGATCGTGTACGCCGTGGCCGTCGCCATCCCGGCCACCCGCGGCGCGTTCCGCGACACGCGGTACCACGTCGGGCTCAGGGCGGCCCTGTACACCGCACTGGTGGCCATCCCGGTAGGCACGGTCCTCTTCGAGGAGGTGGCGTTCCGTAGCGTCCTGTGGGGCTTGCTGGATCGCGGCTTTGGGGATCTCGTCGCGACGGTCGCTTCAGCCGGCCTCTTCGGACTCTGGCACGTGCTACCCGCCCTGGACCTCGCCCGAACCCACACGTCGGTGCGGGGGGCCGCGACGGCCAGGCCTGGTCGAGTGGTCATCACCGTGCTGGTGACCGTCGGGTTCACCACCATCGCGGGTGTCGTCTTCGCCGAGCTCCGGCGGCGAAGTGGCAGTCTGGTCGCACCGATCGGCCTGCACTGGGCCACGAACGGCCTCGGCGTTCTGGCCGCGGCCCGCGTGTGGGCGATCACTGGTCCCGCCGTCGACCTACCGCCGGCCAGCGCCGCGCCCGAGCCGGTAACTCAGCCCGTCTGGCAGCGCATTGCCAGAAGACTGAGGTCCAGTGGTTCTTGATCGCTGCGACGCTCTGGTCGTCGCGTGGGTGCCAGCGTGTAGTGCCAGGAGCCCAGGACGGTGTTCTTCTGCACCCCGATCTTGGCTTCGCCGAGCACGGCCGGAACTTCGGTGCGCCGAGCTGTGGGACCCGCCGCTGGGAAAGGCGGCGCCCAGACGGTGTCGGAGACCAGGGATCCTGCCGGCCGGCAGTACGGGCCGGTGATGCTCGGTGCCGTGCGCCTTCGCCATCGGCTGTCTTTGACGGACCTCTCAGATCTCGGGCGTCATGCCGCCGCCCCGGTCAGGCAGGAAGGCGCCGATGAGCCACAGGAGTGGCACGAAGATGCCGAGGACGCCGAGAACGTAGTGGCCCTTGCGGAAGGTCATGAGGCCAACGGTGAAGATGAAGACGAGGTACAAGACAGCCAGGACGGTGCCCAAGAACCACTGCATGCCAGACATGAGTTGCCTGCCTTTCGGACCCGTGAGCCCGCCGGAAACCTGGGCCCGCCCGCCAGAAGACACCCCTGGTGGCAGGGCGCGGCTCATCCCGCGAGGGTGATTGGCCGGTGCGATCACCCTGCAGGGATGAGGCGTCGGGCCCGCGTCGACGTCGACGATGGGTCGCAGAACACGCCGCTGTGCGGTAACAGTGAACGGGATGCCCTGCACGTGGAGTCCGGCACGAGGAGAGGTCAGTCCTGTGGTCACACACTCGGAAGACGAAAAGGGACCGGGCCCAGCTGAGCAGGCAGAGCCCGGGTCCTCGACGCAGCCTCTGGCCAGCTCGGACGGGTCACCGGATGAGAAGGACGAGCTGCAGCGCCAGCGGGAGGAACTGGCCGAGCTGCACCGGCAGCTCGACACCCGGGCAGTTCGCCAGCGACGCGTCACCGTGCTGCGCCAGATCGTTGCCGCAGTGCTGGTGTTCGTGGCCGCACTGGGGGTGACCATGTCTGTGGTCGGCCTCTGGGCAGGCAACACGACCCTGAACACCGACCGCTGGGTGGCCACAGTCACCCCGCTGGATCAGGACCCGGCAGTGCGAGCTGCGGTGTCGACATACACCACCCAGCAGATCTTCTCCACCCTCAACGTCGAGCAGCGGGTCAAGGAGGCGCTCCCGCCGCGGGCGGCCTTCCTTGCGTCACCGCTGACAGACCAGGTGCACGGGTTTGTCCAGAACTCGGTGACCAAGGTGCTGGCAAGCCCGCAGTTCGCCAAACTGTGGCCGGCGATCAACCGGGCGGCACACACGCAGATACTGGCCATTCTCAACAACAACAGCAAGGTCGTGCAGAACAGCGGCCAAACGGTGACGCTGAACCTGCTTCCCGTGGTCAACAACGTGCTGAGCAGCCTTCAACAGCAGGTCCCGACCCTCTTCGGTAAGACGGTCACGCTCCCGACGCTGACCAACGGCCAGATACCAGCCGGGCTCCAGAAGAAGATCGAGAGCACTCTGGGAGTGAAGCTGCCGGCCAACTTCGCGGCGATCCCCATCTACCGCGCGAACCAGCTCTCGGCGGCGCAGCAGGCAGTGGTCCAGTTCAAGCGCTTCGTGGTAGCCCTCGTGGTGGGCTCGCTGCTCGCCCTGGGGCTCGCCATCTGGATCTCCACACGGCGCCGGCGCACGACTGTGCAGTTCGGTATCCTGCTCGTCATCACGGTGGTGGCGTTGACGGTCGTGCTTCGGGCCGTTCGCACCCAGCTCATCGACCAGGTCCCCGCCGGTGTGTACCGTGCTGGGGTCGATGCCGGCGTCCAGGTCGTCTTCGTCACGCTCCGTTCGCGGGGAACCCAGCTGCTCTGGCTGGGCATCCTGGTCGCCGTGGTGGCTTACCTTGCCGGTCCTGGGCGCGGGGCGGTGGCGGTGCGGGGCTGGGCGGTCCAGGCGGTGCACTTCCTGGGGCGCAGTGCCCGCCGCTTCGGCGCGGTGGCAGTTGCCGACGGCCCGGGGTTTACCCGCGCCCACCTCGATCCGCTGCGGATCGGCGGTGTGGTGGCCGCCGGTGTCCTGCTGCTCTTCTTCACGTCCTGGGCCGGTCTCTTCTGGATAGCGCTGCTTCTGGGCGTGTACGAGCTGTTGGTGACCGCCGTTGCTGCCGCCGGTCGCGGGCCCACCAGCGGACGGGCCGGACCGCAGGCCCCTGATGCACAGACCAGCCGACCTTCGGGGTTGACCGCGTAACGTGGCAGAGCTTGTGCAGAGGTGGGCGCACACACGCTGTGGCAGGGCACGAAGGGCATCTGCTCGTACGCTGGCCGTACCGGTACTGACCGTCAGCCAGTAGCCGACAAGACACCTTGTGTTGCTCTTGTAGGGGGTCGCGCACAGGTGTTGACTGTTCCAACTGGACCGGTCCGGTCTGGACCCTGACGGATGGCTTTGCTCGGTGTGCGTCCGGCGGGGTTGCGTCTTCGACCCCCGAAGGGCGGCCGTAGCGTGAAGTCTCAGACAGGCGGGACAGGAGTTGCCACGCAGGTGGATCCGGTGGCGCAAAGACTCACCATCGCACGGCACTCCGAGGGTTCCCTGGAACGTCCACGCCTGCTCGAACAGCTTGACCGGGGCGTCGCGGGACCGCTGACCCTGGTCAGTGCCCCGGCGGGCACTGGAAAGACAGTGCTTGTCGCGGCCTGGGCCAGGCGCGCACAGGCACAGGGACCCCTCGCCTGGGTGACGCTCGAGGCGACGGATGAGTCGCCGGCGAGATTCTGGTCGTCCTTCGCTCGAGGGCTGGAACGCTGTGGTGTTGCCGTACGCCAGCCCCCTGTCCACAGCCAAGCGCCGGAGGTTGACGGTGCTCACATCGACGCGATGGTGTCGGCTATCCTGGCGCGTGCAGAGCTGCAGCCCGCAGGACCGGTGGTCGTGGTCCTGGACTGCGAGGCAGATATCTCGGCGGCGGTCGCCGGCGAGCTCGAACGTCTCCTGCATCGGTGCGCAGGGTTGCTGCGGCTGGTGGTCGCCACGCGGGTGGACCCCGTCCTGCCACTTCACCGCTACCGACTCGCCGGCACGGTCCTCGAGGTGCGAATGGCTGATCTTGCCTTCACGCTGAATGAGGCCCACGAGCTCATGAGGATGGCCGGCGTCGAGCTGTCCGAGGTCGCCATGCAGACGATTGTTGACCGAACCCACGGGTGGGCAGCGGGGCTTCGCTTCGCGGCCACGTCCCTGGACAAGCATGACGACCCGGAACGTGCTGCCCTGGATTTCACGGGGGACGTCGGGGATGTGGCCGAGTACCTGATCGCAGAGGTGCTGGACGGGCAGCCGGCCGGCCTGCGCCAGCTTCTCCTGGAGACCAGCATCGTCGACGTGCTTCGGCCCGGACTGAGCGAGGCGGTAGCCGGTCCGCAGGCCCAGCGTGCGCTGGCCCTGCTTACGCGCGGCAACGCCTTCCTCTACGAGGTCGAAGACTGTCCCAACCACTACAGCTACCAGCCCCTGTTCCGTGACCTGCTGCGAGCGCAGCTGGCCTACGAGTCGCCGGCCAGAGTTCCCGAGCTGCATCGGGCTGCGGCGGCGTGGATGGCCGATCAGGGACTTGTGCAAGAGGCAGTCCGACATTCGGCTGCTGCTGGCGACTGGGAGGGTGTGGCGCGCTGCCTCATCGACGACCTGGCGATCGGGCGCCTTCTTCTGCCCGGTTGGGATGCCATCGCGGATGTGCTGGCGCGGCTTCCCGACGACACGCAAGGGGCCGGCGTATCACTGGTCCGGGCCGCGCTGGCCATGGCCGTGCTCGACGTGGAGGCATGCGAGGAACATCTGCTTCGCGCAGAGGCCCACCTGGACGGTGCGCGCACTCCGCACTGGAGAGCAGCGGCGCTCGCGCTGCAGACTGTGAGACTGAACCACGCTGTGGCAGTGGGTAAGGTCGAGCAGGCTCTGGGGGCTGCGGCATCTGCGGAGCGGCTCATGCACATGCAGGTCAGTGAGCGTCTGGGGGAGCATCCAGAGCTGACGGTTCTGCTCGAGTCGGGCAAGGGCGCGGCCTGGCTGGCGATGGGCCAGCTTGACGACGCGGTGGAGGCGTTCTCCGCCGGCGCACGCGCAGCGGATCGACCTGGGCTCGAGCACTCACTGATCAACTGCCTGGGTGAACTCGCGATGCTGGCTGCGATGCGTGGTCAGTTGCGCAAGGCCGGTGACCTGGCAGCGCGGGTAGCCGTCGTCCAGCAGGAAGCGCACATTGACACCGAGACATGCGCTTGCGCAGCCGTGGCCCAGGCCTGGGTGAACACTGAGATGTACGACCTTCCGGCGGCCCGGCGCCATGCTCAGCGGGCGGCAGAGTCGGCGTCGTGTGCCGACGACCCCATGGCCCGCGTGATGTTGGCTCTGGTTGAGTCCCGTGTGCGTCGTGCGCGTGGCGATGTCGAGGGGGCCTTGGCCCGGATCATCACAGCCCTGACGGAGGTCCCGCTGCCGCCTCAGTGGCTGCAAGACGTGCTGCGCATCGAGGAGGCGGAGCTGAACGTCACCAACGGACAGCCGGCGCTCGCCATGAAGATCGTCAAAGGGCTGTCCGAGCCGGACAGCCCCGAAGCGGTCCTTGCGCTGGCGCGGGCGCGGATGGCCACCGGCGGGGATTTTGAGTCCCTTGCCCGTACCTTGCGCAGCGTCGAGGCGACTTTGCCCACGCGAGTCGGCGGACTGCTGCTCGAGGCAACTCGCCAGCTGGACGGCGGGGAGGAGCTGCGAGCCGGGCAGGCGCTGGAGCGTTCTCTTCGGCTGGCCGCCCCGGAGCGGCTGAGACGTCCGTTCCGCGAGGCCTCGCCGCAGGTGCGCAGACTGCTGCGCGGCGACCCGCAGCTGGCCTCCGAGCACGGGTGGCTCGGGGCGTCCACCGTGGAAGACGCCCATTCGGTCTCTGCAGCTCGACGGGACACTGAGTCCGACCACCGCGCTGCCAGACCCGACTCTGGTCCGCTGCTTGAACCGCTCACCGAGAAGGAGCGGGAGGTCCTGGGTCACCTTGCCGCGCTGTTCACCACGGACGAGATTGCCGGCGCCATGTTCGTGTCGGTGAACACCGTCCGCACGCACGTGCGCAACATCCTTCGCAAGCTTGGTGCCTCGCGCCGTAACGAGGCAGTACGCCGGGCCCGGGAGCTGGGGATCATCGCGGGCTGGACGACGGTCGAGCCCACGGGAAGCTCCCGACGGGCGTGATGTGCATCCGTGGCGCTGCTGTCCCTCAAGCCCAAATTCATCCCTCGCGGATGAGGCTGCCTCTGCCGGCGGAGACCAGTCTTTAAGTGCTTTAAGTGCATATCCCTTCGTTGAAGGAGTCATCATGGCTGGAACTACGTCAATGTCGGGTGGCGGCGCCACGGTTCCCAGGCAGATGGAAGAGTCGCAGGTCACCGGGTGGGTCGGCTGGATCGTCTTTGCCGGCACCATGATGGCGATTCTCGGCGTTTTCCACGCGTTTGAGGGTCTTATCGCGCTGTTCCGCCACAGTTACATCGCCTTCCCAACCCAAGGTCTCACCATCCAGGTGAGCTACACACAGTGGGGCTGGGTGCAGCTCATTGCTGGAGTCCTCGTGTTCTTTGCCGGACTCAGCCTCTTCACGGGTCGGACGTGGGCCCGCACAGTTGCCGTCATCCTCGTGGCCATCAGCGCGCTGATCAACTTTGCGTGGGCCACGAGCTTCCCCATCTGGTCGATCACCCTGCTCGCGATTGACTTCTTCGTCCTCTACGCGATCATCGCCCACGGTGGCGAGATGAAGGAGTTCAGAGAAGCCTGAGGAAGGCCCTCTTTTGGGCTAGGAACGTTTCGTTCGAGGACGCCGGGCCGCCGCGAGCAGCGGGTCGGCGCCCTCGGCGTTCCCAGAGGGCCTGCGCAAGGATGAGGGGTCATGGCGCTATCGCACGACGACAAGAGTCAGATCGTGCATGACTCGCGCATCGCCCCGCCTTCGGTGGACCTGGCCGACGCGGTGGTGCAGGGCGTCCGGGCGGGCTTCGGAGTCCTGTCGCTTGGGCTCGGGGTCGCCTTACGTACCTTGGGCGAGTCCCCGGCAACCGTGCCGCACCAGCCAGGTCTGCGGATGCCGGCGTCCGATGTTGCTGATCTTCTGGTCGGGACGGCTTGGGGGGCGGCGCGGTTGTCCGGCCGGCTGGCCGCCACCGGGGCACGGATCACGGCGCCGGCGCTGGGCTTTGTGCTGCGCCCGCCACTGGTCCCGCGCCGGCTGCAGCCCGCTCACGGGGTACAGCTGATGGTCAAGCGGTGGCAGCGCGATCGCCCCGAGACCCTGCGCACGCTCGGACGCTGGTCAGCCACGGCTCTTCCGGGCGCCGTGGACGCTGCCTTGGGCCAGGTGGATGTGGAGCAGGTGGTCGCCGTGATCCTCGATCGCGTGGACCTTGACGTGCTCGTGGCCGGCCTCGTGCGGCGCCTTGACGTCGAAGCGGTGGTGCTCGAGGTGCTGCAGGGGTTGGACCTGACCAGGGTCGCGTCGACCGCGATCGAGAGCACTGACCTCGACCGTGTCGTCAACGATGCGCTCGGGCGGGTCGACGTTGATGAGGCGGCAGGCCGGCTACTCGACCAGCTTGACCTGACTCGGCTGGTGTTGGACCGGGTGGACCTGCGGGCAGTGGTTGCCGGCGCCCTCGAGCGCCTCGACCTGACGGCCATCGTCGTCGACCAGGTTGACCTCGGCGGCGTCGTCTCTGCCGCACTGCAACACCTCGACCTCACCCAGATAGTCCTGCAACAGGTCGACCTCATCGGTGTTGCTGAGTACGTCGTCGAGGGAATCGACCTGCCCGGGATCATCCGTGACTCAACCGGATCGGTCGCGTCCGAGGCCGTGGTGGGGCTGAGGCTGCAGGGAGTTGACGCGGACGCCGTGGTCGGCCGTGCCGTCGACCGGATGCTGCACCGTCGTCGTGAACGTCGCACCGAAAAGGCATCATCGCCGATGGACTCATCAATACCTGCAGGGCCGTCAACGGATGAGCCAGGATGAGCAAGGGCGACCCGAGCGCAGTCCCGCCGCCGCGGGGGGGCGATGCGGTGCCGCCCAGGCTTGAGGCCGTGCCGCCCAGGCTTGAGGCCGTGCCGCCCAGGCTTGACGCCGTGCCGCCCAGGCTTGACGCCGTGCCGCACAAGGTGGACGCCGTGCCGTTGGAGGCTCGCCCGTTCCAGGGGCAGCGGGCCGGTATTGTGACCCGGACCGTTGCGAACGTCGTGGACTTCTTGGCGGTGGTAGGTGCTCTCGCATGCGGGTACGCCGCATGGTGCGCCGCAAGGTTCCTGATCAATCCGAAGCAGTTCACCTTCCCCGCCCCATCATTCATCGTTGTGCTCATGTGCTTCGAGACCGTGCTGTTCGCCTATTTCACGCTGTCCTGGGCAACGACGGGGCAGACCTATGGTGACCACCAGTTGGGGCTCAGGGTCGTCAGCCCCCGTGGCGAGCGGCTCGGGTGGCTGGCGGCGGTGGTCCGCGCAGCGTTCTGCGTCGTGTTCCCCATCGGGCTGTACTGGGCAGTTCTGAGCCCGACGAACCGGTCTGTGCAGGACAGCGTGCTGCGCACGTCGGTTGTCTACGACTGGACGAAAAGGATGTAGACGACCCAGCGGATCACCCGCCCGGGGTGAGTTGTCACCCCGGCGCGCAGGCCAGCATGTTCGTCACGAAAAGGTTGGAGGCGTCGTGCTGCGAGTCCTGCCCATCAGGAACGGCCGACCGAGTCCTGCGCAGGGCGGCTGTACCCTCCAGCGCAGGAGGGGCCGGTCATGACCGGGCGACAGTACGACGAGCTGCCCGCTGCCGCTCGGCGCAGAATGCTCGTGTGGGCGTTCGTGCGTCCGGCGCTCATCATGACCGGCCTGCTGCTGCTCTACTACCTGCTGCCCCTGTGGGATCGTCATTCGCGGCTCACCGGGGTCTCCCTGGTGCTGGGGCTGGCAGTGGTCGCCGCGCTGCTCACCTGGCAGATCAGAAAGATCAGCACCTCGAAGTACCCGCGCCTGCGTGCCATCGAGGCACTGTCCCTGACGGCTCCCCTGTTTATCATCGTGTTCGCCACCGCCTACTTCGCCAGCGCACAGGGCAACCCGGCGTCCTTCTCTGAGACGCTGAACCGCACCGACTCCCTATACTTCACGGTCACGGTCTTCTCGTCCGTCGGTTTCGGTGACATCGTCCCGGTCACCGACCAGGCTCGGGTTCTGGTCATGATCCAGATGCTCGGTGACCTAGTCCTGATTGGCCTCGTCGCGCGCGTCATCCTCAGTGCGGTGCAGGCCGGGTTGCGTCGCCACGAAGCAGGCACTGAGCCGGAGTGAAGACCTCGCTACGGCGCCGAACTCTGCGGGGACTGCCCAACGAGAAGCCGGTCTTTGATGCCGGTCTGGGCGATGACCCGTCCGGTGTCGGCGGCGCGGGCCAGTTCTGCGTGGTCGCGGAGGT
>OBLW0100002604.1_pt1 | contig 14541 bp, 17 predicted proteins | sample 1520161 | NCBI WGS metagenome assembly OBLW01 (sample SAMEA3539309, study PRJEB22396) | soil metagenome | biome: tundra; feature: field; material: soil | place: USA | collected 2010-05 | depth 0.15 m
GCCGGTCGATGGCTCCACATTTTCGATGACTCCAAAACCATCCAGATCAGGCATCAGCACATCGAGAAAAACGATGTCGGGATGAAGTTCATTGATCTGCTCCACCGCACTTATTCCGTTCGCCGCCTCGCCTACAACTTCAATGCCGTTGTGTTCGGCGAGATAGCGACGGATACCGCGGCGGGCGATCGGTTCGTCATCGACGATGAGGACTCGTGTCTTCATGCGAACTCCTCAGTGGAATGGTGATGATGGCCTCACAGCCTCGACCGTTGCCCCCGGTAAGTTCCAGCGACGACTCGTCCCCGTAGAGCTGTTTCAAGCGTGACTGGACGTTGGTGAGTCCGACGCCGAATCGCAGGCGCGATCCCGGTGCCGGACCCGGGCCATCATCGCGGACGCAGAGCCAAACTCTGCCGTTGTGGCGTTTGGCAGCGATCTCCAGCCGGCCTGCGGCGGAATCGACGCTGATGCCGTGCTTGATGGCATTCTCAACCAGTGGCTGAAGCGCCAGACTCGGTACATAGACTGCGAGAAGGTCAGGTGGCACGTCCATGTGAACTTTCAAGCGATCATGAAAGCGTGTCTGTTCGATCTCCAGATACTTGCCGACGAACTCGAGCTCGCTCTGCAAGGTGATCTCGTTCTCCCGCCGTTCGAGGGCCATGCGCAGCAAGTCGCCGAGGCAGACTAGCAGATGGCTCGCAGCATCGACGTCTTCCTGCATCAGGATTCCAATGGTGTGAAGACTGTTGAACAAAAAGTGCGGATGTAACTGGCTCTTAAGGTTCTCAAGTTCGGCATGGGAGAGCTGCGTCTCCAGTTGCGCCGCTATAGTCTGGCGCTATCGGAGACGTCCTCGTCTTGTACACCGATGGAGTTGTTGAAGCCGAGAATCCAGAAGGGGAAGAATATTCTGCACAGCGACTGGCAAGGATCGTGGGTTCTCATCTGGAACAGCGTCCTAGTGAACTAATCGAAACGATTTATGCGTCGATCGGCGACTTTCGGGAAACAACCCTGCTCGCCGACGATTTCACATTGGTGGTGCTCAAGAGGGTAGCGTCGGAAACACGTTAATAGGAAACTAGCAGACAGATGGTCGAGTAGCCGGGCGCCATTGCTGACGCCCAGCCCTCTAAGAACCGGACTTGAAGGTTTCCCATTCATCCGGCTCGAGCACCCAAAAACGCCCCCATGAAAAACGAGGACGCAGCCTGATTCAAAACGAATCGGACCTACTCGATACTGACTTGCTGCCGATTCACGTGGCGGTGGAAAAGCCACTGGTCGTGTGTGAAGCTGCACCACGGTAGTCGTCGGGAGGCGGCTGACCATGAAGCGCAAACCCAGCAGCAGGACACGGCTGAAGGCGAAACTAGGCCTGCCTGATTTGGAGCATGCCAAGGTCACCGAGATCGTAAGCTTGAAATCTCTCGAATCACAGCGTAGTTATCGGCACTCGATCGAGGAGTTGGTGGCTTGGTATTGCTCCGCGCCACGACTATCGTTCAACAAGACAGTCGTGCTCCGTTACCGACTTCATCTCGAAGACCGCCATCTGGCTCCAGGAACCATAAACGTCAGACCCGAGCCTCATTTGTGTTCGCACACGCGCTCGCGTTGTCGGACGCAGGTCACTAAGTTCAGATATTCCTGAGTGCTGACGCCACCTATCTGATGCGTAAGGCACGTCCGATGCAGTGATTCCCATTGGTTGGCCACCACTCAGTGAATTGCGCGAGAAAATCGTCGCCAAACACATTCCCGTGTTTTTTTGAGGAGCTTGCTCCCGAGCCCGTGGGGTTTCGGAAAATGATCTCGCCAATTGGAGTGCGAAGTTCGGTAACCCAGCCATCTTTGTTTCTCTAGTTGAGCGGGCCGATCGCATAATCGCCGAATAGGGCCGCATTGCAGCGCGCCGTGTGCGAACTTCTCCGGTAGCGCGTGCGGGCACAACTCTGGAAAATCAGTGCGGGCCTGGTAGGATCGCACTCCTGACATTCAAAAACTCGTGAGCAACTACATTGGATTATTCGTGGGATGTTTCTTCATTCTGGTATCAGTGATGCCGGGTCCGATAATTCGTGGAAGGTCCGGCCTACCTCACAAAAACCAGAAGCTGGCCCGTATCGTTATAGCCGTGCTCGGCTTCATGATTCTCCAGCTCTGGTATTCGGATCGCTGACTACCATCCGTATGGATTTCAAGTTTGTGGAGGTTGCACCGGACACAGCGCATGATTGCAGATAGCACAACGAGGCCGCAGCTCCTTCCAAGTGACATCGAGAGCCTTTGAACAGAAGGGGCAAGAATCCGACCACGCGCTGTTACACTCCGGGCAGAAGTTGATTATCAGGGAGGACCGCTTGACTGTTTGCCCGAGTTCCCTGAGGTCGATGAGAAAGCGACAAGCAGGGTTCTCACAGATTAACATCTTCGCGATCACAGGGCCTCCGCACCACGCGAAGGTTATCTTAATACATGTTTTATGTAAACTCATATAGCCTGCAACATTTATGTACATATAAAAAGCCTGCAACAATGTGACATGGTATGCCCGTACGAAACGTAGGTTTCAAAAGGGAATATCTCAAAAGAGGGCCGCAGACGTGATCGTGCTCACTGGGGTCTGAGACTTTGCGCACTCTTCTTCACTGTAAGGACTTGCTGATCCCGCACCGCTTCGATAGCCGCAAAAGCCTGCCTGAGATTCTGACATGAGGACATCCAAGAACAAGTGTTCGTCGGAAGGCGCGAGGATTCGCCGGCTGCGCCTGGATTCTGGAATGAGTCAGGAGGACCTTGCACGGCAAGTAGGGGTCACAACGCACACGATTTGGCGCTTGGAGAACGGTCCCATCTTCAATCCCCGCCTCGACACTCTCCGTGCAATCGCGAAGGCGCTCGGAGTTGGCGTCGCCGTTCTCTTGGGCCCGATAGCCTGATTCGTTAGCAGAATTCCCGGCAAACCATTAGCGTGTGCGCAGCCGTCTGTGTTTCGGTCTTGAGCCGCACAACGGACACTCTCTGCTGAGAAGCCACTCTCGTGTAGCTGCAATGAACGCTTCCTTCACGAGGCCGAGCGCATCCTCATACTCCACGGCCAGCCTGAACTTGTTTCTGGGAATTCCTCTCGTGCCAATCATTCTCCAGCCCGTGATCGCTTCGAGAGACTTGCGCAACCTCCTATTTGCGATCGTAATCTGCGGGTGCCTGGTGAGCGTTTCAATATCAGCCAAGGTAAGGCTGAAGGTGTCCCGAAGTTTACTGGCTGACTTTACTGCCGTCGAACCCCTAGTTTTCTTGGCAGACATCAGATTAATCCGATCTGGCGCAACTGATCCACCGGCCTGTAGCGCGGGCATGATGACCTGGACCAGTGGCGTAGCATCCGAGGGGAAGCAGGCCAGTGCGTCTTTCGATGTCGCCTTGAGAGAGTCTTTCGCCCTCACGCAGTTCGCGGAGGCGGTTGCCAATAATCATGGCGGGATTATTCCATTGAGTCAGGTCCAGTGCAACTACGCCCTTCGTGGCTCGATGCCCGGTCGTCCAAGATGGGGCGCGCAGAGCATGTAAGAGGCTCGTATGCCCCTCGAGCGCTCCTGGAACGGTCGCTTGTAACAACTCTTCCACTTTCAAATCGAGACCTCCTTCCCAACACAGATGTTTTCCCCCTAATCCCAAAGACTGGGTGGCGCGCATCACAGGCATCACTGGGATCGTCCCAGCCCTGGTTGCCTTGGCTACCCTCTATTTTGCGGTCGGGAAACCTGCTTGCTTGAAAGTCGCCTTGGGTCCAAAGGTTTACATCGCCTCTGAGCCTAGGTTCGGCGTTCGCGCTACATTGCTCAATCACGGCGCTCACGAAAGTATCATAACGTCTGGAGAGTTAAGGCTAGACAATGGCCAGTTTACGCTGCCACTTACAGAGACGGCGATTGACGCAGGCCTCTTGCTATGATCGGAGCTCCAACCGAACGGTGAAGTGGAATGTAGAACCGCGTCCAAGTTTGCTCTCGACCCAGATTCGCCCACCCATCAAGTCAACAAGTCGATTTGAAATGGTAAGACCGAGTCCGGTGCCCCCAAACTTGCGCGTAGATGACGAATCTGCTTGCGAAAATGCATCGAAAATCAACTGCTGTTTGTCGTTTGGAATTCCGATCCCTGTATCTCGGACACTAAAATGAAAGGTCGTGCAGTCATCCCTTTCCGTCTCTTTTCGCGCTTCGACTACAATTTCTCCCCTCTCTGTAAACTTAAGGGCGTTTCCCACCAAATTAATTAAAATCTGTCGTAATCGAGTAGGATCACCTACCACCGACGTGGGCACGCTAGGGTGAACTGTCAAGAGGAGCTCAAGGCCCTTGTTATGAGCCTTAATCGCGAGTGGTTTCATCACCCCTTCAAGGCTCTCTCGTAAATCGAAAGTGATGGACTCCAGTTCCAATTTGCCGGCCTCGATCTTTGAAAAATCTAGAATGTCGTTGATAATCATTAGGAGCGAGTCAGCAGAGGTTTTTACCATCTGGAGGTATTCGGTTTGCTCTGGGGTCATTTGCGTATCGAGCAGGAGGTCGGTTATCCCAATAATGCCGTTCATTGGCGTTCGGATTTCGTGACTCATGTTCGCGAGGAATTCGCTCTTTGCCCGATTCGCAGCTTCTGCGGCTGCCCTGGCGAGTTTCATCTCTTCCAGCGCTTTCTTGCGTTCGGTAATGTCTTCAGCAAGACCAACAATGCGGCCCAACTTGCCCTGCGAGTCTTGAACGGGAAAGCTACGTGCGTGAATCGAACGGACCGATCCATCAGGTCGACGCATCCGGTACTCCATGGCCGTGGCAACGCCTCGCAGGGACTGTTCAAAAACGTCTACTACCTGATGGCGATCTTCCGGATGAACCAAGTCGATCCAAGCATCGGCACGGTCGTAAAGTTCCTGACGGGGTCTCCCGGCAACTTCCTCGTAAGCCGGGCTGATATAAGCCATTCTCGGTGGATCTGGCGTCATGATGAAAAAGACTTCGCGGATGTTTTCCGCCAACTGGCGAAACATTTCCTCACTTTGCTGTAGGGCGTACTGTGCTCTCCTGCGCTCAGTGATGTCGACGAAAGTTACTACGGCACCCATCAAGTCGTTGTCCTTACGTATCGGGTAGGACCAATACTCAACCGGGAAGCTCGTTCCGTCGGCACGCCACACGACTTCATCGTCCACGTGGCTACCCTCACCTCGACGAAAAGCCAAGTAAATACGACACTCTTCGCTGGGGTAAGGTGTTCCATCGGGGCGAGAATGGTGCATCATGGTGTGCATCTTCTTACCGATGAGTTCTACCGGGTCCTTGTATCCCAGAAATCGCAGACACGCAGAATTGCAAAACATGCAGTTGCCCTGCATGTCTAGCCCATAGATCGCCTCTGCCGTGGAGTCCAAGATCCTTGCTAGTTCTTCGGTCTCAATCCAAGCCTTGGCTGGGGCGGGCCTCCTAAGTCCACTTGTCATTTGCTTAGTGCTCCTCTCACGGCACGTGGTTTGTTGGCTTGGGAGCTGTGGCGTAGTCTTTGAGCTTCTGATAGAGGGTCGTCTTCCCAATACCGAGGAGACGTGCGGCGGCGGGCTTATGCGGCAGGCTCAGTTCGTCCATTGCTGGGAGTCTGAAATTTCCTGCATTATAAAATCGTAGGAAAGCATGGCCTCGTCGACTAGGGGCTTGGCGGTCGCGATTGTCTGCTTCAAATGATTTCGGTAGGTGTCGATTTTTTCCGGGTCCTCGAACATTGTCTTACGAATGGCCGCAACGTCGGCCATGACGGCGCTGAGGGTGACATGCAGGGACTTTACGCAACTGAGGATCTGTTCCAAGTGGGGCCGAAGGTCGCTATGGTGTTGCACTTCCAACCTTGAGTTGGGCATCGGTAGTTCCTCTCTCGATGGAATACTCCATCGAGGCGAACGTACCACCGGTTGGCGAGGTGAATCTATTGTGCGTTGGTGAGTGTGATCTTTACTTTAGTTAGTTTTAACGATTGCTGCGGGACGGGAATCCTATCTTCCCAGCCATCCGGACTAAATCAGGCAAGGAATCCGCCCGCATTTTACGCATGAGTTGACTGCGGTGGACCTTGGTGACGGCCTCACTGATTCTAAGTTCGGCGGCGATTTGTTTGTTAGGCAAGCCGGAGACTACCAGGGGGAGCACCTGGCGTTCACGAGGCGTCAGCGAAGCAAACCTGGTTTCTAACTGCGCAACTTCCGCGCCTCGCTGGCGGCTCTCGCCGTCCTTTTCCAATGCGACGTGAATCGCGTCAAGTAGGTCCTGATCGCGGAATGGCTTGGTCAGGAATTCGATGGCTCCTGCCTTCATGGCGCGGACGGACATCTGGATGTCTCCATGCCCGGTGATGAAGATAATCGGAATGGAGATGCCGCTGTCGGCCAACTTGCCTTGAAAATCCAGCCCGCTCATACCGCGCAGCCTGATGTCAAGGACAAGGCAACTATCCGCATCGGGTCGCTCGCACCTTAGAAATTCCTCCGCGGAAGCAAACGGCTGAACGCGCAACCCAACGGAGCGAATCAAGCTGCTGAGGGTCTCACGCGTCGAAGTGTCGTCATCGATGACGAAAACCAATGATTGCCGTTCCGTCATTCGGCACCGTCGGCCTTGGGGAGGCTGAACTGGAAGACCGCGCCGCGCGGGGAACGCGACACAACCCACAATTGACCTCCATGAGCTTCAATGATCGAACGGCTGATGGAGAGTCCCATTCCAATCCCATCTCGCTTGGTTGTGTAAAAAGGATGAAATATACGGTCCAGGTCTTCTTGACCCAGCCCGACGCCGGTGTCTTCGACAGAAACTTGCACGACACTGGAATCCGTTGTCGATGTGATGCGCAACTCCCTTGGGCGATCCTTCACCGCATGCACGGCTTCGATGGCATTGATGATCAAATTAAATAGCACTTGCTGGAGTTGCACGCGATCTCCCGAAACAGTAGGAGCAGTCGCACTCAAATCACTCTTCACAACGACGCGACCTTTTGCAATTTCATTGCCCGCCAGCGCCAACACCTCGTGGATCACCTCGTTGAAATCGAGCCGCTCCATTCGAGGCGTTTCTTTCTTCAGCAATGCGCGAATCCTGGCGATTACCTCACTAGCGCGATTTGCCTCGCGAACTGTCTGCGTTGCGGCTTCCCGCGCTTCCTGGAGATCTGGTGGCTCGTTCGCCAGCCAGCGCAATGCGGCACTGGCACTATTGACCACCGCGCCGAGAGGTTGATTGATCTCATGCGCAAGGGACAATGCCAACTCTCCGAGGGATGCGGCTCGACCGACGTAAACGAGTTCCATATTTGCCTGCGCCAAAGCCAACTGGAGTGCCTGGGCTTCGTAGCGGCGATCCGCGAGCGATGACAGCATGGCAAGACCAAGGATGAGCAGCGTAACGATGATGATGCCTGTAGTTCCGAGTGCTGAAACGCTCACGGATTGCGTCAGATCCGGCTCGACCCCGGAAGCTATGAACGTTGTTGCTGCCATGCCCGTATAATGCATTACACAAATCGCAGAGCCCATGAAAAAAGCGCTCCCGATTTTTCTCCTGGCCTCTGCCGTTGCGTCTCGAAAGTAAAAGGCAATGCGCAGCGCGGAATAGGAAAACGCGATGGCAAACACAACGGACAAGGCCACCAACATGAAATTAAAGTGGCAATCCGCGCTCATCCGCATCGCCAACATGTCCATGTAATGTAAGGGAGCAATTCCGAACCCCATCATGACGCCGCCGCCTATCGCGCGGGCGTTGCTCATTTTCTTGCGGCTTACCAGATAGAGGGCCAGGGAAGAAGCAAGTACCGCTACGAAAAAGGACTGCAAAACCGTCCGCCAATCGTAGCTCACCGGTACCGGCAACTTAAACCCCAGCATGGCGGTGAAATGCATTGACCAAATTCCAATTCCCATGGCGACCGACCCGCAAGTGAACCATGCCGCGAAGCGCCAGCCTTTGTTGGCAGTGACGCGTCCCGCAACATCGAGGGCGGCGTAAGAAGACGCGGCCGCAATCACAACAGAAAGAGCGACGATCAAAGGATCGTAGGAGCCCGGCAAAGTCGTTCCCGCAGGAATCATCTTCAGAGGCCTCTGTCGCTTAGTTGTGCTGGCCGGGCAAGCTTCCTAGGACTACTCGGAGCCGAGGGGTTAAGGGATTTGGCTTAACGCAAACTACTCTTAAGATTGGTAAACCCCTATATGAGGGTACGCGCGTCGATGCGCATGGCTCACTTCAATGCGTCGAGGTTCCCGGGATCGCCGTGTGGTGGACCATACGCCAGGGTTTCAGTGGAGTAAAGTCTTATTCGTAGACCGCTTTAGGGACATTAGCACTAGATCTGACAAGGTGGAGGTTTTCCGAACCGCCGCCCCGAGCCGCAGCGGCCGATGATGGGTGATCCAAGACGCACAGTGGATCGATTGCTAGTTTAACGAAGCGGCCTACCCGCCGCTGTTCGTGAAGTTTCATCGAATTGAGTATTAAACGAGTGTTATGGAAACACTCGTCCAAAAGCTCCGCGCCCGCACCGGCCTACTCAACATGGCTGAGGTCAGCGACCTTCTTGGCTTTCACCCGGTCACGCTACGCGACTGGGCGCGCGAAGGTCGCTTGCCGACCGTCCGAATCGGTAGCGCGTGGCGGTTTGATCCGGTGGAATTGGCGATGTGGGTTTTGGGGTCTCTCATGACAAAAGCCAACAAACTCACTCGTCCTTGGGGTGGACCGGGAACTCGGACACAGATTGCAGTTGCAGGTATCGCCACAAATTTTTCTTGGAATTTCAATCCAGAGAACAACGAATGGGAAATAGTGAAAGCGATGCCCGAAGGTACCGACGATGAGGTCATGTATTCAAGTCCCTCGAAGGCGGACGTAGAGAGGGTTCTCCGAAGCCTGATTGAGAAGGAGTATCCCGGTCTTCTTGCAAGGGGGATTATGACATTCGATTCGAAGGGGGCTGGAGAAGGAATCGAGCGAACTGGAAAGGAGATAGTCTCCTCCACCGATTGAAAGACTCCCGTGCGCCCTCCCTCGAATTATCGGCTGTGGCTTTCAGAAGCGACGGTTGTGAGTTCCAGGTTCCATCCCAACGCTGTATTCTCCACGCGGCTAAGCGATACGGAACCGCCCAATGTGAAAGCCCGCCACTTTCCAATCCCGCGAATCATTCCTGCGCTCAATGACTCACCTACCGGAATACTGGTTTGCTCACAAAAATGGGTTGGCGGCGATTGCACTTCCGAGAGAACTCCGCGGTTTAAGTACCTTACTCTCAGCCTCCGCGACAAAACGCTCCACTTAACACCTCGGGCTATTGAATCGGGCTACGAACACACCTTACCGAAATTATTAGCCCGGACATTAGCCCGCACTTTTTGATTGACGCATCTATATAGGGATATGGGGAATACAGAATTCTGGCGGAGAGGGGGGGATTCGAACCCCCGGTAGGAGTTTTGGCCCCTACAACGGTTTAGCAAACCGCCGCATTCAGCCGCTCTGCCACCTCTCCGCGGCGTGCTTTCAACAGCTTACCACACTGCCGTAGTTTATTTTGTGCACAGTTGGTGCACAGAGTTTGATGGCATCCAAGGTCGTCTCCATCCTCTTCATCGCCGCGAGCACTGCCGGGTCAAAAGCTTTGATGTAGCGATCCTTGGTCACGTGCGCTTTTGCATTACGCAGGACACGTTGAACGATCTTCTCGTCCGCACCCAGTTCATACAAATTCGACGCGATGCCACGCCTGAAACCATGCCAGCCATACCCTTCCATTCCTATCAGTTCTACAACTGGACGGATGACTAGCTGAGCCAACTTGTCGAGGTCCATCGGTTCGCCACCGCCAGAGTGGAACATCACTCCTGCAGCGGGATTACCCACAGAACTGCGATATGCAGTCAAGATTTCCGCCAAATGCCGAATGACCGGGACAGGGCTTGCGCTCGCGCGTGTTTTCGGCTTATTGGTAAAGGTTTTCCAAATTGGCCGATTCACGCTTAGAGCGTCGCCCTGGTAATCCGTCCATTCGAGCCCTCGCAATTCGCCTTCGCGGAGGCCAGCATAGGCCGCCGTTGCGACGACTGCTTTGGGCAGCAGTGGCAGAGAATCCAGAATTCGACAAATCTGATTCAGGTTATACGCGTACGTCTCACCTGGTTCGCGGGCGTTACCGGGAATATGGACGTCCCGCACGGGATTCGCACCATCGAATGCACCTTCATTCTTCGCATGAGTGAAAATTCCGCTCAGGACGCCCTTGATGTGTTGTAGGGTCATCCTGGTCAAAGGTTCTGCCGTCTTGTTCTAGGAACTGCTGAATCGTCAAACGATGCGGGTTCTGACTCATGGCATGCCGCCCGTTCAGTACTCTTCGGGAAGCAAAATCGTCGTGTGGCATCGGCTTCCCTTCGTGATCACCCACACTTTGTCTCCCCAATCGCCCGTAACGTGGCGCGAAAGGAATTCCATCGGGCTTTGGCCCCTCTTTTCGAGAGCGGCGAGCGCTCCCGGCGTAGCGACCAGTTGTCCGAGGTCGAATAGTGGTTTTCGTTGGGTTTGTTGCATGGAATTCTCCTGTTTTTGAATTTGGCCTTTGCTCCCCAGAGGCGCGGCCTGAGCTGCGCATGAGAAGCAAATGCTCTTCATGGCGAGGGGAGGCGGCTGTCCGTGCGCGCCGTCAACGGAGCACCGAAACGCGGTTTGGGAAGAGCAGACCGCAGGGACTTGAAACTGCCGACCCAAATCATTTCCGCAACCTCCCGGCGTCATTCTTTCGCGCCGTTAAGAAAGAACAGCATCGTCACGGGAGTTGTGCCGTTGTTCCGCCACGCATGGCGCGTGCCGTTTTGCACGACGACGTCTCCGCGTTTCAGATGAACAGTCTTGGCGTCATCAAGCTCGAGCCAGATCTCGCCCTCATAAACTACGGCGTAGTCGACAGTGTTCGTCTTGTGCATTGCAGGATCTTCTTTTTCAAAGTGATCGGCTAACCCTCTGAGACGAATCAGAGCCTCGCTGCGCGCAGCTTCACCGTCAAACGACGGGTCCGCAAAAACCGAACCCGACGGAAAGGTCACGAAGTGAAGGCTTGTGCCGCCGGGTCCCGGAACGACGGAGTCGGGATAGCGGTCAAACCTTTGCTCGTCGCGAAGGTCCGGGGTGGTCGGGTTTACCCAAACAAGCGTGTGCTCGTAGTTGGGTACGCTCTGGAACTCATATGCCTGCAATTGTTCGTCACTTTGAATGATGGATTTGCCATCCGCATTTCCGGTGACGATGCGGCGGTAAGTACTCGGTTGCTTACTGCGCTTGGATAACTCTCTTTTTTTTGAGGCCGTTCTATTCATGGCTAGATCTCCGCTTTGGCAATTTTCAGAAGCTGCTTCCCGAAGTTCTCGGCTGCGATCAGACGCATCAAGGCAAGCGGGACCATGAGGGGATGATGCGCATATCGCGAAGTCTGGCGAGCTGCCGCCTAAAGCTCTGGTGCGTGTCGATGCAATGCGCAAAGCCTGCCTGACGAATCTTGATTGTGCTCAGGATGGTCTCTTCACGGAAGTTGAGCATCCAGTCCACGAAGGCCCAGTTTGCAATCTGGTCGTAGGGCGTGGCATGCAGGCCATAGCGGGCAACGATGGAATCCCACAGAGGACCTTTCTCACTCATCTCGGAAACGGTGGACATCGCCGCGAGCGGCTCTGCGATGGGAAGGTTGTAGAAGGCGGCGAGTTCACTCCACAGTTGCCGCCAGCGACAGACATCTCCGTTCGACACGTTGAAGATTTGATTGCGGGCTTTGTTCTCACCTAAAGCCCACAAAGTCGCCCGGCCGAACAATTCCGCGTCTGTCGTCTCCTGGAGAGTGTTCCATCCTTCTTTGTTGCCAGGAAAGCGCAAGGGCAATCCGAGTTCGCGAGTCATCGCAGCGTAAGCCGCGAGACCGGTAACCAGGTTCATTGGCGAGTTCAGGCTTGGTCCCATGATCAGATGGGGACGCAATACCGTCCGGCTCGTTCCATTCTTATCGGCCCATTCAGCCACAATATCTTCCTGCCGGTAGTAGTGAATCGGCGCAATGAGACGAGGCTCTGTCTCCTTCGCCGGGGCGTTAAACGCGCCAAGACTGAAGCCGTACGATTTGGCACCGCCCGCTAGTACGATGCGCTGAAGAGGGACATTGCGCGCGGCAAGAGCGTCGAGCGTGTTTTTCAACATTCTGGCATTTGGCTCAACGGTTTCAGCCATCGTGGGTTTCTCGACGTAGGCTGCGAAGACCAGATCGGTCACCTTATCGAGAGCTGAAAATGCCTTCGTCGTACCCTCACGATCCATGAGATCGACGCTGACGTGAGGGGGCGCGGCCTGCGCACGATGAGTCGGCACGGGCCGACGCGCGGCTGTGGTGATCCCCCATTGTGGATTCTCTGCGACGGCGTCGGCGACACCGGTACCAAGAACGCCATCGGGTCCAACAAGCAGGATCTGACGTTGCGGGACCTGTGTTTCAGCACTGGCGGACATCGCAATTCTCCGTTATTTGTACTTTGGGAAAGTCTTTCCGAACATGGGAGCGCCGCTCTTCGATTGCTCTTCTGTGGCCTCATCCTGAATGACATCCCAATGCTCGACAAGAATTCCGTCTTGAATGCGCACAATATCTGCGGCAATCCAATTCACGGGAGCACCGAAACCGCTAAATCTCCCGTGCACAATCACGAAGTCTCCCTCGGCCACGATCGTTCCGGGTTCGTACTTCAAGGTTGGCGGGATACTCTTGATGAGATTGAACAGACCGTCCCGGCCCGGTGCGATATGAGCGCTGTGTTGAATGTAACGCGGGGACCAGTAGCGCTCGGCCGCTGCGTAGTCCCGTTTATTGAAGAGAGTGTCAAAAGCCTCTAGAACGAGTGCCTTGTTCTTTTCTTGTTTAGTCTGGCTCATTGTTTTTTCCTTTCAGGCAAGACCGTGCCCTGTCTCCCAGAGTCTTGAGATCCAGTCGGTCAATCCTTCCTCACGTTGGGAAGCTGATCTGCTATTTCATCTACTCGCTCGGGATAGAACGCGACACGCCCTCTGATCTCCTCGACTACAGGGAACGGGTCCTCGTATGACCACACCGAATTGACGGACTTCTTTCTTCCGGCGGGAATGCTGTAGTAATTGCAATCGCCCTTGTAAGGGCAATAGGTGACGTGGTCCGTCCGTTCCAATTGCGAAAAATCAACATCCTCGGGTGGAATGTATTGAACGGGCGGATACGCCGCTTCGCGGAGCGTCAGGGCGTTACGGCTATCGGCGACCACCCGGCCCGCGACGGATACGACAACGCGAGCGGGATTACGCTCGATGGAAATCGGATGATCTGGACCTGGAAGCTTTACCTGCTTTTCCTTCATGTTCTTTGGCCTCCGACTTTCTGTTCAGCGCGCGAGCTTTCCACCGTCGGTAGCGAGTGATGCCCCGGTGATGAAGGAAGCCTTGTCGGAGGCCAGGAAAAGAATCGCTGCGGCGACCTCTTCCGGTTGGCCAATGCGCTTCATGGGCACGCGCGAGATCAAATCGGCTTTGTTCTCAGGAGTGCCGGTGAAGCGGTTTAACATCCCGGTCTCAATTGGTCCGGGCGCGACTACGTTGATCCGTACTCCGGTCTCGGCAAACTCGAGGGCAGCTGCTTTGGTAAAGCCTTCGACAGCGTGCTTGCTGCCAACATAGAGAGCAGCGCCCGGTGCTCCCGATCTTCCATAGGTAGAGGAAACGTTGATGATACTGCCGTGGCATTGAGGAAGCATGACGCGCAGCTCATGCTTCATGCTCAACAATGTGCCGAGAACATTCGTGTCGAATGTCGCAGCGTAGCTTTCGGCGGTTTGGTCTGCTAAAGGTCCCGGCTTACCCTCGGTACCAGCGTTGTTGACGGCCGCGTCGAGCCGGCCGAAGCGAGAAACGGTGTGGTCGACCAGCTTCTGGATATCGGTTTCGCGACGCACATCAGCCTGCACGAATTCTGCTTTTGCTCCTAGTGTTCGTAGCTCAGCGGCAAGTCTCTGCCCTTCGTCAGTGTGACGCCCTGAAATGACAACGTCCGCCCCGGCTTTGGCGAAGGCGACCGCGGTCGCTCGTCCAATTCCTGTTAGCGCTCCTGTAATCAAAACAACTTGGTTTGACATAAAACGCTCCTGTTCATTGATACGATTGATGTTGGGCGGCGCAGGCGCACGGTGTGCGTTCAGGCATTCATTCCGCCGTCCACGGTAAGATTCGCGCCGGTAATGTACGAGGACTCCGGTCCGGCGACAAACGCCACCATCGCGGCGATCTCATCGACACGCCCGTAACGATCAAGCGCTGTGGCGGCCTTCTGCGGCACCGCCCAATCACCCGAGGCGGGATTCAATTCCGTGTCGATCGGACCCGGCTGCACGTTGTTGACCGTGATTCCTCGGCCCCCGATCTCTCTGGCCAACGCCTGAGT
>OBLW0100002605.1_pt1 | contig 14539 bp, 12 predicted proteins | sample 1520161 | NCBI WGS metagenome assembly OBLW01 (sample SAMEA3539309, study PRJEB22396) | soil metagenome | biome: tundra; feature: field; material: soil | place: USA | collected 2010-05 | depth 0.15 m
CCAAGAAAGACCAGCTTCGCCACCGCCACAGATTGGGGAAATTCCTGCTGCGCCATGGGAAGCGTCCCACTGACGCAGGAAAGGCGTGGACTCAGAAGTATGTGAACTGGATCCGGATTCACGTGCGTTTCGAGCGGCCCGCGCTGGACGCCACCCTGGCGCATTACCTGGAGGAAGTCGACCATATCGCCGAGCGAATCGCGAAGTTGGAGCAGGCCATCGACGAAGCCGTAGCGCAAGCCGCTCCCGAGATCCGGGCGGTGATCGAAGCCCTGCAGGCATTGCGCGGCGTGGCGCAAACAACCGCCGCCACGGTGGTTTGCGAACTGGGCAGTCTGGCGCGCTTCCCAAGTCCACGTCAGTTGATGGGATACAGCGGCCTGGTGGCGCGGGAGCATTCCAGCGGAACCAGCATTCAACGGGGAGGGATTACCAAGACCGGCAACGCGCATCTGCGCAGAGTCTTGGTGGAGGCGGCTTGGACCTACCAACATCACCCGAATGTCCAGGGCCGAGTGCTGAGGAGGCAGAAATCCCTGGCTCTCAGCGAAGAAGCTCGACGAATCGCCTGGAAAGCGCAACAGCGGCTGCACAAACGTTTCACCGCGCTGGCAGCCCGCGGCAAGAACCACAATCAGATCGTGACGGCCCTCGCCCGTGAACTGCTCGGCTTCATGTGGGCCATCGCCGTGCATACCGAAGCGCAGTTCAAACTGAAAAAGGCAGCTTAAGATCGTGACCTCCGATTGGACAGCAGCGCCGATGACAGCCGAGGGCCCACGAAAAGGAGAACCCTCGACGAGAATTGTGCGGAACGGTCTGCGGACCCAACCCGCGTACTCAGTCCGAGGAAGCTCCCGACGGATCATGTCCATGCGGTTCCGACCCGCGCATATCAGTGTGATCAATCGTCGCGCTAGCCACTGGGCTGTCATCGGCCCTGCTGTCCAAAACCCGCTCCAAGCCCACCAGCGGGAACATGTTCCCGCTACGCCGCCCGTCGACTTTGTACTGGGTGCCAGAACGGTGCTCGCCGTCAAGGGTTCGCTTCGCCGCGCCAAACACCGGCGCGCCCTTGACGGCTGCGCGCCGTTCCGGCCAGGTGGTGATCGCGACGGGCGGCTCCGGCGGGAACATTACACGCTCTGCCACGACGAAGAAAACACAAGACCAAGACCTCAGCCCCTAAAAGGGCTTGACAGGTCGCTCCATATCAGTTCTCCGTCGGCGTTTTGTCCATGTGATCGATCACGATCACGTCGAGCTGCGTTTTGGATTTCTCCAGCTTCAGCCCGAGTTGCTTTTCAAGCGCCGTAAACAGATCGGGAGCAGCGGCGGGCTGGTCGGCATCGCCTGGCGACGGTGCCGCGAGGATTCGTCCCAGCGGACCCCGCAGCCCCGCGTTCGAATACTCCAGATGGAAATCATATGGGCCGGTCAAACCGGTTTTGTCCACGATCCGGCTGCCCTTCAGCGTAAACTGGAGGTTATTCGCCAGTTGCTGAAGCGTCGCCATCCGGAATGCCTGGCGCATGACCCCATTCTCACCCCTTCCCTGGATATCGGAACGTCCGGCAGGCAGTTGCGGAAAACCCTCACGATCCAGCGACGCAGCCGTGGCAAACGTACCCGGCTGCGGCGCATCGGGCAGCGGACCGTCGGCCGGCGCGGTCTCCTTCAGCTTCGGTCCGCCCTTGGCCACAACCAGAGAATACGCGTCGAAACCCTTCTTTTCGCTGTGGTACGTAAGATGGAATCGCTCCTTGAGCAGATTGAGCAGCATTTCGTTGGCCTGCTCTTTCGTCGCGCCCGGCGGGACATTCGCCGAAATGTCGAATCGGGCGTCCGGACCCATGACCCAGTCGGAGCCGGATATCTGATCCAGCGGAAGCGCGAAAGCGGTCATCAATAACCTGCGCATTACGACCCAGGTGAAAGTCATGCGCGTGGGATCGCCCGTGCCGGGGCCGCCGGTAATTTCGCCGGCCGCCTGAATCGGGGTGTACGGAGGCGTCGAGCCGGCCGGGCGTACCGAGCCGACTTCGAAACGGAGGGGCGATTGCGCCTGGCTCACGGCAACTTCGGGGTTGGGCGCCGGTCGACCTGGCCGAGCTTGTGCCAGCAGTACCCGTTTCTGTTCCGCCACCTTCTGGTCCGGGAATGCAGGCGCGGGAACGATCCAGCGCGGGAGCGGTGGAGTTGGATCGCCAGCTGAAGGGCCAACAAGAGTGATCGAATCGAAACATCCGCCAGGTGGGCCAACATAAGTATTTCTCTCCTTCGGTTATTCCTCGCCCTTAGGGGCCGCTTTTCTTGACGCTTCTTTCTTCGTGGCTGGATTCCGCGCGAGCTTTCGAGCCAACTGCTGAAGCTCAGCCCGATCTACGGCCTCGTTCTCCACCATGCCAACCAGCAATTGCTCCAGAGAGCCGTCGCAGAACCGGTCGAGAATCTGCCGTACGGCCCACACGGCCACGTTTTTGGGCTTCTCTACCACGCTGTAAACAAATGCTTTCCCGTCGGCCTTGTGATTGACATAGCCCTTCTCTTGCAAGCGCAAGAGGACCGTGCGAATGGTAGAACCTTTCAGCACGCGCCGTGGAGCTAGGGCTTCACGAACCTGTTCCGCGGTCCGAGGGCCGCTCTTCCAGAGAATTTCCATAAGCTGGTGCTCCAGTTCGCTGAGCCCCTTCCGGGGTGGTTCGGGGTTGCTTTGCATCATCCTGCTACATCATGTCGCAGAAATGTCCCGCGTGTCAAGAGAAATCTTTCTGCGGGGCTATCGGGAACAACTAGGGCTGAGACTCGAATAACCAAAAAGGTCTTTCGACCTCGGTCGCCTCCGCCATCTCTGCCGCCGCGCCTGGGTCGTTGACAGCCATACTGTCCAAATATCAGTTCCCCCCATTACGCCGCAGTGAACGGTGCCAAGCGGCCATTGTGGACGATACACGGGAATATCATACTTAACGCTTCACGGTCTACAGGCTACGCGGCAGCTCGCTCGCGCGAGCCGGTCCGGCTCACGCCGTGGGCGATTCTTCTGATCTCTTGCGCGCTTTGGTTCGGAGCATTCCAGGAATGCTCTGTTGGGTGCCTTGTGCGCGGGGCCTCTCCATCCTGCCTTTCAGCCGTTCCTCGCGGCGGCGCAGGGCGGAGGTGTCTTCCAAAACCAGAGCCTGGCGGGTCATATCGAGCGCCATGGCGTGATTGCGCTCGCGGTGCTCGTAGTGTTTGGCCAGCTCTTCGAGCGCACGCACACGGTAGCCGTTGCGCGATCCCGCCAGCTCCACGAAACCCGCCAGCGCCGCGGCGTCGCGCCCCAAACGCTTCTCCATGGCCGCGATGTCCCACAACGTGCGAAACAACAGATCGTCCGGTAGTCCCATATCCACGGCCCGCCGGAACAGGCTTAAGGCCTCTTCCCGGCGTCCGCCCTGGTCGAGCCAGCGCGCCAGTCCGATGAGGTCGGGCCCATGGCGGAGCGGCGCGTCTTCCGGCGAGCGGAACGCGAACGGCACGATGGCCGTCAGGCACGCCAGCGAGAGGATGTCGATGGCGTTGTGGTGGAAAATGGGGACCACCCGGAACGCCTCCTGGGTCCGCAGGAACTCGAAGTAGACGTAGGGGATCATTTCGCCGGGCAGATCGCCCTGGCGCTCCACGCCCAGGATGCGGTTCTCCAGATCCACCAGCCGGCAGCTTTCCAGACGCAGCTTCCACAAACGCCGCGCGCCGAACAGCAGGTCCAGATGTTCCATGCGGTCGAACGGCGGGTGCGCCCGCGCCATGCGGTAGCGGGTCTCAAGCAGCGGTTGGTCGTACGATTTGCCGTTGTAAGTGATCAGCACGTCGAACCGCGCCAGGTACTCGGCCAGCCTGGAAAGCTGAGAGGCCTCCTCGCCGAAATCGCGCATGAAGAACTGGCGCAGACGGAACCCCTCCGGCTCGATGGATCCCACGCCGATCAGGAAAGCATAGGTGCCGGCGCCACCGGCCAATCCCGTGGTTTCCGTGTCCAGGAAGGCCCATTTGGCGGGGTGCGATTGCGCGATGGCGCCGGCCGAGAGCTGGTCGAGAAGGTCTTCCGGCAGTTCCGCCAGGGCCGAAATGTCCATGCTGCCATGGCGGCGGTGGCGCTCCCATAGCCTCTCGGTTTCGAAGTGCTCGCCGTGCGGCGTATGGACCACCTCGCCGCTCATGAGCTGCTCGATGAAGACGCGGGACGGCTGGGGCAGCTTCCGCGGCGGAGACGTTTCGGCCGTCCCGCTTCCCCACTTGCGGTCGATGCGCGCCACGCGGCGCCGCAGTTCGGCGAGTTGTTCCTGGAGATCCTCCATGCTTCGCCTTTTCTTTGCCTACTATAACCCTTGGCAAGTCCGGGTTTCAAGTTGCTATATTCAAGAGAATGATCGAAGGCGCAGTGGTTCCCGTCGCGGGATTTGGGACTCGGCTTCTGCCGGCCACCAAATCGCAGCCCAAGGAGATGCTGCCTGTCGCACGAAAGCCCATCGTGCAGTACGTGGTGGAAGAGCTGGTTTCGAACGGCGTCCAGCAGATTCTATTCGTCACCGGCCGCAACAAGACGTCTATCGAGGACCATTTCGACCACGATCCCGAGCTGGTCAGGATGCTGGCGGAGACGCAGAAGGAAGCTCTTCTGAAAGAGCTGGAGTCCGAGGCTCTCAAGGCCAAATTCTTCTATACGCGCCAGCGCATGCAGAAGGGGCTCGGCGACGCCGTGCTCTGCGCCGAGAGTTTCGCCGGCGAGAAGCCTTTCGTGGTGGCGCTGGGCGATTCCATTCTCGGCCTGAACGCGCTTTCGCGGGCGGTGGCCCGCATGGCGGATGTGTTCGACGGGCGGCGCGCCAGTTGCGTGATTGCGGTGGAAGAGGTGCCGCCCGAAGAGACGCGTCACTACGGCATCGTGCAGCCGGCCGATGGCGGGAACGACGTGTTCCGCATCGCCAACGTGGTCGAAAAGCCCGACCCCCGGAGCGCGCCCAGCAACCTGGCCATCGCGGGCCGCTACATCTTCTCGCCCCTGATTTTCGACATGATCCGCCGGGTACAGCCCGACCAGCGCGGCGAAATCCAGCTCACCGACGCCATCCAGTTCATGTGCGAGGAGGGCCGCCGGGTGGTCGCGGTCAAACTGCCGCCCGGCGAGAAGCGCTACGATATCGGCAACTTCCCCAGCTATTTCGAGAGTTTCGTGGAATTCGCGCTGGCCGACCCGGTTTATGGCGCGGGTTTCCGCTCCGCCTTGGAGCGGCTGCTGGCGAAAACCGCCGCAACGGTTTGAACGAGAAACGGCTATTCTTTCCGCTGCTGTTCGCGCTGCTTCTGGCGGCGCGGCTGTGCCACTCCGGCATTCTGTGGGAGGGCGACGCCTATCCCATGGCGGCCGCGGGCCAGATTCTTTTCGGCAAGACCATCTACCGCGGCATCTGGTTCGATAAGCCGCCGCTGCTGCCGCTTTTCTATCTGTTGAGCGGCGCGCGCCCCGGTTGGGCTCTGCGGCTCGAAGGCGCGCTCTATGCCCTGCTGTGCTGCTGGGTTGTCTACCGGTTTGCGCGCAACCTGTGGTCGCGGCGCGAAGGCCTATGGGCCGCCGGGTTGCTGGGATTCTATCTGGTCTTTTACCTGCCTTCGGCCGTGATACCCGTCGCGTCGGACCTCCTGATGCTGGCGCCGCATGCGGCGGCTGTGTGGATGGCCTTCCGGCGGCGCCCGTTCTGGAGCGGCGCGCTGGTGGCGGTGGCCTTCTGGATCAGTCCCAAGGGCGTATTCGTGGCGGCGGCCTGCGCGCTCTGGTATCCGGCGGGGATCCCTCTTATGGCCGCCGGGTGGGCCGCGGTGAGCGGAGCGGCGTTGGCATGGCTGTGGAGTTGCGGCGCATTGGCGCCGTATTGGCGCGAGGTGTGGCAGTGGGGGTTGTTCTACGCCGGAATGCCGCTGACCGAACCGGTCAAGAATGGGCTGCTGCGCACTCTCAATTGGATGGGTTTTCATGCGGCGGCGTGCGTAGCGGCTGGCTGGTTTCTGGTCAAGCAGCGGGGCGGTTTGCGGTGGGCGGGATGGGTGATCGTTTCCCTAGTGGGCGTGGCGGCGGGACTGCGGTTCTTCCCGCGATATTACTTTCTGCTGCTGCCTGTCCTGGTGCTGATGGCCGCGCGTGGGTTCACGCTGCTTGGCCCGTGCCGCGTTTGCGTGGCGGCGCTGCTGCTGATTCCCCTGGTGCGGTTTGGTCCCACCTACGCGACGGCGCTCGGCGGCGCGGTGTGGCGCGATACCCAATTGGACCGCGATGGCAGGGCGGCGGCGGCGCTGATCCGCGAGGCCAGCCGGCCCGGAGATACGCTTTTCGTCTGGGGGTACCGCCCTGAAATATACGCTTATGCCCGGCTCAGGGCCGCGAGCATGTTTCTCGATTCGCAGCCGCTCACCGGCGTCCCGGCAGACCGGTACCTGACCCCATCTGCGCCCATGGAACAGGGCGAAGATCCGTGGAAAAACCGCGCCGAACTGGCGGCCACGCGGCCCACCTTCGTGGCCATCACAGCCGTCGCCGGTAATGCCCGTCTCGATATCGCCCACTACCCGGACCTGCGGGCGTGGTTCTCGCAGTACCGGGAGGTGGCGCATACCCGCGCCACCACGATCTTCTATTGCGGCTGCCGCTCTTCGCCCCAGAGGAGCGGGTCGGGGCCGGAGAGTTTCCGGAAGAGTTGGTAGTTGGCGGCGGCTGCATCGCGCTTGCCCTCGCGGGCCGCCGCCAAGCCCCGCAGGTAGTAAATGCGCGGGAAGTAGAACGAGAGGAGCGGGGCGGTTCCCACCGCGGGAATCGGGTTCAACCGCAGAAGGGGCGCAGCTTCCTTTTCACGGCCGGCTTCGAGGTAGGTCCAGGCTAGCAGGATCGGCAAGACGCCTTGCCGATCGGCCTGGTCGGCGCTTTCGTAGATCCGCTCGATCGCTTGCGATGCGGGCTGGAATTCCTTTGCAACAAGCAAGGCGTACGCCAGGGCCGTGTCCGCGACGGGACTCCCCGCGGGACCGGGGAAGTCGTGCGCGGCGCGCGCGGTCCATTCCGCCGGCGATGCGGGCGAGGAGGTAAGATACCGGACGAGCGCCACAATCTCGGCGCTGGACGGACCAGCGTCCACGGCGGTTTGCTGGGCCGCCCGAACAGCCGCGCCGCGGTCCCCCAGCATCAGCTTCCAGATAGCCAGCGTGAAATAGGCTCGGGCCGCCAGTTCACGCGCAGGGCCGTTTTGGGCGGCGCGCGCGAAGGCATCCATTTTCACGCAAGCCTCCTTGCGGCGTCCGCTCAGCCACAACCATTCCGCGTCACGGTAATCCAAGGCCGGGTCTTTATCGGCGGCCCGGGCGGCGAGGTACTGACGGGCCAACCCGTCCGCGCCGGCGATATCGCCGGTCATCAGGCGAGCTATGGCGGCCTTGAAAAGGGAGCCGTCCGCCTCGAAATGCGGGGTCTTCCGGGACGCCTGGATATAGAAATTCTCGGCTTCACCCAGGCGCCCGACGAGGAGGTTCACGTCGCCCATCGAATCCATGGGGTTGGCATCCGCGGGCCGGAGCGCCTGGTAGCGGCGCAAGGCCCCCATGGCAGCCGGGAGATTGCCCGCATAAGCGCAGGCATAGCCCAACTGGTTCAGAGAGTTGGCATCCTGCGGCTCGATCTCCAGAGCCCTTTCATAGCCGTTCACTGCCTGGGAATACTCGCGCGCATTCAAACGGGCTTCGGCCAGTAATTCCCATACGGTGGGGTCGGAAGGAGTCAGCTTAGAGACCGAGTCCAGGGCGCGGAGCCGGGCGGCCCGGTCGCCGCGCAATTCCGCGTCCGCGACTTCCAGACGCGCCCGTTCCAGCGGCCGAAGGCCGGTGGAAAGCGCCTGGCCGATCACCGCCAAGGCGCCGGCGGCATCGTGAGCCTGGGCTTTCAGTTGTGCGAGCAGACGGTAGGCCGGCGCGAAATCCGGGTCGGCGGCGACGGCCTGCTGGAGGTTCCGCGTGACCTCCGCCGGATCGTTGCCCTCGAGCGCGGCGATGTAACTCTTCAAAGCCGGAGCGTGGGAGGAACGGTAGGCCGGAGCGCCGGCCCAGAGCTGCCGGGCCAAGCCGGAGGCCGCCGCAACGACATCGTTCTCCGCCGCGGCGGCGGAGACCACAGCCGTCATTTTCCCGGTCTGGAGATTTTCGATCGTCAGCCGGGCCAGGAGCCTGCCGCCGGAAACCGAGAAGTCGCCGTAGCCCAGGCGGTTGGCGCCGGCGACCAGGGCCAATCCCCGCTCGGCGGAAATGCCCGGCGCGGAGACCGGCCGCGCACTCAGGACGCGCTCAAAGTTGTGAATCCGCGTGGACGGGATGGCGTAAATTCCGGGGGCGCCGGCCAATTCGGAGGTGATGATTTCGGAGAAGGCGCGGCCCATCCAATCCGCGGAAGGGTCCGAGCCAAGGTTTTCAAATCGAAGGATGGCGATGCGCTGAAACTCGGGCGCGTCGCGGCGGGAACACCCAGTGAGGGCTAGCAGGGCAAGAAGCAGCAAGAGGCAGGGGCCGGGGGCCGGGGGCCGGGGGCCGGGGATTAGTCGCCGCTTAAAGTACACGCGGCTCCGAAGCCAGCAACTCCTTGAACTCCGGGAGATCGCGCATGGCCTGGAACTCGGGGTCCTGCTCCAGCTTCTTCTTGTCGTGGAAGCCTTCTTCCAGGGCCTTCCTCAAGTACTGGATGGCCAAGTCGTTCCGGCTGGCTTTGGCGTACAGCTTGGCTATGTAGTAGTGGTACCGGGCGCGGTCCTCCACCCTGCTGTCTTCGAGCACAACCCCAAAAAGCCCGCGGTTTTCGAAGACTTCCGGATCGAGCTGGATGGCCTCCTGGTATTCGTCCATCGACAACTTATCCAGCTTGCGCGCGAAGTAGGCCGTGCCAAGGTTCTTGTGAAAGGAAGCCGACTGGGGCGTGATTTGGAGCGCCTTTTTGTAAGCGCCGATGGCCCGCCGATAACTCTTGCGGGCGTAATAGACAGTGCCGATGTTGTTCTGCGCTTCGGCGTAGCGGGGCCTGAGCTTGAGCGCATGCTCGTAGTCCGCCTTGGCCCGATCGAGCTGGCCGAGCTGATGCCAGGCAATCCCGGCCTTATTCCAGAGGACCGGGTTGTCCTTGGGACCCTGGCCGTAGGCTTCGATAGCATCGCGATACATTTTGCGAGCCATGAAGAGATCGCCGCGATCCTCGGAGGAGAGGGGTTTGGCCGGCGCCTCGCCCTGGGCGAACAGGGGGCCGAGGCTTGCCGCGAGCGCGATGGCAATCGGCCAGGAAACCATGCGCGTCTCCTTCATTCACTTATTTAAACACACGCAAGAGGCGCCGCAGTATTCCCGGTTTCTCCTCCTTCTTGGGAGGGTCGGGCGACCGGGTCCGATCCACCGGGACCGCCTGCCGGACCGCGGGCCGGCGCGGCGCGGAGGGCGCCGCCGCTCCATCGGCCCCCGTGCCCGTGACAATTGGCCGCGTATCGGTTGGCGCAGCGAGCGCAGGCGCCGGCGCCGGGCTGGCGGATGAAGTTTCCCAACCGGATACGTTCGTGACATTGTGGCCGCGGTGCAGCGGGCACGTACCCACTGGCTCAGTGCCGGCGATGTAAACCTCGCGGCGCACCTTGGGGCAACTGGAGGTGGCCGGCATGCCGGATTCCGGATCGATCATGATGGAAACCACGCCGCCCGGGCTTTCAAAAGGCTTGGTATCGCGGTAGTCGCGATACTTCAGGGCGCGCTTCATGAACTCGGCCCAAATGGGAGCGGCCGAGTGCGCGCCTTCCAGGTCCAGATCCAGGTTACTGTCGATGCCCACCCACACTACGCACAGGAGTTCGGAGGTGTACCCCGCGAACCAACCATCGTGCGAAGTTCCCGTCTTACCGGCCACCGGGAAGTTCAGGTTGTAGCGTGCGGCCACGCCCGCCGCCGTGCCGCTCCGGATCACCTCCTGCATGAGCTCGGTCATGATGTAAGCCACGCGCGGATCGAGCGCCTGCTTGCGTTCGATTTTATTCTTGTAGACCGCCTTGCCCTTGTCGTCGCGGACCATGGCGATGAAGCTGGGCTTGATCCACTCGCCCTGGTTGGCGAAAAGGGTATACGCTCCCACCGCTTCGAGGGGCGTGATTTCGTAGGTGCCGAGCGCCACGGCCGGGGTCGGCTGGATGTCGTCGGTAATGCCGGCGCGACGGGCCATCGCCACCACGGCGGGATAACCGACGGTCTCCGCGACCTTCACGGTGGCCACGTTCAGGGAGTGCGCCAGGGCCTCGCGCAAGGTGACCGTGCCGTAGAAAGTGTGTTCGAAATTGTCAGGGCTGTAGGACTTGCCGTCGAACCAGAAGGTAGTGGGTTCGTCCACCACCTGGGTGCTGGCGGTGAGCGCGCTCGATCCGCCCTGGACGCCGGTATCGATGGCGGCGGCGTAAACGAACGGCTTGAAGATGGAACCGGGCTGCCGCTTCGCCAATACGTGGTTGAGCTGGCTGACGCCGTAATTGCGGCCGCCGACCAGTGCTTTGACCTCGCCGGTGTGCGGGTCGATGGCAATCAGAGCGACCTGCGCTTCGGGAGGAGTCTGGCCGTGGAAGCGGCGCTGGCGCTTGATCTGGGCATCGACCTCCTGCATGCCGAGGCGAACGGCTTCGCCCGCCTCGCGCTGGAGGCGCAAGTCGATGGTGGTGTAGATGCGGAAGGCGTTGGACTGGAGGTCGGCGTCCTGAAACTTGCTCTGCATGGCATCGTCGATCATGTCGACGAAGTAAGGGGCCTCGACCGATTGGGCGGTTCCCTTGACCACGGTGAGCGGCGAGTCTATGGCGAGCGCGTAATCGCGATCGTTCACATAGCCGTTCTGCCGCATCGCCCCGAGCACGATGTTGCGGCGGTCGCGCAGGTGATCGGGATGCCGGAAGGGGTCGAAGTAGGCGGGCCATCGGGGCAAGCTGGCGAGTTCGGCGGCCTCGGGGAGGGTAATCTGGCTGAGGTCTTTTCCCAGGAACGCTTCGGCGGCCTCTCCGAAGCCGTGGATGCGAAACGTCCCACGCGAGCCAAGGTAGATTTGGTTGGCGTAGTCCTCGAAGATTTGTTCCTTGGAAAGGCGCTGCTCAAGTTCCAGGGTGATGACCACCTCAGCCAACTTGCGGCCCCAACGCTTGTCCGGGGAGTCCAGGCCCGTGTCCAGCCAGAACATGCGCGCCAGTTGCTGGCTGAGGGTGGAAGCGCCCTGCTCTTTGCGGCCTTGCTTGAGATCGACGTAAGCGGCCTTGACAATGCGGACGGGGTCGAATCCGGAGTGCTGGAAGAAGCGTTTGTCCTCGGCCGAGGTAAGGGCGTCCACCATCACCTTGGGAATGTCGGCGAACTTCACGATGCGGCGCTTCTCGCGGCTGGGGCCGGAGACGTTGGTGATGAGCTGCGGCTCGAGCTGATACTGGCCGCGCAAGGTGTTGTCGCGCAGGGAGACGATTTGGGAGATCTTTCCTCCGGCGAACTTGAGCACCCCGGCCTCCTGTTCGAAGTAGGAGTCGACGCCCGGGAAGATCTCTATGGAGTTCGGATGCAACTGATAGTAGCCAACGGTGTTGTGGGTTGAATCCGTATAGCCGCTGCGGCGCAGTTCGGAGGCGATGTCGGCGGGAGTGGCCACGTCGCCCACGGACACGGATTCAGCGGCGGCGAAGATCTTGGCGGTATTGGCGAAGGGGCCGGCGCGCAGCTTCTGGTCGATCAGCCGCGAGTACTTCGCATAGTAGTAAGTGAAGGCTCCTACGCCCAGGACGGTGCAGGCGGCGAATCCGATGAGCAGCACGCGGCCTACTGGCCCCAGAAAGAAACGCGTCAGCCTGGCGCCCCTGGGGACCCGAACTTTCATCTCTTTCCTGGGCACTTGATTCAATTTTCGCATGCTGGGGGTGGGAATGGATTTCGGCTTGGAAGGCGCCGGTCAACCGGGAGCCCGGAGCCTACCGTTCCGAGAGGGGAGCTTGCGTCCGGCGAGGCGGGCGCGCCGGATGGGTGGCAGGGTTCCCAATGGTCCTCCCAATGGCTCGATTCCGGGACATCGGGGATGGCGGGAATTGGCTCGGGCTGGGGGGACGGAGGGACGGCAAGCGCTTCGTTTTGTGGAGGTTCGGAGGGGATTGGGTTCGTTTCGCCAAGGAGGGGTTCGGGAAGAACGCAGACCGGGAGGTCCGCGCCACCGGGGGCCGGACGGATGGCCTTCAGACGGTCGAATTCATCGACAGCGCGGCGGTAGTGGCGCTCCGCCTGGGCCGCGTAGCGCAAGCACAAGGACAAGGCGTTGGATTTGGCGGCGCTGTGTTGAAATCCCTCAGCCAGGATGAAGTTGCGGTTCTGCACGCGCGCGACTTCGATATCGGCGAGGAGGATCGGGTCGATCTGGACGCGGGGTATGTCGGTGAGGCCGCAAGCTTCATTGAGGCAGGAGGTGAAGAGGCCGGCTTCCAGGCGGGCGGCGCGGAGCATGGCCTGCTGGGTGAGGGCGATTCGCTCGACGGCGAAGAACTCCTGCGAGTTGACGGGCTGGTAGAATTCCACGGCGTCGTCCTTGAGGTTGGCGACCTCCTGGACGTCTTCGAGGCGAACGACGGTGTAAGCGGCGGAGGTAAATCCGTGTTTGCGGGCGTTTTGAGCGGAACGGGTCTTGCCTTCCGGAGAGCGGGGTCCGGAGGACTTGGCGGCATTGGCTCGATTGGCGGCGAATTGCTCGGGGGAAACGTAATTTTGAGAGTTAGGCATATGCTTTTCCGATACTCCTTACGCTTTCAGAGTTGCACGGGGTGGGGGTTGAGTCCGAAATGCAGGCCCTGGCAAGTGATGGAAAAGAAAGGGATTATTTGGTTAAAAGTGTCGGTGACCGGCGCGGATTTGCGGATGCGGGCTCGGGGCTGCCTCGGATTTCCCAAAGATGCCTTTGCTCCCCGATGTTTCCTTCCGCTCCGGCCGATAAGACGTAAGGTGGATGGCTGAAGGGCGCACATAGCCCTTGCCATCGTATGGAGGCTACCTTGAGCGATGGCGCCGAAGAGGCGCGGTTTGGCAATGCGCCGGTCCGATTCTGGTGGTCGAGTGGAGTGGTGCTCACCTACAAGACCTGGACCACGACGTCGGTTACCGGTTCGTCGAACCAGAACGGCGGGAATCTGACGCTGCACTCGCACAACACCAAGTGGGACGAGATCTGGCTGAGCGGTGCGGATGGGGTCGAGTGGTCCCATACGTTCGGCGGCCTACCCCTGCCGTATCACGAAGGGCAGACGATGGAACTTCTCTTCGCCCAGTCCGCTTCATCGGATTCCAGCGTGCTGCTACTGGTGGCGAACCGCTCGACGGAGCGGTGGGTGACATATACCGGCCAGTTCGCCGATCTGCTGCCCAAGCCACGGCTGGGCACGCTGCGCGCGGTGCTCGTGGCGGCCGGGCTTTTCGCGATGGACAGCTATATTCCGGCGTCCCACGGGATCATCGGCTACTTGTGGCTCGGGTTCTTTGGCGTCCTAGCGCACTCCATCTACCGCCGCTGCCGCCCGAGGGGCCTCAAGGAGATCGCCGATTACGTCCAGTCGCGGAACGCCGAGCGGAATCGCGCGGCCCCGGCGGGCATGGCTCCGGCACTTTCATAAGAGCGGGCTTCGCGGTTCGGCACGACGCGGAGGAACGTACGAAGATTGGTCGCGGTCGCGAGGTGGGCTTCTCCGAGAAAGAGGTTCTCTCTAATACATAAAGGATAAGAAGAATCGGTCGATAAGAGAAGCAAGGGCCGAACACCCATGTCGAAGTGCGACGGAGGAACGGGCGTTCGCGCGCCGGCTCGTGTGAGGAGCTAAAGGAAGAACTAATGGTAAAAACGTTTCTCGTTGCTGTCGCGCTTCTCTGCGTTGAGGTGGCAAGCGCCCAGGAGCCGCTGACCAACGACTCTGTCGTCAAGATGGTGAAGGCTGGACTTTCCGCGGACGTGATCGTGAGTATGGTGAAAACCCAACCCGCGAAATACGATCTGACGCCGGACCAGTTAATCAGTTTGAAATCGGCCACGGTTCCCGATCGGGTGGTAGCGGCGATGGTCGAAAAGGGCTCGGGTGGGGGTACGGTTTCGTATACCGATCCGCACGCCAGCGGCGCGACGCCGGTCGCGGGCACGGTCGCTGCGGGCGATCCTAACGACCCTATGTCGCCCCACGATTCCGGCATCTATCTCTACGCGAAGAACAAGAACGGCGAGTACAAGCTGACGGAACTGGAGCAGGCTTCCTACCAGGGATCGAAAACCGGCGGGTTTCTGGCTTCTTCCCTTACATATGGAATCAAGAAGGTGAAAGCGAAGGCCGAGATTCCGGGCCAACACGCCAGTATCCGGACCCCCGATACACAGCCGGCTTTCTATTTCTACTTTGAAGATATTAACCAGTGCATAAGTAAGTAAACATTGGTTATAATGGGGCATGAAGCGCCG
>OBLW0100002607.1_pt1 | contig 14530 bp, 12 predicted proteins | sample 1520161 | NCBI WGS metagenome assembly OBLW01 (sample SAMEA3539309, study PRJEB22396) | soil metagenome | biome: tundra; feature: field; material: soil | place: USA | collected 2010-05 | depth 0.15 m
GCAGCACGTCCGCTTCCTGGCCGAGCGCGCGGGCCAGCGCCACCCGCTGCCGCATCCCGCCGGACAGTTCGTGTGGCCGCTTGCCGCCGAACCCGCCGAGGTGCACAAGCTCCAGCAGTTCGGCGGCCCGCTCCCGGCGCTGCGCCCGGGAGACGCCGGTGGCCCGCAGGGCCAGCTCGACGTTCCGGGAGGCGGTGAGCCAGGGGAACAGGGCCGGCTCCTGGAACATGAGCGCGACCCGGTTGCCGTTCGTGGATATCTCGCCGGATGTCGGCCGGTCCAGGCCAGCCACCAGGGACAGCAGGGTGCTCTTGCCACAGCCGGAGGCACCGATCAGGCAGACGAACTCACCAGGCGCGGCGGACAGCGACACCCCGTCGAGGGCGGCCACCGTCGATGCCCCCCGGCCGAATGTCTTGGAGACTTCGGTAATTTGGATGGCAGCGTCCTGCCCGGTGGTCTGCACCGCGGCGTCCGGCCCGGTGTTTTCCGGCCCCGGGCTGCGTGGTCCGGGCCTCAGTTGCCCAGCGTTCTGGAGCACAGTGCTGTCCTGCACGGCAGTTCCCTCCTCTGCACTGTTGCGGGGTGCCAGACGCGCTGACGCCCCCGGAGGGGTGTCCCCGGGGGCGTCAGCGCGATCTGGGATGACGCTCATGTACTCGTCAACTCAGGAACTCACGTTCGGCTCGCCTGCCGCGGTCAGCAGCGTGTTCAGCGGGCCGAGATCGTAGATGCCGCTCAGGTTTACGGGCTTGAGCAGCCCGACTGCCTCGGCGTGCTTTGCGTCGGTCGCCAGCGAGGACGCGATGGGGTCGTCGGTGAAGGTAATTTCCTTGAACGACGCGGCCAGGATGGCCGACTTCAGGCCCTTGCCGGTGAGCTTGGTCAGTTCCGCGTTGGCCGCCGTCTCCGCGGCGGCCTGGTTCTGGGCGATGTAGTCGTTCGCCTTGACCTGCCCCTTGAGCAGCCCGCTGACCGCGCTCGCGTGCGCCTTCAGGAACGACTGCGTGACGACCAGATTGGTGGTGACGAACTTGCCGCCCGGCCACAGGCTGGCCTCATTCACCAGGGTCTTCCCGCCGTCCGCCAGCAACTCGGCGTCATACGGCGCCGGCTCCCAGCCGCCGTCGATCTGGCCCGACTTGAACTCGAGCACCGCCGCCGAGTTCGGTGTCGTCGGCTTGATGGGAACATCCCCGCCACCGGTCTCGGTCGTGGTCAGACCTTGCTGCTTGAGCCAGTAGCGCAGCGCCACGTCCTGGGTGTTGCCCAGCGACGGCGTGGCCAGGGACTTGCCCTTGAGCTGGGCGGCGCTGGTGATGCCGGACTTCACAACCAGTGACGCGCCGCCTGACGCCGCACCAGAGATGATCTTGATGGCGCTGCCGTCCGACTTCTCCCAGGCGTTGATCGCCGGGTTCGGGCCCACGTAGGCGGCGTCCAGCTGCCCGGCCAGGATGGCGGTCGTCTCCTCGGTCCCGGTGCTGAAGATCTTGACGCTGAGGGTGACGTTCTTGCCCAGGCTCTGGGTGAAGAAGCCCTTGTCCACCCCCACCAGCGCGGGCGCATGGGTGATGTTGGCCAGGAAGCCCAGCCGCAGCGTGACGGGGGCGTCCGCCTGGCTGGAGCTAGAACTCGAGGACGACCCGGACGAGCCACATGCGGCCGCCAGCACAGTGACAGCAACTGCTCCTGCCGAGAGTAGCGCTCGTCGCATTAAGGTCCACCTTATCGATCAGGTTGGTAGGTATTACAGAATTAAACCATACGGCGAGAGTGGTCGGCGCATGCCGAACACATATATTCCGACCAGGGTTTTTATCCCGTTTCCGCATGATCAATCACGCTCTGTCCATGCGGTGTGCATGCGCCAGATACCTGAGCGTTCCGCAGCCATCACGTTCCGCTACCTACGCTCATCGTGCGAGCGACCTGACCGCCCTCCCGCCGTCGCGCCCCGTCCTGGAGAGCCTGGACAACTCGAAGGTCTCCCGGTTCCAGTTGAAGATCATGTTCATCTCGGGAATGGGCTTCTTCACGGATGCCTACGACCTGTTCGTCACCGGCACCATGGTCGCTCTCCTGACGCCGGAGTGGAGCCTGTCCACGGGCCAGGTCTCGCTGCTCAACTCGATCACCCTGGAACCGCATGTTCAGGGGCCGCGTCCTTAGGGGGTGGCCTCGACGGTGGGCTCGGGCCCGTAGCGGCCACTGAAGAGCAGCGACGAGATCTGGTCCAGGGTGTTGGTTCCCTGGTGGAAGTCCGCGGCGCCCTGCTCGTCGTCCATGATCGCCAGGCTGTACTGGGCTTGCGGGCCCGCAAAGCCCACGGTGTTCACGATCCAGACCCCGGAGTCGTCCTCCCAGCCATCTTTGTTGCCCGGATCATTGGCGGGGCCAGCTCCCCACACGCCCCACTGCTGGATCGGTGCGACCCGCTGCATACGGCTCGTAATGTAATCACGGACAGTAGGTGGAGCATCGTTGAGTATGTAGTTCATCAGGTTGTCGAGATCTTCCGCTGAGCAGTACATGAACCCCCAGTACGCCGAGCTGGAGGAGAAATAGGCGCTGGTCATCCCGAACGCCCGGATGCTTCCCAGGAAGCTGGAGCCCTCAAATTGGCCCCAGAGCTGGTCGGCGGCGGTGTCGGAGCTCTCGGACAGGATCGCGTCGATCAGGGCCCAGTCATCGTCACCTAGCTGGATGGTGCCCGCCCGGTTGCGCAGCATCACGTCGAGGACCATCGCGAGCTTGATCGTGGAGGCGGCGGGAAAGACCGTGGACGCCTCCGCGTTCCGCCAGGTAGCGCCAGACATGCGGTCGTGCAGCACAATGCCGATGTGGCCGGGCTGGGTCGCGAGGTAGCCCTCGACCTCGGTGATCCGTTGCTGCATGACACATGAGAATCCGGGCGCGTTGGTGGCGGCGCAGATGGTTGGGTGCGGCCGAACGGCCGCCGGGGGGGCGGGGCGCTGTGTCCGCGGCGCGGACGTCCGGGAGGCGGACGAACCCAGGCCGAGCGCGTGCAGCGATCCGCAGCCGACGAGGCTACTACCCAGCAGTACCGCACAGGCGACGCCGACCACGCGGGAGAGCCGGGGCCCGCGGTGCGCCAGCATGCGGACAACACTATGCCGCGGCGCGCCCCCGCACATGGCGGGCGGCCATTTGGCGCCAGCAGGGCGTCATCTTTAAGGGAAGATGGTGCCGATGCGGCACATCTATAGAATCCCCCCAGCAGGTTCTCTGCAGTGCGGCGTCAGCTGCCGTGGTCAGCTGCCGTCGGGGGTCTCGATGTCGACGCCGTTCACCGACGGGAACCTCTGCAGGCACTGCTGGAGCCTGGCCAGGTCCGCGTCGCTGGCGTGGTCGACCCGGTACCGCACGTCGTTCAGAAGGTCGGATGCCAAGTGATCGGTCGGGAGGGGCTCCGGAGTCGCCTCGGGCACGTGCGCGCATGCTGCCCGGACCTTCAGCCGGGTCGTGTTGGACGTGCCATCCTTGAAGGCCACCACAGCCTCTTGCTTGCCGAGGGCCGCGTCGAACGTGGCACAGCCCGCCGCGGCGGGCAGGAGCAGCGCGGCGGCGATCGCGCCGGCCGCTACGCGGAGCCCGCGGCGGGCCGCGGGGCTCGCGGGACTGGGCAACGGGGGCACGGTGGCCAGCTTACGGGCGCACTAGGTCAGCGGATGAACGAGGGAGCCGGGTACGGTACGGGCAGAAGGCACGAGGAGCGCCCGAGCCCACCCGCCGGTCGTCGGGCGTGCCTGGGGGCCGTCGGCCGTGACCTGGAGGTTCCGTGGCGGGACTGATTGAGGACTACGCGATCATCGGGGATATGCAGTCGGCGGCCCTGGTCGGCCGCGACGGCTCGATCGACTGGCTGTGCCTGCCCCGGTTCGACTCCCCGGCTTGCTTCGCAGCGCTCCTTGGCACCGAGCGCAACGGGCAATGGCGGATCGCCCCGGCCGACGCGGGGCACGGGACGGACGCCCCGCCGGGGACAGACGCCCCGCCGGGGACAGACGCCGGGCCGGGGACAGACGCCGGGCGCAGGGCTGAGGTGGCGCGGCGCTACCAGGGCGACACGCTGATCCTGGAGACTGACTGGCGCACCGCGACCGGGCGGGTCAAGGTGATCGACTTCATGCCGCCCAGAGACAGCAAGCCCCCGGTCATCGTCCGGGTCGTGGAGGGCGTGTCGGGCAGCGTCGAGATGAACTGCACGCTGCGCATCCGCTTCGGCTACGGCCAGGTGGTCCCCTGGGTGCGCCGCCGGGAGGGCAACATCAACGCGATAGCCGGGCCTGACTCGGTCTGGCTGGACACCCCGGTCGCGCTGACTGGCCGGAAGTTCGCGCACGAGGGGACCTTCACGGTCGGGGCGGGCGAGCGGGTTCCCTTCGTGTTCACGTGGATGCCATCGCACGAGGCTGCGCCCGAGGCAGTGGACGTCTACCGGGCACACCTGATGACCGAGCAGTTCTGGCAGGACTGGGTCGGTCGCTGCACCTACCACGGTCGGCACCGCGAGGCGGTCATCAGGTCACTGATCACGCTGAAGGCGCTCACCTACCAGCCGACCGGTGGCATCGTGGCGGCAGCCACCACCTCGCTGCCGGAGGACCTCGGCGGGGTGCGGAACTGGGACTACCGGTATTGCTGGCTGCGCGATGCCACCATCACCCTGGAGGCGCTACTGCGCACCGGCTACACGCAGGAGGCCCTGGCCTGGCGGGCGTGGCTGGGACGGGCCGTGGCGGGCGACCCGAGCGATGTCCAGATCATGTATGGCGTGGCCGGCGAGCGTCGGCTCGCCGAGTGGGAGGCGGACTGGCTGCCCGGCTACGAGGACTCGGCGCCGGTGCGGATCGGCAACGCCGCGGTCAACCAGCGCCAGCTCGACGTCTACGGCGAGGTCGTCGACGCGCTGACGCTGGGCGGCAGGTCCGGGGTGAAGGGCGACCGGCACTCCTGGTCGCTGCAGCGTGCCTTGCTCAAGTTCCTCGAGGATCACTGGGACGAGCCGGACGAGGGGATCTGGGAAGTTCGCGGCCCACGCCGGCACTTCGTGCATTCGAAGGTGATGGCCTGGGTCGCGTTCGACCGTGCCGTCCAGGCTACGGAGGCAGGCATGCCCGGCCCCGTGGACCGGTGGCGCGAACTGCGTGACATCATCCACGAGGAGGTCTGCGAGAAGGGGTACAACGCGCAGCGGGGCGCCTTCACGCAGTACTACGGCTCTCCGGAACTGGACGCCGCGGTGCTGCTCATCCCCGAGGTCGGGTTCCTGCCGCCGAGCGACCCGCGGGTCATCTCCACCGTGGAGGCCATCCAGCGTGAGCTGGTCACCGATGGGCTGGTGCGCCGCTACCAGCTGCCTGAGCCGACGGTGGACGCCGGGCCCAGCGTGGACGGCCTGTCCGGCGGCGAGGGCGCGTTTCTGGCCTGCAGTTTCTGGCTGGCCAACGCCTTGCACATGATCGGCCGGGGCAAGGAGGCGCACGAGCTCTTCGACCGGCTGCTCGCGCTGCGCAACGATGTCGGCCTGCTCAGCGAGGAGTATGACCCGCGGTACGCGCGGCAGGTTGGCAACACGCCGCAGGCCTTCAGCCATGTGCCGCTCATCCAGGCCGCGCTCAACCTGGACCAGCACGCCGGCGCTCACTGCCGCCGGTCGGCCCGGAATGAGTCGGCCGTCTCCGGGTTCGGCGAGCCGTGACCGCGATGCCCCGTTCCGCGGCCGATCCGGGCGAGTCCCGGCCCGGGCCCAGCGGCGTCTCGCCGGTCTCACCAGCGGCGGGTTCCCAGTCGCCGCGCCCGCACATCCTGGTGGTCAACGGCCGGAAGGTCCGTCAGCCCGTATTCGTCATCGGCGCCCCCTGCTCCGGGACGGACCTGCTGGCCCGCGCGCTGAAAAGGTCCAATGGCTTCCACTTCACCCTGGGACAGCGCTGGGTCCTGCCGGTGGTGCACGCCTTCGCCCGGCGGCCATCGATTTCCCGTGGCCGGGGCGACGCCGCGGCCACCGTGCTACGGGACGCGTTCGCCCAGGCGTGGCAGGTGACTCCGGACTGCTGCCTGGGCTGCACCCACCAGTGCCGAGAGGCCGGCCGTCTCGACAGCGTGGGCCCGTGCGTGAGCCAGCGCGGCATCACCCGCTACGGCGACGCCAGCCCGGACCTGCTGTACTGCGCCGAGGCACTGGTAGACGCCTTCCCGGATGCGCGCCTCATTCAGATCATCAGGGACGGCCGCGATGTGGTGGCGGGAATGCTGACCGATCCTGCGGTGCTGGCCTGGTTCAAGCCGGGTTTCGTCAACGTGGACACCGAGTTCCCGAACCCGCTGCTTGGCGTGGAGACCGAGCAGGACAGGGCCACCTGGCCAGACCTGTCCATGGCGGCCAAGTGCGCGATGCGCTGGCGCGGGACCGTGCGTCAGATGGCCAGGTTGCGCGGAAAGCTGGCCGCCGGGCAGCTGATCACGCTCCGCTACGAGGAGATGGTGCGCCAGCCGGCGGCTGCGGCTTCCGCCGTCTCCGACTTCCTCGGCACTGCCGTATCGCCCCTGGAACTGCCCGCCGCACCCTCCCCGGTGCCGGGTCGGCCGCCGGCCAGCGAGCCGGGGGCATGGCGCCGCACGCTGAGCCCGGTGCAGTCCGCGGAGATAGAGGGCATCGCCGGCGACGAACTGCGCCGGGTCGGGTACGGCTCCTGACTCTCCTACCGGGCGGGCTTACCGGGCGGGTTCGGTGAACACCGGCTCCTGGTCGGCGAACTGCGTGTGGTAAAGCTCGGCGTACAGGCCGCCGGAGGCCAGCAGTTCCTCGTGCGTTCCGCGCTCGCGGATCTGGCCAGCGTCGATGACCAGGATCTGGTCCGCCTCACGGATGGTCGACAGCCGGTGCGCGATGACCAGCGACGTGCGCCCGGCCAGCGCGGTCTTGAGAGCACGCTGAACGGCCACCTCCGACTCGGAGTCCAGATGGGCCGTGGCCTCGTCGAGCACCACCACCGACGGCGCCTTCAGCAGCAGCCGGGCGATCGCGAGCCGCTGCTTCTCGCCGCCGGACAGCCGGTACCCGCGGTCCCCCACCACGGTGTCAAGGCCGTCGGGCAGCAGCGAGATCATCTCCCAGATCTGCGCCGACCGGCACGCCTCGATCAGTTCGTCCTCAGAGGCGCTGGGCCGGGCGAAGACGAGATTGGCACGGATCGTGTCGTGGAACATGTGCGCGTCCTGGGTCACCGCGCCGACCACGTCGTGCAGCGAGTCCTGGGCCACCTCGCGCAGATCCTGGCCGCCGATGCGCACAGCGCCTTCCGACGGGTCATACAGCCGCGCCACCAGGTGGGTGATGGTGGTCTTGCCCGCGCCCGATGGGCCAACGAGGGCGGTGAGCTTGCCGGATGGGGCGGTGAAACTGACGTCGTGCAGCACCTCGTCGGGCCCGGTATCGCGTTCGTGCACCTTCACCGCGATGGACTCCAGGGAGGCCAGCGACACCTCGCTGGCCGCCGGGTAACGGAACGACACATGGTCGAATTCGATGGCCGGCGCAGCGGATGTCCCGCCGTTGCCTCCCGCACTGGCAACAGCAGTGCCGCCGACAGCGGTGCTGGCAACAGCGGTGCTGGCAACAGCGGTGCTGGCGACGGCGGTGCGGCGCAGCGCCACCGCGCCGGGCTGGTCCGCGATCAGCGGTTTCAGGTCGAGCACCTCGAATACCCGGTCGAAACTGACCAGCGCGGTCATCACATCGACCTGCACGTTGGACAGCGAGGTGATCGGCCCGTAGAGCCGGCCAAGCAGTGCGGTCAGCGCCACAAGCGTCCCCAGCTGGAAAGCACCGTGAATGACCAGACCGCCGCCGAGCCCGTAGACGACCGCGGTGGCCACCGACGCCAGCAGGCTCAGCGCGATGAACAGCGTGCCGCCATACATGGCCTGGACCACGCCAATGTCCCTGACCCGGGCCGCCCGGCCTGCGAATACCTGCGCCTCATCGTCCGGGCGGCCAAAGAGCTTGACCAGCATCGCCCCCGCGACGTTGAACCGCTCCGTCATGGTGGAGCCCAGTTCCGCGTCGAGTTGCATCGATTCCCTGGTCAGCCGCTGCAGTCTGCGGCCGACCAGCCGGGCCGGGATGACGAACACCGGGAGCAGCACCAGCGACACCACGGTGACCAGCCAGGAGAGGTACAGCATCGCGGCGAGTACCAGGATCAGGCTGAGCACGTTGGACACGACGGAGGACAGCGTGGAAGTGATCGCCTGCTGGGCCCCGATGACGTCGCTGTTCAGCCTGCTGACGAGTGATCCGGTCTGGGCGCGGGTGAAAAACGCGATCGGCTGCTGCTGCACGTGCCGGAACACCTGGGTACGCAGGTCATAGATGAGCCCTTCGCCGATCCGCGAGGAAAACCAGCGCTGCACGACGGACAGCAAGGCGCCGACCACGGCAATGGCCAAGACAATTCCCGCGATCCACAACACGAGGCCAGTGTCACGCCGCAGGATGCCGTTGACGATCGACCTGAGCAGCAGCGGCACGGCGACCCCGATCACCGCGGCCAGCGAGGTGGCGGTCAGGAACAAGGCAAGCTGGGTACGGTAGGGCCGCGCGTAGGAGGCGATCCTGCGCACGCTGCCCTTCTTGAGCCGCTGCTGGGTGACGGAGCCATCCCGCGTGAACGACCGCATCGCGTGCCAGCTCGATCCGTACATGAGCGCACCAACGTCCTTCCTGGCCAGGATCTTCCCTTGTCAGCTAAGGGCGAACCGAGGCCCAGTCCCGAGCCGGGGTAGCTCAGCGCCGAGCCGGGGTGGCTCAGTCCCGAGCCGGGGTGGCTCAGTCCCGAGCCGGGGTGGCTCAGCGCCGACGCGGATGGCTTGGGGCCAAGTCAGGATTGCGCGAGCCGCGCCCGCATCAGGGCTGTCTGGGCCCGTCGTTCCGCCGCGGCCTGGTCTTCGAGGCTGTTCCCGGACGCCTTGCTGAGCAGTTCTTTGGTGGCCCGCGCGGCGGCCGCGTCGGTGGCCAGCAGCGCGGCCACCAGATCGCCGACCGCGGCGTCGAGATCATCCGGAGGGACGACGAGTTCGGCGAGCCGCAGTTCCCTGGCCTCCGCCGCACGCACGGTCCGCGCGGTGAGGCACATCTCGATCGCACGGGGCAGGCCGACAATGTCGACAAGTGGCTTTGTCCCCGTTAGATCGGGAACCAGCCCGAGAGCGGGCTCTTTCATGCACAACTGCGCATCATCAGCGAGGACCCGCAGATCACAGGACAGCGCCAGTTGCAGTCCCGCGCCGATCGCATGCCCGCGCACGGCGGCGATTGACACGATCGCGGGGCTGCGCAGCCAGGTGAAGCCTTCCTGGACGGACGCGACCCACGTCTCGAATCCTGGATCGGCCGGGCTGGGTGGCGGTTCCTCGCCCGGGACCCCCTCGCCGGTGAAAACCCGAAGATCGATGCCCGCGCTGAACGATGGTCCCTCGCCGCGGACCACCACCACCCGCACCGAGGACGGCAGCGCGCGGCCGATCGCAGCGAGGCCATGCCACATCATCGGGGTCATGGCGTTGCGCCGCTCGCCACGGCAGAGCGTCACTGTGGCCGCGCCAGGAGCCGGCTCGTCAAGAGTGAGCCGTAGCCCGGCCCGGTCAAGATCCGGCAGACCGGGTGTCATGTCCTCCTCAGCGCTTCGCCCGCGCCTTACCGCGCGTCGCTCCGCCGCGACCGCGCAGGGACACTCCTGTCTCGGTCAGGATGCGGTGGACGAACCCGTAGGACCGCCCGGTCGACGCGGCAAGGGAACGGATGCTCTCGCCACCGTCATACCTCTTTTTGAGATCCGAAGCCAGCTTGGTTCGGTCTGCACCGGTGACCCGGGTGCCTTTCTTGAGGGTCTCGGTCACGCGTACCTCCCGTGAACTGAAGTGACCGCTGCGTTACCGTCTCCCGCCATGATCAAGCATAGAGGCGGGTTCGGCTACCCACATCCAGGTAAGTGATCACTTCTTTTTCCGGCTCCCGGCCGGCCCTGACGCTCGGGCCCGCGCTGAAGGTCGCCGGTCAGGCCCGCGCCGCAGACGCCCGCCGCAGGTCACCAGTAATGCCCGCGCCGCAGGTCGCCGCTCACGCTCGCCGCAGGTCGCCAGTTAAGCCAACGCCACCAGATCAGCCAGTCCGTCCGACCATGCGTCCTCGACACCGTCGGGAAGCAGCACCACCCGCTCGGGCGCCAGGGCCCCGACCGCGCCCTCGTCGTGGGTGACCAGGACGATGGCCCCCTGGTAGCGGCGCAGTGCGGCCAGCACTTCCGCGCGGCTGGCCGGGTCCAGGTTGTTCGTGGGCTCGTCAAGCAGCAGCACGTTCGCCCCGGAGACGACGAGCAGGGCCAGCGCGAGCCTGGTTTTCTCGCCGCCCGACAGCACCGCGGTGGGCTTGGCGACCGCGTCGCCGGAGAACAGGAAGGAGCCGAGGATGCGCCGGTGCTCGGAGTCCGTCAGGTGTGGCGCGGCCGTGCGCATGTTCTCCAGCACGCTGCGGCCGGTGTCCAGGGTCTCGTGCTCCTGCGCGTAGTAGCCGAGCCGAAGGCCGTGACCTGGCATTACCTGGCCGGTGTCGGGCTTCTCTTGGCCGGCAAGAATGCGCAGCAGGGTGGTCTTGCCCGCCCCGTTGAGCCCGAGCACCACGATCCTGCTGCCCCGGTCCACAGCGACGTCGACGCCACTGAAAACCTCGAGGGAGCCATAGGACTTGGACAGGTCGGTGGCGGTCAGCGGCGTCCGCCCGGCCGGCACCGGATCCGGGAACCGCAGTCGCGCCACCCGCTCCGCGGCGCCCTCCGCGGCGACCCCGGCCAGCAGCCGTTCCGCGCGCCGCTGCATGCCCTGGGCGGCCTTCGCCTTGGTTGCCTTGGCCCGCATCCGGTCCGCCTGGGCCTGCAGCGCGGAGGCCTGGCGATGCGCGTTCGCCCGCTCGCGCTTGCGCCGCTTCGCGTCCGTCTCGCGCTGCTCCAGGTAGATCTTCCAGCCCACGTTGTAGATCTCCAGGCAGCTGCGGTCCGCGTCCAGGTGGAAGACCTTGGTCACGACCGACTCGAGCAGTGCGGTGTCGTGGCTGATCACGACGAGGCCGCCGCGGAACGCCCGGAGATGGTCGCGGAGCCAGCTGATGGAGTCCGCGTCCAGGTGGTTGGTCGGCTCGTCGAGCAGCAGTGTCTCGGCGCCCGCGAACAGGATCCGGGCCAGTTCGATGCGGCGCCGCTGCCCTCCGGAGAGGGTGTTCAGCGGCTGGCCCAGAACCCGGTCCGGCAGGCCCAGGCTAGATGCGATCGAAGCGGCCTCGGACTCGGCCGCGTAACCGCCGAGCACAACGAGGCGCTCCTCCAGCTGGCCGTACTTGCGCACCGCCGCGTCACGCAGGGCTGGCCGTCCGTCCGCCATCTGGGCCTCGGCCATCCGCATGCCCGCGCGCACCTCGTCCAGCCCGCGGGCGGAGAGCACCCGGTCCATGGCCAGGCCGTCAAGGTCGCCGGCCCGGGAGTCCTGCGGCAGGTACCCGATGGACGGGCCGCGGCGCACCGTGCCCGCCGCCGGCAGCATCTCCCCCGCGAGCACGCGGGCGAGAGTGGTCTTCCCGGCGCCGTTCCTGCCGACCAGGCCGATCTTGTCACCGGACCCGATCTGGAAGCTCGCGTTCTCCAGCAGCAGCTGCGCCCCGGCCCGCAGCTCTACATCCGTTGCCGCGATCACTGGAAACCACTCCAAAGCCGAAGGAAAGGGACGCCGGGTATTCCCTGGGTCCCGGCGCCGGGGCGCCGCGTCACGAGAGGAGTGGCAGCATGCAGCCAGGATACCTGCTTGGCCCCAGCGCCCTCGCGCTATTTAAAACGGCGCTCCGCGACTAGAACGCAGCGCCATGGCCCGATTAATCCCCGGCGCCGTCGGCGATCCAGATTCGGACGCAACGGAACATCCGCGGCGTCTCCCGCAGCACCGCCAGCCTGGGATCAGGCACGGTGAGGAACCGGTCCACCGCCAGGTCGAAGTAGGGACCCAGCCGGGGGTCGTCACGCAACCCGGCCACCGTCCGCCGGTCCCCGCCCAGCACGACGGCGTCAAGCCGGCGGAGATGAGGGCCGAACACCGCCACCGCCGTGTCCGCAGCGGCGCCGAGCGCCGTCGCGGCCTGCTTCTCCCGGCGACGTGCGAACCGGTGCTGCGACCAGCCGCCTGCCGCGCTGCGGCCGTGCACGAGGCGGGCACCCACCTTGGACGCCTCCAGCCGCGGCGGCGAGCCGGAGAATACGCCGGCGGCGTAACCGCCGAGCCGCACGAGCAGGACGGCGACCGTCCGGTCGGCGGCCGCATGCGTGGCAATCAGCCGCGCCAGACTGACCGGGGCCCGACTTACAGAGACCTGACCTGGAGAGACGCCCACCGGAGCCTGACCCACGGGGGCCTGACCCACGGGGGCCTGACCCACGGGGGCCTGACCCACCGGGGCCTGACCCACCGGGGCCTGACCCACCGGGGCCTGACCCACCGGGGCCTGACCAGGAGGGGCCTGACCAGGAGGGACCGGACCAACGTGTGCCTGATCAGGAGGGACCTGGCTCGTCTCAGGGTCCGGTCCGGACTCGTCCGTTTCCGGAGCGCCGCGCAGCGGCGCAGGTGGCAGACCGCGCAGCGGCGGGAACGGCACGTGGCATTCGGCCACCGCCCCGTCGGCCGCGCGGAATACGACTATGTCGGGTCCGGGCTCGGCCGAGGTCTCCCCGTGCCGCTCCGCGAAGGACACGATCCACCCCTCGAGACGTTCGGGCGCCACCTCAACCCAGCGGGGCGCACCAGCCCCTCGTTTCGCCATCGCACACACCGCCTCACACCGAGCACGGGCTCACACGGGCTCACGCCGAGACATTTTCCATGATCGCGGAGGATCCGCGCCAAATACGACCCCAAATCCTCCGCGATCATGGAAAAGCTGATCGCCCAGCCCACGTCAACGCGCCGTTGTTCAGTCTAGGGTTGATGACTATCAGAGAAAGACAGCCTGACGGTTAATTATGTACCGTCCTGATGAACGAGGCGGGCAGGCGTGACTCTGAACCAGCTCCGCACGTTCCTGGCCGTGGCTGAGAGCGGTTCGGTCCGCGCCGCGGCCCAGCAACTCGTGGTGACCCAAGCGGCGGTTTCGGCCTCGCTGGCCGCCCTGCAGAAGTCCCTCGGCGTGGCGCTCTTCCGGCCCGACGGCCGTGGCCTGCGGCTGACGGACGCGGGCGAGGCCTACGCCGGCTACACCCGCCGCGTGCTTGGCCTGCTAGATGAGGCGGGGCTCGCGGCCGTGGCCGCCGCCGATCCGGAGCGGGGCGAGCTGCGCATCGCGGCCGTCACCACCGCGGCGGAGCAGATCGTGCCCGCCCTGCTCGGCGGCTTCCGGGCGAGCCATCCGCAGATCGGCGTGCGGCTCGAGGCTGGCAACCGTGATCGTGTCCGCGCGCTCCTCGACCGCCATCAGGTCGACCTCGTGCTCGGCGGCCGTCCCGAGCCCGGCTGGGACGTGCGGGTGCAGGCCGTGCGTGCGCACGAGCTCGTTGTCGTGGCCTCCCCCGCCCTGGCCGCCAGAGCACACGGCACCAGCCTGCTGCCCTGGCTGGCCCGCCAGGCATGGCTGCTGCGTGAGCCCGGTTCTGGCACCCGCGCCAGTACCGACGCCCTGCTCGTGGACCTCGACATCGCGCCGCTGACGCTGATGGTTGGCTCCAACGGCGCCATCAGGGAGTCGGCGATCGTCGGCCTCGGCGTCACCCTGGTGTCACGGGACGCGGTTGCCGCCGAGATGGTCTCGGGCCGGCTCGTGGAACTGCCCGTGCCCGGCACACCCCTGCACCGTGACTGGTACCTGGTGACCCATCCGGGCACCCTGCCACCCGCCGCGGCCCGGCTTGTGGCCCACATGCTGCGGGACGGCGATTTCCACCTGCCGGGCTAATCCTCGGGCCGCTATCACATTCTATTTCAACCTTTTCGTTGATATCGAGCGCCAAACACTCAATAGACAGCGCAGGTATCGGCTGGCATCGTGGGTCGAAGGGTGCGACCACGATGGAGGTAACCATGGCGTCAGGTCAGGACACTGCGGGGCACGGCGGCGCAAGCCAGGACAGTGCGGGGCCGGGACGCTGGGACGCGGGTGTCATCCCGTACGCGGAGATGGGCTACTACGAGCCCGACTACGTGCCGAAGGACACCGATGTGCTCGCGGCGTTCCGGATCACCCCGCAGCCCGGTGTCCCGCCAGAGGAGGCGGGCGCGGCCGTCGCGGGTGAGTCCTCCACCGCGACCTGGACGGTGGTCTGGACCGATCGGCTCACCGCCCACGAGCACTACCAGGCCAAGTGCTACCGGGTCGATCCGGTGCCGGGGCGCGAGGGCGAGTACATCGCCTACATCGCGTACGACATCGACCTGTTCGAGGAGGGCTCGATCCCGAACCTGACCTCGTCCATCA
>OBLW0100002609.1_pt1 | contig 14524 bp, 9 predicted proteins | sample 1520161 | NCBI WGS metagenome assembly OBLW01 (sample SAMEA3539309, study PRJEB22396) | soil metagenome | biome: tundra; feature: field; material: soil | place: USA | collected 2010-05 | depth 0.15 m
GGCGGCCAGGAGCATAACGAAATTATAACGGAACCGGCATAACATTCATCTCCGGTCATCCGTCATGCTCTGGCAGGCGTCGTACAGTAGCCGGGTAGCTTGCGCACTTCCTCCGCACTTGCTCTCTTGGCAGGGTTTCGGGAGGAGCGCCGTAATGGTGCAGGCCTAGGGGGGCCAATGAAGGCAGGATCGGCCACGAACACGCAGCGCCGCATTACCTTACGCAGCGCTAACTCGTTAGATCCCCCGGTGACCGGCTGGGCACCGGGGGGCGGCGAGCCGAGATGAAAGTGGCACTGATAACTGAGGGCACCTACCCATACGGGTTCGGCGGGGTGAGCGTCTGGTGCGACCAGATCATCCGCGGGATGCCCGATCACGACTTTCATCTGGTCGCACTCGTGGCGACGGGGGCCGAGCACGTGGTGTGGGAACTGCCTGGCAATGTCGCCTCACTGCTCAAAGTGCCGTTATGGGGGTCACCCCCGCGCGGGGGTGGGCCTGGCCGGCGTGGCGGGCTTCCGGCACGCCTGCTGAACCAGCTCATCGCTTCCTTACTCGATCCGCCGGAGCAGGGGGAACAGCCCTTTGGCGACGTGCTGCGCGAACTGTTCGACTACTCCCAGCACGGGAATCTCAGCACCGGCTTGGCTAGCGAGAAGGCAATCAGGCTGCTCAGCGAGGCCTGGCAGGACCGGTCGTCAGGCTCTGAGCAGCCCGCGCCGACCCTGCACGACGCGGTCACCGCGATGCAACTGCTGGAGCACGCCCTTCGCCCGCTGTCGCACCCACCCGTGCGGGTGGACGTCGTGCACGCGGCGACCAACGGGCTGGGCGTCTTGCCAGCGCTGACCGCGAAATGGCAGCACGGAACGCCGGTGATCGTCAGCGAACACGGCATCTACTTGCGTGAGCAGTACCTGCAAGGTCGCCGGATGCCCTACCGGTGGCCGGTGAAGGCGCTATACCTGGGGTTCTTACGCCATGTCTGCGCGCTCGGCTACCGCGAGGCGGAGACGATCACCCCGTGCAATATCTATAACCGGCGCTGGGAGGAACGGCTCGGCGCGAACCCGTCGAACATCCGCACCGTGTACAACGGCGTGGACCCGGCCAACTTCCCCATCCTCGACGGCGAGCCCGAGGTACCAGCGATTTCATGGGCCGGGCGCATCGACCCGATCAAGGACCTGGAGACGCTGCTGCGCGCGTTCGCCCTGGTGCACAAGGATATGCCCGAGGCGAGGCTGCGGATGTTCGGCTCGCCGCCCAAGGGCGGCGAGTCTTACCTGGAGCGCTGCCGGGCGCTGGCGGCCGAACTCGGCATTGCCGAGGTGGCGACGTTTGAAGGCCATCTCGAGAACGTCCGGGAGGCCTACAACGCCGGCCGCATAGTCGTGCTCTCCAGCGTCTCCGAGGGCTTCCCGTACAGCCTGATAGAAGCAATGACCTGCGGCCGGACCTGCGTTGCCACCGATGTGGGCGGCGTCACGGAGGCCGTCGGCGACACCGGCTTGGTAGTGCCCCCGGGCAGCCCGGGACCCATGGCACTGGCCTGCCTCACCCTGCTGCGTGACCACGGGCTCCGGCGCCGCCTCGGCGCCGCGGCCCGCGCCCGGGCGCTGGAGTTCTTCACGGTCGACGGGGCGATCAGCAGGTTCGATGACATCTACAGCTTCCTAGGCTCCGGCCACCCGCTGCCGACTGCCCCGCCTGAGCCAGACGCCGATGATCAATCAGGTGACCTGCTGCCATGGGAGGCCGTGGGATGAGCACCGGATTCCTGTCAGATACGCAGCCGCTCCGGGTCTATCCCGCGGCCGGTGGCGCTGGGCGGCTGCTGGCGCCACCTGCCCATGCCGAGCCCGCCGGGCCGCATGATGTGGAGGTGCTCTGCGAGCAGTTCGCGCTGGTGTGCGAATCTGCGGTGGACCCGCTGGAGATCTCCAGCGCCCTGGAATTCGACGGCATGAGTGACCAGGCGGCTCGGAAACGCTATGGCGTTGCCGATGTGTTCGCGCTTGCCGAGGAGATGTACCGGCGGGTGCCACGTCGGCCAGCCGAACCAGAGCAGCTCCCCGATCCATGGCGGGTCAGCAAGTTCCGGCCCGCCTTGCATGGCCTGCTTTACGGATTGCCGACGGTCTGCTTCCCGGCTGCCGCCGGGCTGCTGGCCGGCCCTGGCGTGGTCAATGTTCTGGTAGTGGCATTGCTCACCTCATGGGCGCTGAGTCAGGCGCTTGCTCACCTGGGATACCGGCGGCTCGGCCAGGGGGCACCTGTCCAGGCGCAGCGGGTGCTGCTCGCCGGGATGGCCGTCGGCCTGGTGGGGATGGCCTTCGCCATGGCGGCTGTGGCCCTGGTGGTGCCTGCACACTTCCCGGTGCTCATCTTCGGTGTCGGTCTGGGCTCCTACATGCTTGGCGCCACTGTGCTGCTCGTGCTGGCCGCCGAGCGGCTGCTCTTTGTTGTACTCGCGCCCGGGGTGCTGGGCAGCGCTGCGTTCCTGCTGTTAGGCCGGCCACCGGGGCTGGAGCACACGGCGTGGGGCGCGCTGGCTGCCACGCCACTGCTGGCGCTTGGGCTGGCGGTGACGCGCACCGCCCGGGCTGCTCGCCTTGGCCGCCGCGACCGCGGAGCACAGGCCAGCTCGCGGGCTGGCACGCTGTTCGCGGCGGCAGAACTGCGCGGCGCGCTGCCGAGTGCCGGCTTCGGCCTAGTCGCCGGGGGGCTGCTGGTCTTTCCCGTCGCGGCGGGCCTGCCCGGCCACGGGGGCGCCAATACGGGCGCGCTGCTCGCTTCGCTGCCGCTGGCGCTGAGCATGGGCGCGGCGGAGTGGATGCTCATCTGGTTCCGGCGGCGCACGCAGCGACTGCTGCGCAACACACGGGAGCTGCGGGCGTTCGCGGCCCGCGCGCGGCTGGTGCTGTTCGCCGCGCTGGCGCAGTACCTGACCGCCACGGTGCTGCTTACCGCCGCCGTGGTCGCGGTCGCCACCGAGACCCGGCTCATACAACCGCACTGGACAGCCCTGCCGCAGATTGCGGCGTACATGGCGCTGGGCTGTGCGATGTTCCTGGCCCTGCTGCTGCAGGCGTTCGGTAGCCGGATTTTCCCGCTGGTCGTCTGCGCGGTGGCGCTGGCCTTCGAGGTCGCCTACCGCGATCTCGGGGTCCTCGGGCAGATCGTGACGTGCACCGAACTGCTCATCGTGCTCGCCGGGTACGCGGCCCTTGTCCTGGGGCGAGCAGTACGACATGCCTGCTAGCCCGGGCGGCCGGGCGAAGAGGAAGCAAGTGTTTCAGCAGCAAGGAGAACGTCCATGCGTGTGCTCGTGACCGGCGGCGCCGGTTTCATTGGCTCGCACCTGACCGATGCCCTGCTTGGCCGGGGTGATGAGGTCACGGTGGCGGATGACCTCTCGGCTGGCCGGGAGAGGCGGCTGGATGAGCGGGTGGTGCTGCATAAGCAGAGCATTGTCGACGCCGAGCAGCTTGCCACGCTGGCCGAGCAGGTCAGGCCCGAGCTGATCTACCATCTCGCCGCGCAGATCGACGTACGGGCATCCGTGGCATGCCCGGCCGCCGACGCCCAGGTGAACGTGGTCGGCACGGTCAACGTGCTGGAGGCGGCCCGCAGGGCTGGCGCGCGCGTGCTGTTCTGCTCTAGCGGCGGCGCCCTGTACGGCAGGGACGCGCCGATCCCGTCTCGGGAGAGCGCGCTGCCGCTGCCCGAGTCCCCGTACGGCGTCGCGAAGTACTGCGCCGAGCAGTACGTCGACCTGTACAACCGGCTGCACGGCACGGGGCATGCGGTGATGCGGTTCGCCAATGTGTACGGCCCACGGCAGGAGCCGTCAGGTGAGGCCGGAGTGGTCCCGATCTTCTGCTCCCGGGCGCTGGAGGGCAGGCGGCCCACGATCTACGGCGACGGCAAGCAGACCCGCGATTATGTCTACGTCGGCGACGCCGTCGCCGCCTGCCTAGCCGCGGCAGACAGAGACAAGCCGGGCACATGGAACATCGGCACAGGGATCGAGGTCAGCGTCCTGGACCTGGCCGCGATCGTCGGCACGGTCTCGGGGCGCCCTGTCGAGCCGGAGTTCGCCCCGCACCGGCCGGGTGAGCTGCAGCGCAGCGCGCTCACCCCCGAACTGGCCTGGCACGAGCTCGGCTGGATCCCTGCTACCTCGCTTGCCGACGGCGTGCGGGCGGTTTGCCGGTGGATCGAGGCCGGCGAGCCCGACCGCGCGGGCTACTGACATGCGCGGAACACGGCAGCGGCGTGGCCCATGCGGCATACGAGGACAGCTGAATGCCGCGCCTGCGGGTGCGGGCGCGATGTCCCGCAACACAAGGGAGAAGAAGATGACAGGAATACGGATGCGCCTCGGAATGACGCTGAGCTGAAGAGCGGCGACGCCAACAACGCGGACATCGTCGTGACCTTCGAGGGCTCCTACGACACCCCCGGTGAGGACCCCTACACCGCCTGGACGCAAGCGGCCTGGGAGTCGCACTATCCCGCCAGCGACTTCGCGGCGCTCATCTATAACGCGCCCGGTGAGGCCACCGCGCCCCAGCCGGCTGCGGCGTGCAGTTCCCTGGCCCAGCAGAACATCCGCTACGTCTACGTCGGGACATGGTACGACCAGCTGCCGCCCTACTTCGGCAGCTACCTCGCCGACGCCCTGCAGGGCAACTGCTGAGAACGTGGTGGCGTGCATCAACCCCTGGGCAACGCGTGCGGGGTAGTGTTGAGCGCAGAATGTCCTGACGGCTGCCAGCGCGCAAGTGCCACGTTCGGCCTCATCAGGGAAGCTCGCTGGAGGTGGGAGGGAAGCCTGTGACCCAGCTCGCCTCTGACGGCACATCACTGGTCGCGTTGCAGCTGGTCGTGCCGGCCTACTTCCACCCGGCGGTGCGACCCCACGAGTGGGCGTTACTGGCCGAGCGCGCGGCGCATGTCCGGCTGATCGTGCTTAACCTCGCCAGCGGGCCGGGGACTCAGCCAGATGCGGCCTTCGTGCCCACGCTGGACCGGCTGCGTTCGGCCGGGGTAGCGGTGGCTGGGTACGTGGACACCAACTATGGCCAGCGCCCCGCATATGAAGTGCTCGCCGAGCTTGGCCAGTACATGGACTGGTACGGGGTGGCCGACGTGTTCTTCGATCGGGTGACCGTCGCCGCGGAGCACGTCGGCCACTACGCCGACCTGACACGCCATGCCCGGGACATGGGAGCGAACGTCGTCGCGTTCAACCATGGCGCGCACCCGGTCGAGGCTTATGCGGACTACGCTGACCTGCTCGGCACGTTCGAGGGCCCATGGCGGGCCTACATCGACGTGGCCGTGCCGCGCTGGGCGAGATCACGACCGGCCGTGCAGTTCTTCCATCTCGTGTATTCCGTGCCACTCAATTCGTTCAGCGACGCGTTCTTGCTTGCCGCCCGGCGCCGCGCAGGCTGCGTATACGTCACCGACCACGGCGGGGGCAACCCCTGGGACCGCCTTCCCGCTGGTGAGTTTGACCCGCAGGCGCTGTAATTCCCAGCCAAGCCAGCGTGCCAAGGAAAGGCAGCAAACACGGTCGGCGGCGGCTTCCTGCCCAGGCTAAGGAACTGCGCGTGTCCCTGCTGCTCGCCGGCATCCTGCTGATTGCGGCCGTTTGCGTCGCGATACCACTAATAGCTAAAGCAATTTCTCCCCCGAAATCCCAGGCCACCTCGTCGTGCCAGGATGTGGTTGTCCCTGCCTACTTCTACCCAGGCGCCGAGTGGACGCGGGCCGATAACAGCAGGCCAACACCTACGATCATGATCCTGGATATCACGGGTTCCGGCGCAGGCCGTTCACCCGATCGGATGTACCAGGCGGCTGTCACGCGGGCACGGGCCGCCGGAATGAGGATCATGGGCTACTCCACCACGAGCTACGCCCAGCGCGCGGCTACAGCGGTTGAGGCCGATATCAGGAACTACAAATCCTGGTACGGCGTGACTGACATCTTCCTTGACGAGGTCTCAAGCAGCACCGCCCAGATCGCCTACTACCGGCACCTGGCAGACTACGCACACAGCGTGAATCCCGGCTCGATGGTGATGCTGAATCCCGGCACCTACCCTAACAGGCAGTACATGTCAGTTGGTGACGTTGTCATGGTGTATGAGAACACTTATGCCAACTTTCTCGGCGTCCAGGTGCCCAAGTGGGCTCACGACTATCCCGCGGCCAAGTTCGCTTACACGATTTACGCCACCTCAAGCTCGCAAATGGCCAATGCCATCAGCCTGTCACAAAGGCGGCGTGCCGGGTATGTCTACGTGACCGATGGTACCGGCTCGGACCCCTACGACTCGCTGCCAAGCTACTGGTCAAACGAAGACGCTGCCATTGCAGCGGAATGTGCCGGCACGAGAGTGTCCGCTACCGGCAGGGATTACGCTGCCCGGCGAGCGCCGATGTGAACAACGTCCCGTCCATGCCGCCGGCCGCATCGGCCGCGCAGAATCTGCCGAGGCCCCTGGCCGTGTCGCTGCCCCAGTCACCGGTGTACTCGGCGTCCAGCACCAGCTTCCGGGCTCTCACGTACGGCGATGTCACGATCCCGCACGTCCGGTAGAAGTTACATTCCTCGGTCAGCAGGAAGTCTGTCGTGGTCTCCAGCGCCTTCGAGAACGCAGGGTCGTTATCACCGTTCTTCTGGCCCCAGGCAAGTCCGAGACCGTGCGCGTAAGCGCTGAGCGCCTTGTCGTACCTTTCGGCCTCCTGCTCGGTAATAGTGAAACCTGTCCTGTCGGCGTAGGAGTCGTCAATGTCGGGCTCGACCGCATCGAAGCCCTTGGCAGCGCACTGCTGCCGGATCATCGACTCGACGATGGAGACCGCACGCGGCGCGTTGATGTTGAGGTAGCGCTCCGGGTACCCCGGCACTTTGCTGCCCAACTCCCCGGCGGCCGCCAATTCAGCGTAATAGGTGACCGGGATACCCTCCTGGGCGGCCGGGTAATAGTTCCCGGCCGCGCCAACCTCGATGTAACAGATCACCTTGTCACCCAGCCGGTGCAGTGCGGTGACGGTTGGAGCAGGGTTCTCGATGCCGTCAATGTCGTACAGGGTCGGGTTGGGCGTTATCCGCCTGGCGGCGTTCAGCGCGCCGCCGCCCATATCCCGCACGCTGCGCACGTTCAGCGGATGATCTAGTTCCCATTGGAATTCGGGACCGTTGTTCCGGCCGCTGGCCAGGGGATGCCACCATGTGCCCGCGTGAGATGTGAGCGCCGTGGGGGTGGCGGCTGTGGCGCTAGACGTGGACGCTGAAGGCGCTGATGCGGTGGGCGCGGCTGCGGACCCGGTGCCAGATGCCGTCGGCTCATCACTGGAGCCGCCGCACGCGGCCGCAAAGAGCAGGCTGAACCCGCCAAGGACGATGACTGTCCGCTTCGTCGCTCTTACCCCCACATTTTTCTCAGCGGGAATAGTCTAGACCTGGTTACTTGATCCAGGTCCGGCTGCGGGCCTTGGTGATTACTGCCCGTTCGGCTCGATCACTGCGGCCGGGCCTCTCACTGTGGCCGGGAGGTCGACTGAGGAAGTTACTTTCGTGATGTCGCGCTCGGCAGCATTCAGGAGAGGAGTGGCCTTGCTGAAGCCCCCGCCGGCTGCGTAGCCGCCCGTATTCTCGAAGTCTTGCAGCGCGGCCTGGTAGACCTTCGCATCCACCGGGGGCATCGGCCCACCGAGTGCGGCCTTGGCGTCTGCGGCCAGCCGCGTGCCGTCGGTCTGGGCTGCACTCCCCTGGCCCGCGCTTTCGGCGGTGCTGAGCGTGCCGAGGTCGGCATTCACGGCATGGAGCAGCTTACCGGCCGGGCCGCTCAGCCATTCGTCCCCTACCGTGGCCACGGCTACCCGCGCGGCCGGGGCGGTGCCGCCAGTGGGCTGGCCGCCAGCAGCAGTAGTAGTCCTGGCGCCAGTCGTCTCGCCGCCGCCGCTGAGGATGACAATGATGACAATTACCCCGGCGAGCATCAGCGCGGCCATCAGCGCGGCCGGGGCCTTGTGCCTGCGTGCCCACGACTGACGAGGCGGTGGCACTGATCCCGGGTTATTGACTGGCCTGTCACCTTGTTGCGTCATTGCCGTTTCCTCTCGTGTCTGCCCCGCCCAGGCGGCCGGCTGATGGCTGATGGCCGGTCACCATGACAGCAGGCGCCTGGCTTAGCGCATGGCTGACGCTTTCCCCCGGCGGCCATCGGCGCCGGGGATGGCCCGCTGGGCCGTGACGCGGGGTCAGGTCACCGTCAGGGTGAAGGTCTGCGTGGCCGTACCCACGGAGTTCCTGGCGGTGATCGTTAGGACGTATGTCCCGGCGGTGGTCGGGGTCCCCGTCAAGGTCGCCGTCCCGTTGCCGTTGTTGGTGTAAGTCAGGCCCCGCACGCTGCCGGTATGGGTGACATTCGCCAGCGGGTAATCCGTGCTGGTGAACGTGAACGTGAAGGCCTTCCCGTGGACCGCCGACGCCGTCGGCGGACTGGTGATCGCCGGTGCCTGATTCACGGCCAGCGTGAACGACTGCGCCGCCGAGCCGAAGATGTTCGCCGCCGTGTATGTCAGCCGGTAGACGCCACCCTGGCCGACTCCTGGAGTGCCGGCCAGGGTGGCCGTGCCGTTGCCGTTGTCGGTCCAGGAGAGGCCTTGTGGCAGGGCGCCGGCCTCGGCCAGCGTCGGAGCGGGCGCCCCGGTGGTCTTGACAGTGAAGGTGAAGCCCGAGCCGTCCGTGGCCGTGGCGCTGGCCGCCGTCGTGATCGTTGGCTTCGCACTGACCGTCAGGACGAACGACTGGGTCGTGGTCCCGCCCGTGTTCGTTGCCCTGAACGTGATGGGGTAGGTGCCGCCACTGGCCGCCGTGGGTGTGCCCGTCAGCGTGGCGGTCCCATTGCCGTTGTTGCTGAAGCTGACACCGCCGGGAAGGGTCCCGCTGCGCGTCACGTTGGTGGTGTAGGTCGTGGGACTGCCCACCGTGGTGACCGTGAAAGTGAACGCCGTCCCGGCCGTGGCCGTGGCTGCGGCCGCGCTGGTGAAGGTCGGCACCGGCCTTGCCCCGGCCGCATTAACCGTCACGGTGATCGTCTGGCTGGTGACCCCCCCGCCGTTGGTGGCGGAGACCGTCATTGTGTAGGTCCCGGCCGTGATCGCGGTCGTGCCCGAGAGCGACCCCGTCCCGTTGCCGTTGTCGGAGAAGCTCACCCCGGCGGGCAAGGTCCCGCTGCTGAGCGTCGGCGTGGGGTAGCCCGTGGTGCTGACCGTGAAGGTGAAGGCGGTGCCTGCCGTCTCCGTGACGGATGCCGCGCTGCTGAAGCTTGGCACGCTGTCGACCGTCAGCGTGAACGCCTGGCTTGTCGTCCCCGTCGAGTTCCTGGCGGTGAATGTCAGCGTGTACGGCCCCTTCGCGGTCGCGGCCGGGGTGCCGGCCAGCGTCGCCGTCCCGTTGCTGTTAGCGGTGAACGTGACGCCGGAGGGCAGGGTCCCGGTCCGGGTCAGCGTCGGTGCCGGCGAGCCCGTTGTGGTGACTGTGAAGCTGAATGCCTTGCCCGAGGTCGCTATCGCCGAATTCCCGCTCGTGATGGCCAGTCCGCTGTTGACGGTCAGGATGAAGCTCTGGCTGGCCGAGCCTGCGGAGTTGCTGGCCTTGACGGTCAGCGTGTACGTGCCCTGACTGCCCGCTGGCGGCGTGCCGGCCAGGGTGGCCGTCCCGTTCGCGTTGCCCTTGAAGGTGACCCCGGATGGCAGAGCCGGGCTGCTGGTAGCCGAGAGGGCTGCCGTCGGGTTCCCCGTGGTGGTCACCGAGAACGTCCCCGCGGTGCCCACGGCGAAGGTCGTCGAGCCGCCGCTGGTGATGACCGGCGCCGCGATCGCGGGGGTGACGGTGAGCGTGAAGCTCTGAGTGGCGTTGGGGCTGACCCCGTTGCTCGCGGTGATCGTGATCGGGTAACTGCCGCTGGTCCCGGACGCCGCGGTGCCGGCCAGGGTGGCCGTCCCACTGCCGTTGTTGGTGAAGGTCACGCCGGCGGGCAGGGCCCCAGACTCGGTGATCGTCGCCGCCGGATTGCCGGTGCTCGTTACCGAGAACGATCCCGCCGTGCCCACGGTGAAGGTCGCCGCGTTGGCATTGTTGATCACCGGGGCCGTCGGGGCTGCGTTGACGGTGAGCGTGAAACTCTGGGTGGCGTTGGGGCTGACCCCGTTCGCCGCCGTGATCGTGATCGGGAAGCTGCCGCTGGTCCCGGATGCCGCGGTGCCGCCCAGGGTGGCCGTCCCGTTGCCGTTGTCGGTCAAGGTGATGCCCGAGGGCAGGGCCCCGGACTCGGTGATCGCCGCCGCCGGGAAACCGGTGGTCACCACCGAGAACGTGCCCGCCGTGCCTGTGGTGAAGGTCGCCGAGGTACCGCTGGTGATGGCCGGGGCCTGCTGGACGGCGACCGTGAGCGTCTGGCCGACCGTGCCGTACGGGCTGACGGCGCTGAGGGTCATGGGATACGAGCCGGCTGTGGTCGGCGTGCCGGACAGGGTCGCCGTCCCGTTGCCGTTATCAGTGAAAGTGAGACCAGGCGGCACGTTGGACCAGCCGAAGCCCGGTGCCGGGTAGCCGGTGGTCGTGACGTTGAAGCTGAACGCCGAGCCAACCGTGGCCGTCGCGCTGGTGGCGCTGGTGAAGGCCGGGGCCTGGCCGACCACGACCGGGATGACCTGGGTCGCGTCCGGGCTGATCCCGTTGCTGGCCGTGATGGTGAGGTTGGCCGTGCCGGTGGCGGTGGGCGTACCCGACAGGGTGGCGGTGCCGTTACCGGCGTCGGTGAAGGTCAGCCCGGCGGGTACCGTCCCGGTTTCGGTGATCTTCGGTGTGGGCGAGCCGGTGGTGGTGATGGTGATGCCACCCGCCTGGTTCAAGGTGAAGTCGGCGCTGGTCCCGCTGGTGATGGTGGGAGCGGCAGCCGTGGTCACCGTGATGGTGAGCGCGAGCGTCGCCGTGCTACCCGAGGAGTTGCTGGCCGACACCGAGACCGGGTAGGTGCCTGCTGTCCCGGCTGCCGGAGTGCCGGAGATGGTGCCGGTGCCGGTGCCGGTGTCGGTGAACGACAGCCCGCCGGGCAGCGCGCCCGTCTCGGTGATTTTGGCCGCCGGGTAACCGGTGGTGGTGATCGTGTAGGTGCCGGCCACTCCGGTGCTGAAGGCCGCGGTGGAGGGGCTGGTGATGGTCGGGGCCTCAGCATTGGTCAGCGTGAAGGCCTGGCTCGCGCCGCCCACCGAGTTAGTGGCATTGATCGTGATCGGGTAACTGCCCCCGGTGCCGGCGGCGGCCGTGCCCGCGATCGTCGCCGTGCCGTTGCCGTTGTCGGTCAAGGTGATGCCGGTCGGCAGCGTGCCGGTCTCGGCGATGGTCGGGGTAGGCGCGCCGGTGGTGCTCACCGTGAAGCTGAACGCGGCACCCACGATCGAGGACGCTGATGACGGGCTGATGATCGTCGGGAGGACGTTCTCGGTCAGGGTCGCGCTGGCCCCGGTGCCGAGGCTCACCCAATCCGACAGGTTCCCGCCATAAGACTGGCCGAACGCGCCACCGCCGTTGACAGTAGTGCCGGGCGGCACGGTCACTGGGACCTTGACCGCCGAGCCCGCGTTGGCCACCGTGACCACGCCGTTCGTCACGCTCGCGGTCACCTGGCCGCCGGTCTGGGCGGTGGCCCAGGCACCCTGCTCGGCCAGGGTCTGGGCTTCGGTGACATCGGTCATCGGGGTCAGCGGGGCGCTGTACCAGGTGTTGTACTGGGTCTGCATGTTGCTGAGCAGGGTCAGCAAGGTGTACGCGGTGGTGGGGTTGGATGGGTCGCCCATCAGGTTGGGCTGGTGCGCGTAGTTGACCCGAGGGTCGTTGTTCAGCAGATGGCTCAGCATGATGTGCGACTCGGACGCGAGCAGGTCAGCCTCGGTGGCAGGCGCGGACCGGCAGGTGGTCGCTGAGGTGTCGGTGCAGTGGCCGACCTGGCCGTTGCCGATGGAGACACCCTGGGTCACGTACAGCGTGTTGTACTCGCTGAGCTCGTCCGACCAGTTGTCGGCGTTGTAGTAGATGTTGCTCGGGTACCGGGGCGCCCCGGTGGCTGCTCCGAGGGAGTACTGCGTGGGCTGCCGGGAGCCGTCCTGGGCGAAGGTGGTGACGCCGGCCCCGGCCAGGGCGGTCGTCATGTTGGGGTTCTCCAGGCCGGAGTGCTCACCGGTCACGACCGCGGCCGGGTCGTAGTTGGTCAGGCCGTTCGCCGCGGCGAACGCCTGGTCCATGCCGATCTCCTGCTCGATCGAGGAGTCAGCCGTCGCGCTGGTGGCCGGATCCCAGCTGCCCGCCGCGCTGGAGCAGTCGATGCCCGGGTTGGTCGCCGACGGGAAGCCGGAGCCGGAGCCGGGCGCCTCGCCCGGGGTTTTGCTCCCGGTGTCGGTGAAGCTGTAGGTGGTTGAAGAGGTAGCCGACGGGTTCTCCGCCACTTGGCCCACCAGGCCGTACGTGGTCGAGCCCGGGTTCTCCCGGTAGACGTTGTAGCCCCAGAAACCGGTCCCGCCGCCGAACTCGGACTGCAGCTTGGCCAAGGAGGGTCCCGGGGTGCCGTCAGTGCCGGTGCCGTTGGCGGCCTCCGGCCAGGTCAGGGTGGCCGAGCCACCGCCGCCGACGGTGACCGGCTGGGCCGTAGAGGGCTCCGATTCCCCGTAGGCGGTGGCCGCGGTCACCTCGTAGTTGTAGGAGCCGGCGGCGATGGACCCGCCCGAGCCGGCCACGGCCGAGGTGAGGGCCTGGGCGTCCCAGACATTGCAGCCCAGGAACTGGTGCGACCAGGTGTGGGTGATCCAGTTGAAGTCAGCCTGATCACCGAGCAGCGCGTTGACGAACGCGGCGTCATTGGGATAACTAGCGTCTACCACCTGGCCAGGATCGGCGTAGGTGCCGCCCGGGTCGGTGACGCTGCCGGTGCAGTTCGCGCTCGACGCGTCCGCCGCGGGGGCGGTGCAGGCGCCGATCGCGTTGAACGCCAGGTTCAGGGTGATCCCGGCCTGCTTCTCCCAGGCCACCACGTAGGCCACATCGGCCGCGCTCATCTGCACGTCGGCCGGCACACCCGGAGCGGACCCCGCGGCCACTCCCTGATCCGCGGCCGGGCAGGTGTAGTCAGGCGGGTCGGTGGCTGCCGGGGTGCACTGGAACGTCTGGCTCCACTCGTTGTCAGCGATGAAGACGTCGTCGATGTCCTGGCCGAAATAGTTCCGGTACAAACCGAGATGGGTGTCCTGGGTCACCCAGTTGATGAGGCCGGGAGCAAGCAGCAGCCAGTGGAGCTGGCTGGCGTTGTAGTTGAAGTTCAGCGACAGCTCCGACACTCCGGCCTGCGCGTCGGTGGCCGGGTGCTGGTACACCCCGGCCATGGCCTGCCCGGCGGCGTTGGTCAGGAACGGCGTGTAAGGCGCCCCGGCAACCACCGTGGCACCGTAACCGAAGCTGCCCGCGTCAAAAGGGATGGAGCCCTTGAGCTCAGGGAAGGCGGCCAGCCCAGCTGTGGTGAGCGTGCCCGCGGTGTTGTCCAGGGCCCCGCTGGTCGCGTCGGTCACACCCAAGGCAGGCGAGGGGAACATGTAGCCGTCAACTTGGCGCACGCCGAAGGACGACTCATAGGTGTCCAGGGCGCTCAGTGCGCCCGCAGCGTAGTCCGTCGGCGAATCGGCGATGACGACGCCGTTGTAGTTGCCGACGTTTCCGCTGGACAGCGCGGGCAGCGTCACAGTCTCCGCGCCAGCCGAACCGGTGGCCGTGACCAGGGTGTAAGGCACCCCCTCGCTATTCAGCGCGGCCTGCCAGGCGGCCGTCGTTACGTCGGAAGATCCTTCCCCGACCAAGAGGATCTTCAGGTTTAACTGGGCCGGCGTGGCGGCCGCAGCCGCCACGGCGGTGCCTCCCACGCCAGCCGTCACCGCCGCTAAGCTGCCGGCCGCCAGCACCGCGACCAGGCGTCGAGCCAGCCGCGTCGTCCCCCACCGCTTAGGTCCGGTCAACGAACTCCCCGCCCATCCTGCTAACGCCCCAAAGCGGTCCGAACAAATACGCTGTTTACGGATGCCGCATCCCGCCCTATTCGGACCTTACATAAGAGTGACGTTCAACGGTGCCTTCCGGGTTACGGCATACTGTAAAAACTCTTATATCGGCTTAAGTGATGCATGGGGCGAGGCAAGCCCTTTGTGGCTGGTTCTCCTGCTCGTTGGCGCACGCGTTCATTGAGGCGCCAGTTCCGTGTCCGTGGAGATGCACTATGCGGCGGAAGCATTCATTTCATGACGAATGCCGACGAAAGCCACCGTAGGCAGTGTGCGGGAAACAGTTTCCCGCGGCGGAGGCCGCTACGCCTACTGCGGGCCAGGCGCCCAGGACTCCACGGGTGGCCGGAACTCCGGGGTCCGGGTCCTGCTCCTGCGGCTGAGCGTGGCC